>Ga0187867_10002147_pt1 | contig 16526 bp, 17 predicted proteins | sample June2016WEW_13_1_FD_132976 | JGI IMG/M metagenome (GOLD analysis project Ga0187867, IMG submission 132976) | Peatland microbial communities from SPRUCE experiment site at the Marcell Experimental Forest, Minnesota, USA - June2016WEW_13_10 | ecosystem: Environmental > Terrestrial > Soil >...
ATCCCTACCTGCCCGCGCCGGCCGCCGCCCGGGGCAGCCTCGTCCGGCGGCTCCGCTGGATGCTGGCAGACCCGGCCACCGGCCGCGATGTGCTGTGGCTGGCCGTCAACAGCTGCGGGGGCTGGATCCTGGCCGTCATTCCCGCGGGGCTGATGGCGGTCGGCCTCGTCGAGTTCATCGGTCCGGACACCCGTCCTCTGGTCGCCATCCCGCCGCCGGCCTTCCCGGGAAACAAGCCCTTCGTACTGCTCGTGCTGGGTGGGGCGCTGATCACGCTCGGGCTGGGCTGCGCCCCCGCGCTGCTGGGTGGATACGGGAGGCTGGCGCGGTCCCTGCTCGGCCCGGCCGGCCAGGCTGAGCTGGCACTGCGGGTCCGCCACCTGGCCGAGACCCGGTCGGAGGCGATCGACACCGGCGCGGCGGAGATGCGGCGGATCGAGCGGGACCTGCACGACGGGGCGCAGGCCCGGCTGGTAGCCATGGGCATGACGCTGGACGCCGCCGGGCAGCTGATCGATTCCAACCCGGCCGCGGCGCGGGCCCTGCTGCTGGAGGCCCGCGACACGTCGGCCAGGGCCCTGGCCGAACTGCGGGACCTGGTCCGCGGCATCCACCCGCCGGTGCTGGCCGACCGTGGCCTGGGCGACGCGATCCGCGCGCTGGCCCTGGACTCCCCGCTGCGCGCCCGCCTGGCCAGCGACCTGCCCGGCCGCCTGCCCGCCCCCGTCGAGTCCGCGGCCTACTTCGCGGTCAGCGAACTGCTGGCCAACGTGTCCAAGCACGCCGGCGCGACCCAGGCGTGGATCGACATCCGCTACGGCGACGGCATGCTGCGGGTCGGCGTGAGCGACGATGGGCGGGGCGGCGCCGACCCGTCCCGCGGCACCGGGCTGCGCGGCATCGAGCGGCGGGTCGCCGCGTTCGACGGCGTGCTCGCGCTGAGCAGCCCGCCCGGCGGCCCCACCGCGGTAACCCTGGAGATCCCGTGCGCATTGTCATCGCTGAAGACCTCTTCCTGCTGAGGGACGGGCTGACCAGGATGCTCGAGGCCCACGGCCTCGAGATCACCGCGGCCGTGGACAACGGGACCGACCTGCTCGCCGCCGTGACAACCGCGCGCCCGGACGTGGCCGTGGTGGACGTCCGGCTGCCGCCGTCTTTCACCGACGAGGGCCTGCGGGCGGCGCTGGCCGCCCGGCGCGCGGTGCCCGGCCTGCCGGTGCTGGTGCTGTCCCAGTACGTGGAGCAGCTCTACGCGCGGGAACTGCTGGCCTGCGGCAGCGGCGGCATCGGCTACCTGCTCAAGGACCGGGTGTTCGACAGCGCGAAGTTCGTGGACGCGGTGCGCCGGGTCGCCGCGGGGGGCACCGTGATGGACCCGGAGGTGATCGACCGCCTCCTGTTCCGCAACTCCGGGGACAACGCCGTCGGCGCGCTCAGCCCGCGGGAACGCGAAGTGCTCGGCCTGATGGCCGAGGGACGCTCCAACGCCGCGATCGCCCAGCGGCTCGTCATCACCGAGCGGGCCGTGGCCAAGCACACGGCGTCGATCTTCCTCCGGCTAGGCCTGCAGCCGTCCGACGACGACAACCGGCGCGTCCTCGCCGTGCTCGCCTACCTGTCCGCCGAGCAGCCCGCGGTCTAGGTGCTGCGACCCGCTATGCCGCAGGCACCTGGTCGCGCGGCGAGCCTGGCCCTGAGTGGGCGCCCGCCGAGGGCGGAGTGGCCGCGCGGAGTGTTGCGGTGGGTGAGGACCTCGTGGGCCGGAGCAGATGCGAGACACATCCACCACGCCCGGAGGTCCTCCCAACATCAAGCCGCCACGCCGTCAACAGCGTTCCGGGTCTGTGCATCCTGAAGCAACTGTCAGACCTGGCTGAGACCATGCGCAGTATGGAGCTCGGATCGTTCACCATCACGCCGGACGGCCCGTTCTCGCTCGCGGAGGCGGCCACGTTCGGTTTCGGCCAGCGGGCTGGCGGGGAATGGGACGGGGTCATGCGCCTGGCCTTCTGCCTCGACGGCTACACCGGCCAGGTGGCCGCGGAAGTCCGGCAAGACCAGGCAGGCACGGGCCAGGCAGGCGCGGGCCAGGCAGGCGCGGTGCACTGTGCGGTGCACGGGCCGCCCGGCGCCGACCTGGGCCGGGTGCGCCGCCAGGTCGAGCGGGTGCTGTCGCTGGATCACGACGGCCGGGAGTTCAGCCGCGTCGGGGAGCGCGACCCGGTCATCGGGCGGCTCCAGGCGGCGGCGCCCGGGCTGCGGCCGCCGTTGTTCTACTCGCCCTACGAGGCCGCGGTCTGGTGCGTGCTGAGCGCGCGGCGGCCGGCCCGCCAGATGATGCAGGTGCGCGAGCGGCTGGGCCGCGCGCACGGCGCCGTCTTCGAGCTGGCCGGCGAGCAGTTGGCGGCGCTGCCCACCCCGGATCAGCTGCTGGGCGTGGACTCCTTCCCTGGCATTCCCGCCGACCGGATACCGCGGCTGCACGGGGTGGCGCAGGCGGCGCTGGACGGCCGGCTGGACGCCGACCGGCTGCTGGCCGAGGGGCCTGGGCGGGCCATGGCCGGGCTCCAGGCGCTCAACGGGATCGGCCCGTTCTACAGCGCGCTGATCGTGATCCGCGGCACAGGCTTCGCCGATGTGCTGCCGGTCGGCGAGCCCCGGGTACTGGACCTCACGGCCCGGTTGTACGAGCTGGACGCGCCCCCGTCAGAAGCCGAGTTCCGGGCCCTTGCTCAGCCCTGGAAACCCCTGCGTACCTGGGCTGCGGTGCTCATCCGGGCCGCCGCGGACCGGGTGCTGGGCGGGGCGGGGGCATCCGCCGGCGTTCGCTAGCCTGAGGAACGGTCCCGGCGGTTCCGCCGCCGAACCCGGTGGCGCGGAGGGAGATCCCGGTGGCGATCGCGGCCCTGGTCTTGTGGGTACTGACCGCTGCCGCAGGCCTGGCCCTGCTGATGGCGGGCGGCGCGGCCAAGCGTGCCGCCGCCCAGCAGGCCGCCCTCGTCGTGACCCCGCCGGTGCGGGTGCCCGTCGCCGGTTTCCCCGCGCCCGCGGCGGGTTCCGCGGCGCCCGTCTCCGGGCCGGCTGTCTCCGGGCCGGCCCTCTCCGGGCCGGCCGTCTCCGGGCCGGGCGCGTCTACCTCCGGTCCCGCCGAGCACGCCTCCGGGCCGGCCGCGGCGCCCGGTCGCGGCGAGCCGCCGGACATCCCCCGGGTCAAGGTGCACGCCACGCCCGGTGAGCATCCGCTGCTCGAGTTCAGCCACCCGCTACTCGGGCTCATCGGCCTGGGCTTCTGGTTCGTGTTCGTGGGGACCCGCCACGCGCCGCTGGCCTGGGCCTCGTTCGGGATCCTGATGGCCGCGATCGCCGCCGGGCTCAGCTGGCTGGCCCGCAACACGCTGGCCGCCCGGCGCGGTGACCGCCCCGCCCGGGCCGCCTTTCCGCCCCGGCTGATCCTCCTGCACGGCTTCACCGCCGGCGCCACGTTCGTGCTGGCCGTGCTGACCGCCCTGACCGCCAGCCACCTCTGACCGCCAGCCACCTCTGACCGCCAGCCACCTCTGACCGGTGGCCCCGCCCCGTCTGGCGGCGCGGCACGGCGCGGCACGGCACGGCGCGGCAGCGCTGGTTCAGGGCCGGATCCAGGCCGTCTGAGGGCCGAACATGGCCAGCCCGAGTGCCACGAGGGACACACCGGTGACCGCGACGGTGATCACCAGCAGCCGTACCGGGCGGCCCCGCACCGGGCCTGTCCCCCCGGCCAGCCGCCCGACCGACCAGACCAGGACGCTCAGGGCGAGCACCACGAGACCCGCGGTCAGGTCCCTCCTCAGGATGACCGCGCCGATGCCCGCGAACGCGAGGGCGGTGCGGGTCCACGCCAGGCTGGTCCGGGCCCGGGCCAGGCCCGGATCGTGGCTGCGGCTGCGCTGCGCCTGGCTCATGGCGCCTCAGCCGGAGATCAGGGCCATGACGGCCGCGACCAGTGCGACTAGCGCGATAGTGGCGGCCAGCACGTGGGGCAGCCAGGACCGGCGCGGCGGATCACCCTGGCGCAGGGCCCGCTGATTGGCGCTCCACTCCAGGTAACTGACCACCGCGACGACCCCGCCGAGGACGATCAGCGGGACGCCGATGGCATGCCGCCCCCAGCGGATCCCGTGGAACGGCGGCAGCAGCTGGACGATGGCCAGTCCCGCGGCCACCAGTCCCAGGGCGGTGCGCATCCAGGCCAGGAAGGTCCGCTCGTTGGCAAAGGTGTACCGGGCATCGGGCTCTCCGCCCGTTACCGGCGGTGCGGGCGGCGGGGCCGGCCTCGCGCGGTCACTGGCGTCCGTCTGCGTCTCCTCTCCGGCGCTGATCGCGGTCCTCACGCGGCCGGGAACGGCGGCCGCGGGTCGTTCTCCCACATCATCCTCTGCGGATGACGCCAGCCAGGACCGCAGGGGCCAGCTTTGGATCACGGCCCCCAGCTGGGAGGCGACCGCCTGCCTGACTCCCGTGTCATGGACCGGGGTGCGCTGAGTCGCGGGCGGCGGCGAGAAGTTGGAAAATGGCTGAATGATAGCTCGAAGAGTTGTCCAGCAGATCCTGCTGGTGTGTGCACTCGCCGCGGGCATTGCCGCCTGCTCCAGCAGCGGCAATAGCTCCAGCTCAGGTGCCAGCTCGAGTCCCAGCTCGGCACCGTCCTCATCCGCCCCCGCCACCTCGGCCAGCCCGGTCGCCAGTTCCGGCGCCGCCTCCATGATCGCGAAGAACTGGGAGGCGTTCTTCAGCGCGAAGACCCCGGTGGCCAAGCGGATCAGCCTTCTCCAGGACGGGCAGACGTTCGCCTCCGTCATCAAGGCCCAGGCCGGCTCGGGCCTGGCGGCCACGGCCACCGCCAAGGTCACCAAGGTGACCATGGTCTCCTCGTCACAGGGCAAGGTGACCTACTCGATCCTGATCGGCGGGCAGCCCGCGCTGTCCAGCCAGTCCGGCGTCGCCGTGCTCCAGGACGGCACCTGGAAGGTCGGGCTGGCCAGCTTCTGCGGGCTGCTGACCCTGGAAAACAACGGGAAGACGTCCGGGCTCCCGGCGGCTTGCAAGTCTGCAGGCTAGGCACATGGTCCGCTCGGTAGGCGCGCCCGCCGAGCGGGCTGCTGTGCCGCGCCACGGCAGCCGCGGGCTGGCCCTGGCCGTGCTCACCGCGGTGCTGTTCCTGACCTTCCTCGACAACACGATCGTCAGCGTGGCGCTCGGCAGCGTGCAGGCCGGCCTGCATGCGGGCGTCAGCGCCCTGCAATGGGTGGTCAGCGCGTACGCGCTGACGTTCGCCGGCGCCATGCTGGCCTTCGGCATGGTCGGCGACGAGTTCGGCCGTAAACGGGTCATGCTGATCGGGGTCGGCATCTTCTGCGCGGGCTCCGTGCTGGCCGCGCTGGCCCCGAACATCGGCCTGGTCATCGCCGGCCGGGCCGTCATGGGATTTGGCGCGGCGGCCAGCGAACCCGGCACCCTGTCCATGCTGCGGCACCTGTACACCGACGAGCGCACCCGGACCCGCGCGGTCGGCGTGTGGGCGGCGGTGTCCGGGCTGGCCCTGGCGGTCGGCCCGGTCATCGGCGGCGCGCTGGTCGGCGTGTGGAACTGGCGCGCGATCTTCTGGTTCAACCTGGCCTTCGGATTGGCGGCCCTGGTGGCCGGGCTGATCGTGCTGCCGGAGAATTCCGACCCGGACGCGCACCGGGTCGACATCCCCGGCACGGTCCTGGGCGCCGGCGCTCTCACCGCGCTGGTCTTCGCGGTGATCGGGGGGGAGGACACCGGGTTCCTCTCGCCCAGCGTGCTGACCCTGCTCTGCCTGAGCGCGGTGGGCGCGGTCGCGTTCTTCTGGTGGGAGAGCCGGGCCGCCCACCCCCTGCTGGACCTGAAATTCCTGCGGGTGCCGCGCTTCCTCACCGCCAACGTGGTCGCGTTCTGCGCCTACTTCGCGACGTTCGCCGTCTTCTTCTTCACCGCCCTGTACCTCGAGGAGGTGGTCGGCGACAGCGGGTACCAGATCGCGCTGGTCTTCCTGCCGATGACCGCGCTCATGATCGTCGCGTCCCTGCTCGCGGGGCGGTGGACCGACCCGGCCGGGCCGCGCTGGTCGATCTTCATCGGCTGCCTGATGTTCGGGGCCGGGCTGCTGCTGACCACGCTGACGCTCAGCCCGCACCCCGCGTACGTGCCGCTCGCCGCCGCGCTCGCGCTGACCGGCGCCGGCATCGGCGCCACCGTGGTCCCGATCACCTCGGCGGCGCTGTCCGCGGTCCCGCCGGCCCGGTCCGGCATGGCCGCCTCGGCCACCAACACCAGCCGTGAGATCGGGGCCGTGACCGGCGTGGCGATCCTCGGCGCGCTGGTCAATGCGCAGCTGCGGTCCACCCTGACCAGCAGGCTGAAGCACCTGGGCATCCCGGCGAATTTCCAGTCGATCGTCATCCACGCCGTCGAAACGGGCGGTGTTCCCGCCAACGGGAACACCAAGGGCGCAGGTGGCGCGGCTGGTGCGGGCCAGGGCACGCTAGTGCAGGAGGTCATCCACGCGGCGTACAGTGCGTTCTACGCGGGACTGCATGCCGCGCTCCTGCTGTCGGCCTTCCTGGTGCTCGCCGCCGGGCTCTTCACGTTCGTGCTCCTGGGCCGCCGGGCCGCCGGCCATACCGGATCTGACCCGGTATGACCGGCATCTCAGGCAGATTGGCGGGTGGCGACCGTGCCTACTGCGGCCCCTTCGGCGCACAACGGTGCGCTGGGTCTCGCGACCTTCCTGAGCTGGATTCTTACCGCAGGCATCGGGGGCTACATGCTCCGGTCGCTGGTCACCCACGGTGCGCTGCGCCGGCAGCGCTCGGTCCGGGACGGCCTGTCCCCCAGGGTCCTGTACGGCCACTTCAGCCTGGCCCTGGCCGGCCTGGGGGTCTGGGCCGTCTTCCTGGGCACCGGCTGGGGCCCGCTGGCCTGGGTGGCCGTGGCCCTGCTGATGCCCGCGATCGGGCTCGGCATCTGCACGGTGACGTTGTGGACCCCGTATCCCCGGCCGGCTGGCGACCCGGCCCAGGGAACAGGGGATCCCGGCCAGCCGGGGCAGCCCGGGGACCCAGGGCACGGCCGGCCCGCGGGCGGTTCGCACGGACCGGCCCTGTTCCCGCCGCCCGCCCACGACGCCGTGCGCGGCCGGCTCACGGACGCGACGCTGGCCCGCGCGCTCACCGACGAGGCGCTGGCGGCCCGGCTCATCGACGAGGTGATCGCCAGCCTGCCCGCCGAGGCGTCCAAGCGGTCCCGCAAAACCCGGGTGTACCCCGCCGCGGTCATCCCGTTCGGGCACGGGCTGGCCGCCCTGGCCACGTTCGTCATGGCCGTGGTGACGGCGATCGGCACCCGGTGACCCCGGCCCGCGACGGCAGTGACCCGTGAACCTGGCCGAGATCCGTGAGCTCATCCACGTCGGGCGGGCCGGCGCGCCGTACGGCGAGCGGGCCCTGGCGCGCTGTCACAGCATCGGCGACCTTCGCCGCCTGGCCCGGCGCCGCCTGCCCGCCGCCGCGATCGGCTATCTCGAGGGCGGCGGCGAGGACGAGTGGACGCTGCGCCGCAACCGCGAGGCGTTCGGCGAGGTGGAACTGGTCCCGCGGGTGCTGCGGGACGTGAGCCGGCTGGACACGGGCACGACGGTCCTGGGCACGCCGATGCCGCTGCCGCTGGTCCTCGCCCCCGTCGGGTCGCCGCGGATGTTCCACCACGAAGGTGAGCTCGCCGTGGCCCGCGCGGCGCGGCGTGCCGGGCTGGCCTACGGTGTCTCGACGCTCGCCACCCAGCCGCTGGAGGCGATCGCCGACGCCGCCCAGGGCAGCGCGCTGTGGCTCCAGCTTTACCTCTGGGGTGACCGGTCCGCGTCGCGGAAGCTGGTCGCGCAGGCCGCCGCGGCCGGGTACCGGGCCCTGCTGCTGACCGTCGATACCTCGGTGCGGTCGAAGCGGGAACGCGAGCTGCGGCACGGCATCGTGCTGCCGACCCCGGAGCTCACGCTGCGCACGGTCGTCAACGGCGCCCGCCACCCGGGCTGGGCCTGGCACTTCCTGACCTCGCCGGCGCTGGGATTCCCCAACCTCTCGATGAGCGGGCCGACCTCCCGGCAGCAGCTCACGCAGATGTTCGACGGCACCGTGGGCTGGCCGGATCTCGGCTGGATCCGCCAGGAGTGGGATGGCCCGATCGCGCTGAAAGGCGTGCTGAGTCCCGGCGACGCCCGCCGGGCCGCCGACGAGGGAGTGGACGCCGTCATCGTCTCCAACCACGGCGGCCGGCAGCTGGACCACGCTCCCGCCGCCCTCGAGGCCCTGCCCGCCATCGCCGACGCGGTCGGGGACCGGGTCGAGGTGCTCTTCGATTCGGGGATCCGGCGGGGCAGCGACATCGTCACCGCCCTGGCGCTGGGTGCCCGGGCCGTGCTGGTCGGCCGCGCTCACCTCTACGGGCTCGCGGCCGCCGGGGAAGCCGGGGTCCGGCACGCTCTCGACATCCTCGCGGACGAACTGCGGACGACCATGGCCCTGTGCGGTGCGGCTACCCTCGCCGACCTCGACCGGTCCCTGGTCCGGGCCGCCCGGCCACCGCAGCCCGCAGCCTGACCGGGGCCGGGGCGGGGCCGGGTCAGCCCGGGAGCTGGCGCTGGCGGTCCTCGAGCTGGCGGAAGATATCGCTGTAATTGCCGCGCATGTCGTGCGGCACACGCCACACGTCCACGGTCCCGAACCAGCCGAAGACCCGGACCTGCACGGCCGGGGCGTCCGGGCGGCTGGTGTCGCGCCCCCACTCGCGGCGATGACCGAAGATGGTCATGCCGGTGACATCGACGCTGACACCTTCGGGCACATAGATATCGGCGTTACCGAAGGCGGCGAGGACGGTCACGGCGGTCTGCGGCCCGTCGATGCTGGCTTCGCGCAGGTCCAGGTCCAGGTCGCCGAGGGCACTGGCGGCGAGGCTCCACCGGCGCAGCCTGAACGGCCCGCGCCGCGCGACATGACCGAGCAGGGCCGTGGTGAAGCGCGTCGGCTTGCGGCGCGGACGGGAGCCAGCGGAGGAGACACTGGGCAGGTCTTCCTGGACCCGCGCCAGTTCCCCGCCGACGCGGGCCTGGAGGGCGGCCTCGACCCGCCCGGAGAATTCGTCAAGCGTCAGCCGTCCCGCGAGCAGGTGCTCGCGGAGCATGACCACGGCCTGCTCGCGGTCGGCATCCGACACCCGGATCGACGCATCGTCCATAGCTGCCACGCTAAACCAGGCCTGGACCGCGTCGCTAGCCCCGGCTCAGCCGTCGAGCAGATGCCGGAAGTAGGAGCCCGGGTCGGCCAGGAAGCCCCGCCAGGCGCTGACGATATGGAGGTCTTCCCACCGGGAGGTGCGGATGCCCCAGTCACCCAGTTCCCAGATGGCCGCTCCGGGAACGGCGGCGATGATCGGCGAGTGGGTGGCCACCACAGCCTGCGAGCCTTCAGCGGCCAGGTCATGCAGCAGGCCGGCCAGCCCGAGGCAGGCCGTGAACGACAGCGGCGTGTCAGGCTCGTCCATCAGGTAGAAGCCCCGCTGGTTCACCCTGGTCTGCAGGATCTCCAGGAAGCCCTCCCCGTGGCTCAGCTCATGGAACCGCTCCGGGCGCCGCCCCGGGTTCTGTTCCAGGTAGGTGTACAGGCTGTGCATGGTGTCGGCCCGCAGGAAGTAGGACCAGCGGGGCCTGGGACCGCGCTCGACGATCAGGTGGTCGCCTCCCTGCGGCTCGCTGACCCGGGTGCGGAACAACTCCGCCTGGGCTGAGCCGCCCTGCGGGTTGAGCCCGCACGCCTCGGCCAGCATCTCCATGACGGTTGATTTCCCGGAACCGTTCTCGCCCACCAGCACGGTCAGCCCCGCCGGCAGTTCCAGGCCCTCACACAGCAGCTGTTCCACGGCCGGGACCGTGGCCGGCCACCTGGTGGTGTCGACCGGGTGGCCGGGATCGGAGCGGATCTGGCGGACCGCGCGGTCGTCTCCCTCCCACCCGGGGCTCTCGCTGCTGGCCACGGACCCCATCTTGCCGCGCCCCTGCGACACGACGGGCGCCAGGCCCGTCGCTGCCCACCACCGACCCGCTTGCCCCCGCGGCGATTTTTCACGCGCACGGCACGGTGCGCCGTAAACGGGCAAATCACCCGGCTACATGCACCTTCCGTGAAGAGTCAGCGAGTCCCGTGACCGGCGGGTTGCGCCAGGGGTGGATTTGCCTTCACTAACGGCTTTACCGATACAGTCTTTATCGATACAGTCGAGGTGTGCGTGCTGAGGTGCAGGGGCGGTCGCGGGTGACGCTGGCTGACGTGGCGGCCAGTTGCGGGGTGAGCCGCATGACGGTGTCCAACGCCTACAACCACCCTGACCAGCTCTCGGCGAAATTGCGCCAGCGGGTGCTGGCGACCGCAGACGAACTGGGGTACGGAGGTCCGAGTGCCGCCGGGCGGGCGCTGAAGAGAGGCCGCAATGACGTGCTCGGCGTGCTGCTGACCGAGGCCCTGCCGTACGCGTTCGGGGATCCGGGCACCGTCTCGTTCCTGCATGGCGTGACCGCCGCCACGGCGGCGGCGGGCCTGGCCCTGCAACTCATCCCCGCAGCCGCGGAGACCGCCGAGCGTCTGGTCCGGGACGCAGCGGTCGACGGCCTGATCGCTCACTCCCCCGCCGACGATGACCCGGCCCTGGCGGTGGCGCTGCGCCGCAGGCTGCCCACGGTGGTGTCCGGCGGGCCCGCCGGCGCGGGCGCGGACTGCGTGACCATCGATAACGAGGGGTCTGCCGCCAGCGCCGCCCGCCACCTCATCGACCTCGGTCATCGCAGGCTTGCCGTCGTGACCTGGCGCCTGCGTTCCGACGGGCACACGGGGTGGGTCGACCAGGCCAGGCAGGCCGGCGCCCGCTACGAGGTGTTCCGCCTGCGCCTGCTGGGCTACCAGCGCGCCGCGGCGGAAGCCGGTTTGCCGCCGGGCGCGGTGCGGGTGTGGGAACAGCCCGGCCATAGCGTCGCTGACGGCCGCGCCGCGGGGCACGCCCTGCTCAGCCTGCCCGGCCCGGAACGTCCCACCGCGGTGCTGGCCAGTACCGACGTGCTCGCGCTCGGGGTGCAGCAAGCGGCCCGTGACCTGGACCTGGGCGTCCCCGGCGATCTGTCGGTCACCGGCTACGACGACATCGAGGAGTCCAGCCGGGGGTTCCCCCCGCTGACCACCGTGCACCAGGACCTTTACCGGCAGGGCCAGGAGTGCGCCCGCCGGCTGATCGCCCCCGGCAGGGCAACCACGCTGCTGCACCCGACCCGGCTGATCGTCCGGGCCAGTACCGCGCCTCCGCCGGGGCCGCCATGATCATTACTCTGGGACTCCTCTCCGGCCTGCTCACGACCTGCGCGTGGCTCCCCCAGCTGCTGCGGACCTGGCGCCGCGGCCACGCCGACGACATCTCCTACGCCTACCTGGGGGTCTTCGCCGCCGGGGTCCTCGGCTGGCTGGCGTACGGGCTGCTCGCCGCGCAGCCCGCGGTGTTCGCCGCCAACGTGGTCACGTTCACGCTCATCGCCGCCCTGACGCTGCTCAAGACCCGCCCCCGCCGGCCCCCAGACCGGGCACGCCGGTAAGCGCGCCCGCGGTAACAGGCCTCCGGCATGTCCCGGGATCCAGGCACGCCCACTGCCCGGGGCCCGTGACCTTGCCAGTGGTCACGGGCCCCTCCATGGGCGGTTGTGTTAGTAGCTGTTCTTCCACGCGTTGGTGAAGGTGTTGCCCCCGGTCAGGCCGGACGTGGACACGATGTCATAGCTTTCGGTGGAGTCCACGCAGGTGAGGGCGTAATTGGTGCCCGAGAAGCCGGAAATGGTGCTGGTCCTGCCGGCGGCCGTCTCCGATGCCCTGGAGAATCCGACGGTGCCGAACTGCGCCTCGGGCACGATGCCCGTGTCGCCGTATGCCGGACGCTCGGCGATCCACTCCGCGCTGGTGTCCAGGCAGGTGGAAGTCGAGCACGTAGCCGTCCTGCTGAAACTGTTAGCCGCGTGGGTGGAGTCGGTCAGCTTGAGCGTGTAACGGGTGCCGGTGCGGGCTACTGAGGCGCTGATACTGTCGCCCGCCGCGACCGACGTGCCGACCGCGATGGTGCCGGCTGGGTACATCTCGTACCAGCTGTAATAGAGAGGCTTGCCCTCGAAGCACTGGCTGGCCGTGCCGTCCTGCTCCACGGTTCCGCTGCTGAAGCCGTCGAGGCCGACCCATTCGGAGGTGATCCTGTCCTCTGCTGTGCAGGTGAGCCTGGGCACGGCCCACGACCCGCTGACGTTTGTGAACGTGCCATGGGTGCTGGAGACGTCCGCGTAGCCGGCCCAGTTCAGGGAGGCCGCCTGGGTCGTGGAGCGTGCTGCGTCGGACGTGGGTCTGGCGTGGAGGAACATCGCAGTATCGGGAGTACGCAGGTCCTTGACCAGGGCAGCACGCGCCTCGGACAGGAACTTGGCCGTGAGGTGCGTGTGCACGGTGACACTGTGCGCCACCGGAACCGCACCCGGTGATCCCGTCGTGGAAATAACCAGTGCACCCCCTAGAACAGCCGCTGAGGCTGCGACGAGCAGCGTGCGAAATATCCGCATGTAACCCCCTAAGTTAAATCCCCTTTTTGGGATCCGGCGGATAAGCTACTACGAGCCGATTGACGCTACAAGGGTTTTAGCGCTGCGCCTGGAGCCGTTAAATTTGTGCCGGCGCTGCCCCGACCGCAGAGCCGCATGCCGCCGGGAAGGCGGGCGCCGGGAATGCCACTTAACGGCACGAGAAAGGGCAGCATGTCGTAGAAACCGATGTTATTCTACGGCACGGTCACCATCAGCACCGATGACGAATAAAGAGCAATTCTCCCCGGTCAGTCGACCAGATTACCCGTTCAGCCGGGTACGTCCCCGCCACGTACCTTCCCTGATGACTTGCTCCCGGGCCGGCGACCAGACTGCCCACACACCGTGCCCGGAACCCTGTTCCGGGCACGGCACCCGGGTGATCTTCCTGGCCAACACCATGTCCGCCCCTCCCCCGGTTGACTTCCGCAAAGGCCGGACGGGCTTCCAGATTTCTGGAAAATCGTGGATCCGGAGCCCATTCCGGGCTCGGCATAGCCGCACCTGGGTAGGCTTCATTCCAGCGTCAGGATAAAGGCTGGGCAACTGTTACCGGCTACCTCTTCGCTTGAGGGAAGATAACGCTGAGGGAGGCCACATGCACATCGGATCGCTGCTTCTTATCGTCTGGCTGGTCATCGGCGGCTTCGCTGCCTCGCAGCGCGGCGATTACCACGGAACCATGGGTAACTGCAGCAAGGCCAGCACGGCCGCTGTGACGATCCTCGCCGGCCCGCTCAACTACCTGGGCGTGAACCCGCACCTCCACTGCACCGCACCGCAGCCCAGCAATTAGCGCGGCTGCGGACCTGAGGGACCACCCAGCATTGCCGGCGTCTGCACATTCATGAAATTCCATCCGCACCATGAAGTAATCCAGGGGCGATTACTGCCGGTCAATTGACCGGGCCCGGCACCGGTGACGGCCGGGTCACGTACGTGGCTGCCAGCCTGAGGCAGAAGGCCCGTGACCTCAGCCTGACCGCAACCGGGCGGTCAGCTCGATCTCCACGGCGATGTCGACGGGCAACTCCGCCAGCCCGACGGCGCTGCGGGCGTGGCGGCCCGCCTCGCCGAAGACCCCTACGAGGAGGTCGGAGCATCCGTCGATGACCGCGGGGGTCTGGTTGAAGCCAGGCGCGACGTTGACCATCCCGAACACCTTCACGATCCGCTCGATGCGGTCGAGGTCGCCGAGCTCGGCCCGCAACGTGGCGAGGATCGACAGGGCCGTCATCCGGGCCGCCTGCCGCCCCTCCTCCAGCGTGAGGTCCCCGCCCACCTTCCCGCGGATGACGTGCTCGCCGTTGATGGGCCCGTGGCCGCCGACGTAGACGAGGCCGCCGTCCACCACGCATCCGAGGTAGTTGCCCGCGGGCGGGAACACCGGGGGAAGCTCGATGCCCAGTTCCTGAAGCCGCTGATCAATCACGGCAGGAAGCCTACGGCCCCAGCCACGCGGACAGACTGCGAACCCATCTGATTGGGCCGCCCGGCCCAGCCGCCACGATCTGAAGGGCCCTTATCCGGGGCGGGCCGCCGCGGTCAGCGTGGGGCGTGGGCGCCGGTCATCATGGCCGCGAGGTCCTCGGGGTGCAGGAAAGATGCGGGCGGCGGCGGTCCCCAGGCGAACAGGCCCCGCGCGCCCTCGAGGTCTTCAGGGGTCCACAGCTGGTCGTCCACGATGCAGTCCATGTCCGAGTAGTACTCGGAGAAGTTGCCCGCCGGGTCCTTGAGGTACCAGAAGAAGTTGGATCCCGCGTAGTGCCGTCCGAGTCCCCAGACGTGCCGCTCCGGCCGTCCCTCGAGCATCGCGAACGCGCCCCGGCCCACCTCGTCGACGTCGTCCACCTGCCAGGACGTGTGGTGCAGGAAGTTCACCGGCGCGGCCAGCACGAGCACGTTGTGATGGTCGGTGGAGCAGCGCATGAACGCGCCGACCCCGGCGATCCGGTCGCTGATCTTGAAACCGAGGCCGTCGGTGAAGAACGACGTCGAGCGGCCGTGGTCGGTGCTGCCCAGGACGGCGTGACCGAGCTTGCGCGGGCGCACCGGGCCGGGCCGGAAGAAACCCGGGGCCCGGCTGTCCTGGCGCTCCGGCCGTCCGGGGCCGTTGTAATGCTCTGCGGCGGCAGGCTTCTGCTGGATCCGCGGGGCGACGTCCAGGAAGACCCGGGTGCCGGTCACCGGCTCCGCCGCCTGAAGGCTCGTCCCGCTCAGGCTGGCGGGTACGCCGAGGCGCTCAAGACCCGCCGCGGCGCGCGCGAGGTCGTCCGGATCATCCACGCCGACCCGCAGCTCGACCAGCCGCCGGATGGGCGCGGGAACGATCCGCAGCTGGCGCCCCGCGTCCGCCGTGCTATACCAGCCGTCACCCTCGGGAGTAAGCCCGAAGTCGGCGTAGTAGGCGCCGGTGTCGGCGGCATTGGGTACGCCCATGGTGACCGACAGCAGTCCGTGCAGGCTCATATGACCTCCTCATCCTCGAGTCAGTGGAACATGCTCAACCCCGCCGCACCAGGCGAGCCTGATTCCGCGCGCTCACGCCGTCTCCTCCGATCGTGTCCGGGCGCATCCCGGGGTCCTGCTCCCCCGCCGGCCCGAGCAGCGTGAACCCGGCCCCCAGCCGGCCATAAAGGGAGGACCCGCCGGGCAGGCACGCGTGCGGCAGCCGCGCGCCCGGCACCGCGTGTGGCTCGATCACCACGCAGGGAACGCCGCGGCTGGCCAGTTCCGCGGCAGCGGCCGGCCCGGCCGGGCCGCCTCCGGCCACCAGGACCGGCGTGTCCCCGGCCACGCGCGCTGCCCGGCATCACCACGAGAGGCATGGTCGGTCACGATGGCCCTGGCTGTAAACGGGTGGTCCCATTTATTGGCACCAGCGGGAGGACGCGCCGTATCCACCACGCCGGGAGCCCCGGATCTGCCCTGACGATGTGGCATGGCGGCTGGCCACGTACCGGGGTACGGACGCTAGGTTGCATCACGCGGCCGGGGCCGCCCCCGGCGCGCGGCCGGGCCCACCGACGTCAGGCGAGGATGCTGTGAAGTTCGGGATCATCTACAACACGGGCCAGCTGGGTGTGGACCCCAGCCGCGTCATCGCCGTGGCCAGGCACGCGGAGGACTGCGGTTTCGAGTCCTTCTACCTGCCCGAGCACATCGCGCTGTACCCCGGCGCCACCCTGGGCGGCCACCCTGTGCCGCCCGATCTCCCCCTCGCCGACCCGCTCAGCACACTCAGCTTCGTGGCGGCCGCGACGCGGCGCATCCTCCTGGGAACCAGCGTCCTGCTGCTGCCGTTTCACCACCCGGTGGTCCTGGCCAAGGAACTGGCCACCATCGACGTGCTGTCCGGGGGCCGCATGCGCCTGCTGACCGTGGGGCTGGGCGTGCTGCCCGGGGAGGCCGAGGCCGTCGGCGTGGACTTCGCGACGCGCGGCCGCCGCGCGGACGAGGCCATCGACGTCCTGCGCCTGCTATGGGCGGGCGGCGCGGAAGGCGTCAGCTTCGAAGGAGAGTTCTTCTCGTTCACCGGCCTGACCAGCTTCCCGAAGCCCCTCGGCGCGGCCACGCTCCCGGTGCACGTGGGCGGGTCGAGCCGCGCCGCGGCCCGCCGCGCCGGCCTGCGGGGCGACGGCTACTTCCCGGGCGGCGGGCTCAGCGCCGCCGGGCGCGCCAGCCAGGTGGAACTCATGCGGGAGACCGCCCGTGAGGCGGGCCGGGACCCCGCCGCACTGGAGTACACCCGCTGGGGGTCGATGGGCATCTCCGCCGCTGATGTCGGGGACCTTGCCGGGCAGGGGGTGACCAG
>Ga0187867_10002148_pt1 | contig 16523 bp, 11 predicted proteins | sample June2016WEW_13_1_FD_132976 | JGI IMG/M metagenome (GOLD analysis project Ga0187867, IMG submission 132976) | Peatland microbial communities from SPRUCE experiment site at the Marcell Experimental Forest, Minnesota, USA - June2016WEW_13_10 | ecosystem: Environmental > Terrestrial > Soil >...
GGTTCCATTCCATCCGCCGCCGTTGTAGCCGGCTTTGATATAGCCGGCGATGGTGGTGATGGGGTCGCTGGCGCCGTAGGTGATGATGAGGTGGTCGTTGTTGATGTCCAGCACGCCGCTGCCGCTGATCGACAGGGACGTGAGGTCGATGGGGCTGGTGACGCCCGGGCCGGAGCCGCCGGAGACCCCGGTGGCCAGCTTCACCGTTCCGCCGGTGATGCTCATACTGCCGACGCTCAGCGCGGTGCCGAGGGTCAGCGTACCGGCGCCGGATTTTGTGAACGCCCCGGTATCGGCGATTTTGCCGCCGCCGGTGGTAGTGATGCTGTAACTGCCCAGGCTGTTGTTGACGGTCACAGAGCCTGGGTGGACGGTGCTGTTCAACGTCACGGCATAGTGGCCGTTGTTGGTGTCGTTGAAGGTAACCGCAGCGCCATCGGTGTAGGTGGTTGCGGCGCTGCCGCTGTTCCAGTTGTTGTTGGTGGTATCCCAGGTTTGGCCGTTGTCGGGCGCAGTGCCGCCTGCGTTGTCCCAGGAGAGGGTGACCGGTTCGCCGGCGGCGACGACCAGGTCGATGAAGCCGCCGATTTTGCTCAGGCTGTAAGTCACGCCGCCGGGAGCGGTCGGCAGATTGAAGCTGCTCGTGCTGATGGCGCCGATCGTGCCGCCGATCAATTCGTAATCATTTCCGACGGCGGAGACTCCGGGATCGGTCGCAAGGGTGATGTTCGTGCCGTTGGCGATGCTGACGGTTCCCGAGCCCAGGGTGAGCAGGCTGCCATTGGTGATGGTCCCCGATCCGGTGCCTAGATCGAAGTTGAGGGTTGCCCCGGACACGGTTGAAAGTCCGCCTAGGGCAAGTGTGCCGATGGAGCCGACGCCGCCTGGTGCGATGACCGAGGTTGCGCCAGCCGACACGTTGCCGCTGATAGAGCCGGTGGTTCCGCTGGCCAGGATGCCGCCGTTGAGAGTGACGTTGCCGCTGCCGGTGGCCGAGCCGGTGGTGTTGCTGGCGACCAATGTGCCAGCGGTGAGAGTCGTTCCGACGGAATAGGTGTTAGCGCCGCTGAGGTTCACCGTGCCCGTTCCGTTGACGATAACCGCGCCAGTGCCGGCGACGTTGCCGCTGAAATTTGCGACGCCGCCGGAACCGCCGGTAAGCACCACGCTCCTAAACAGCAAGATGTTGCCGGTGAAATCCCCAATGCCGTTGTCGCCCACGCCGATGGTGGTCGTACCGAGGGGATTGTCGTTGTTGACGCTGATGTTGTGAAGCACCTGCCTGGGAACGCTGGGGCCGACGTTGGGGCTGACCAAAGTGAGCAACGCGATGTTATCCATCGGTAGCGTGCCGCTGTCGCCCAACTGAACGGCGTGGGCGTCCAACAGAACGTTGGTACTGGTCGGGGCGTTGTAACCAAGGCTGCCGCCGTTGTCTCCGCTCGCATAATAGCCTGCATTAGGATTTGAAAGTACAGCAGCGGGCAAGGTGACAAAATTAGTGCCGGTATCATCGTATTCCAACTCCAGCGTCCCATCCCTCACCGTTGTGTTACCATAATAGGCCTGCGCGCCCGATGGGTTATCGCCGCCGCAGTTGACGATCCACGTGCCGGGGCCGATTTTATCGATGCCCGCCGTACAAGCGCCGGATGGGCCGCCGGGGCCGCCAGGGATCAATTGAAAATTCTGCACCACGGTTCCGCCCGCCGCAGCGCTGTAATAGATCGTCTGGCTCACGCCGCCGACTGTGCCGTTGCCGTCGGTGGGAAGCGTGTTGAAGAAGCTGTTGAAAGTCACTGTGCCCGAGGTGTTTAGTCCGCCGACGGTCATCGTCCCGGCATCACCGAACTCGACCCGGTTGTTCATGGCGTCGCCGGCACCAATCAGATAGAACGAAGCGACGTCGTTCGGGTGAAGGAGAGTCGTCCCCGGGTAAGTGGTATATCGATCCTCTGGTCCGAGATACACATCCGTCTGGGGGTTAGCATTATTTACGCCGCTGGAAGGAAATATATTTACGCCGTCAATGTTAATTAAGGGGGCGTCGGAGATCCCGTTATCAATGGTGTATCCTCCCATCTCAAAGGTTCCCTCATAGATGCGAAACGAGAAGTAGGGGAGGAAGGGGCTATTCGGGACATTCGTAAACGTCACCGGCTGCGTCCAGATCATGGTCCCGCCCGGACCGCCAAGGTTCGAATTAGGCTCGCCGTTCCTCATCGTCAGGGCGCTGCCACCGTTCAAGGTCATCGTTCCGTTAAACGTGGTGGTGCTCCCCGGAGCAAGAACAAATTGCTCTGTCGTCCCGATATTATTCAGTCCAAAGGCGACATTGTTGTTGACGGTGACTGGATTTGTCGAATTGTTCGTGAAGAACGGATTGAGAGGCTCGGCCGTGGGATCGGACAGATAGATATCGTTTCCAGATAGGGTTGTCGGGCCATTGCCGGCATCAAATGTCGCGTTGAAAACCCCGTATGTCCCCGGAATGTCATTGGTGGCGGTATAGGCGCCGGGCGCGTTAAACTCGAGACTGACGTCTCCCGTTGAATCGACCCCGACCGTGGGCGCGGTTCCGCCCATCCAATTGCCTCCATTACTCCAATTGCCGCTGGTGGCACTTGTCCAGGTGAAAGAACTCTGAGCCTGGGCACTCGGCGCCATGAAGGAGAGCATCGCCGTGCTGCACACAGCCCCGCACGCGATGAGCATCGACCGACGCGTGGCTGATTTGCCGCGCATGAAATGGGACTTGTTTCCTCTGGCAGACATTTTTCGCCTCCGCAAAGATAAAAGCTGGAATGGATAGGAATGCAGCCAGCGACACAGTTCGCCAACTGGACGCCTCAATATGTGCAATTGTAACACCCTGTGAAATTGCCCACAATCAATAATCGCCCAAGGCGGAAACCGATAACCAATAGTCAATGCGCCGGCCACGCCATTCAGAATCAATCCTCAGCTTAGCGCGAAGATTGATTGGGGCGATAGAGGCTCCGGCCTAAATTATGCGGTATCTTGCTGGTTCGGCTGTGGAGGCCCGACCCGTCAATGAACAAGGTCACCCGAAGATCGAGCGGAACTCGATCTTCGAGTGACCTTAAAGCCTTCCTACATCACGAGCCTCTGTCCGACACGAGCTTATGCCCGGCGGCGGCGCCTGGCCAGCAAGAGCATCGATCCGGCGGTAATTCCGGCGATGCAAGTCGGCTCTGGCACGGAGGAGACGGAAATGTCATCCACCCAGATTTGGCCCGTATCGTTGGCATTACCGCCTGAGTCAATGGTTACTTCAAACGTCGAGTCACCGGCGGGGATGTTGAGGGTTTCATCGATTGTCTCCCACGTATCCTGATTTACAGTGTTGGGGCTGGTCCCTGCCGCGATCAGAAAATTCGAGGAGGGGCCAACAAACCCACCAGAAAAGAGGGTTGCGCCCGCGACTCCGTAATTGACGGTGACGCGAAAATTCCCGCCACCCGACTTCACGTCCGTTGGGTCGTCGGTGACGTTGGTGTACTCCCACGAGAGTTGTATGGTGGCGAGCCCGTTTGCAATGCTATCCGCGGGCAACGTGTTCCAAAGATTGGAACCATCGATGGCGGTAAACCATTCGCCGGAGTTATTTACGGCGCCGTCGTTGATCTCCAGCGCGGTGCCGCTCGGTGGGGGCGTCGGGCTGGCATCTCCCTGGGTTGGGTTCCAAAACTCCATGGTGGGAGGGCCTTGGACACCCCAATCGGCGCCGCCTCGGTGCCAATTGAGCGGGCGAGGGTTGCTGTCCTCGGTGTAGGGGCCGTAGCTGGTGCCCCATTGCGAAGTAACCGGGTCCGGGCCTGCTGGGGCCGCCACGCTCAAATCCGGATTCGGCAAAACGTTACCCGGCAATATGCCCGGCGTCCCGGCGGCCGCAGGCGGTGACGGCGGAACGGTCACGGTCTGGGCAAAAGCGCTGCTGACGGCAAAAGCACAAACGCCGCCAACCGCCAAAGTCAAAATGCACGTTTTTCTGGACATGTCTCTCTCCTTAAGTTCCGTGGAACTTATGATGTGTAGGAAGGCCGCCAACGAGACATTTCGCCAACGAGCCACCCTCCTGAACAAGTCAAAACAATACCCGCCCATGGTCGGGCGCACAATCAAAGATTGTCCAAGTCGGAAATTGATGATCGCATGCCGTTTTCCGGGAAATCGAGAGACGCTGCGTCGAGGGTCACACCCAAAAATGATGCTCCACGCCCATGGGGCGTGGCATCAGGAAGGCCCCCAAGGGTGCCGTGAAACCTTTTCGATGATTCAGCTTTTAACGTCATCACTCGCCCTTTTTCGTGTCCGGTGTCGGCTCTTCGCCTAGCGCCATCAGTTGCTGCCCAAGCATCGGATGTCTGAGGCAGTGGGCTACCTGCCGCCGGAACGGCATAGACCCCCCAGCGTTACCTAACGCAACTGCTGACGAACCTGCCGGCGACGCAGATCGGCCAAATCAACCAGTGGTTGCCGGATGACTGGAAGCGCCACAATCCGTTGCCGTCACGTCAGGATCGGTATCCAATGGGACCGGAGCGGGTTTCATGATTACAATGCCCGGCCATATGACCCTTCAGCAGCAGTTCGAAGCCGGCGTGTTGCATCATCGGGCCGGCCGATTGGCCGAGGCGGAGAGGACTTACCGACAGATCCTGGCGCTGCATCCCAATCATGCGGACGCATTGCATATGTTGGGGGTGCTGGAAGTACAGGCGGGCCGGTTGGACGCGGGGATCGAATTGATCCGGCGAGCGATCGCGATTTGTTCGACCCGTGCGACTTATTATCGCAACCTCGGCAATGGCCTATTGCACATTGGACGGCTTGACGAGGCGATCGCCGCCTATCGGCAGGCCATTCTGCTCGACCCTGATAACGCCGAAGCGCACACCAATCTCGGCAACGCACTGAAGGCCAAGGGGCAACTTGACGAGGCGATTGCCAACTATCGGCGGGCCATTCTGCTCAAGCCTGATTTCGCCGAAGCGCACAACAATCTCGGCAATGTCCTGAAAGACAAAGGGCAACTGGATGAGGCCATCGCTGCCTATCGGCAGGCGATTCGGATCGAGCCTGATGTTGCCCTAGCGCACAACAATCTGGGTGCCGTCTTACAGGACACGGGGCAACTCGACGAGGCGATGGCCGCCTATCGCCAAGCCATTGCCCTCCGGCCCAACTTCGCCGAAGCCCACACCAATCTCGGCATTGCCCTGAAAGACAAGGGACAATTCGATGAGGCCATCGCCGCCTATCGCCAGGCCATCGCCATCAGGCCCAACTACGCCGAAGCCCACAGCAATCTCGCCACTGCCCTGAAAGACAGAGGACAACTCGATGAGGCTATCGATGCCTATCGCCAAGCCATTTCCCTCCGACCCAACTTCGCCGAAGCCCACAGCAATCTCGGCAATGCCCTGATAGACAGAGGGCAACTCGATGAGGGCATCGCCGCCTTTCGCCAGGCCATTGCCCTCAGGCCCGACTTCGCCGGAGCCCACAACAATCTTTCGTTAGCGCTGCTGGCGCGGGGCGATTTTCAACAAGGCTGGGAAGAATTTGAATGGCGATTGAAATGCGAGGATTTTCCCTCTCACCTGCGAAACCTCACTGAACCACAGTGGGATGGCTGCCCATTGGAAGGTCGCACGATTCTGCTCCACACCGAGCAGGGCTTTGGGGATGCCATTCAATTCATCCGTTACTTGCCCCTGGTGGCCCAGCGGGGCGGGAAAATCATCATTGAATGTTACGCCGAACTCCAACGGCTCTTCCAGACAGTGGCCGGGAGATGCCAAATCGTGGTCCGAGGCCAGCCCCTGCCGGCCTTTGATCTGCACTGTCCCCTGCTAAGTCTGCCGCGGGTTTTCGGGACGAATTTTGCCAACCTTCCCCAAATCGTGCCCTATCTGAGCCCCGATCCGGCGCTGGTTGAGGCATGGAGTCGAACGCTCGGCGCTCCCGACGGGCAATTGAGGGTCGGCTTGGCGTGGGCGGGCAATCCTCGGTACAAATGGGATCGAACGCGATCGGTGAACCTGCAACAATTGGCCCCGTTTGCAGCCGCCCGAGGCGTCAAGTTTTACAGTCTCCAGAAAGGTCCGCCCGGGGAGCAGGCGAAAAATCCGCCGGTAGGATTGGAATTGGTCGATCTCGGCCCGGAACTGAACGACTTTGTGGACACTGCGGCGGTGATGTCGTTGATGGACCTGATCATTACTACCGATACTTCCGTGCCGCATTTGGCGGGGGCACTGGGGAGATCGGTGTGGGTCATGCTTCAGCTTGTGCCGGATTTCCGTTGGCTGCGCGACCGGACGGACAGCCCATGGTATCCGACGATGCGATTATTCCGCCAGCCCACCTGGGGGGATTGGGACAGCGTCATCACACGAGTGGTCGACGCATTATCCCAATGGACCAGGAATCGCGCCTGACTTTCCAGAATCCTTTGCCGCGCCAGATCGGTCAACATCAATGTCGAATTCGTACTGAAGCCAAAAAACTCTTTATACGGCCTCCGGTTTGATTCCGCGCGACTCTAAGCCACGACAGTGCTACACTGGCCAATATGCCCCATGCGGAGACGCGCCGGTTCAAACCGGAGGCCGTATTATTCGTCGGCAACAAGCGTGGCGGCCAGACTGCGGCGATCCTTTCCAGCCTGACCAGTGCCTGCCGCCGGCACAACATCGATCCCCAGCGTTACCTAACGCAACTGCTGACGAACCTGCCGGCGACGCTGATCGGCCAAATCAACCAGTGGTTGCCGGATGACTGGAAGCGCCACAATCCGTTGCCGTCACGTTAGGATCGGTTTCCAATGGGACCGGAGCGGGTTTCATGATTACAATGCCCGGCTATATGACCCTTCAGCAGCAGTTCGAAGCCGGCGTGTTGCATCATCAGTGCCTTGGAACCCGGCATTTTCACCGAACGGAGCGGACCGTGCAGACATTCAGCGCCTGGCAGGTTCGCCAGCCGATCTACACCCGCTCCGTGGGCCGCTGGCGGAATTATGAACGGCATCTGGGGCCGCTCTTCGAAGCGCTCGGTTTAAACAAATGATTCATCCTGCGAATATGACCATCGCATTTCGTCGAAAAAAGGCGCCGTTCGCCTCACGCTCACCGTTTTTTCCCCCCGCCGCGGCACACCGCAACTTTTTGATCTGTGCTGCAAGTCCAGCATTTTGAAACCCTTACATGGAGTTCACGGCTATTTTGCCTGCCACCTAAAATGCGCACCGGTGCGGTATACGCACTCAACTGGGCAGTGGCTTGAAAACGCAGCCATGAGTTTGGGGCGAACTGCTTTTTGCGACAAGGGCTTATCGCAAAGATCGAAAAAGCTCCGGCAGACCGGGGCGAGGGGAAAAATGCCTTGGAACGGCAGAGGCGCACAGGGTCGCGCGGCCAGAGGCCGTGGTCTCATGCGCTAATGGTTGTCAACGTCCTGCCTACACCATTGAGAATCAATCTTCGATGAGCGCGAAGATTGATTGTGGCAATTGAGGCGTCGCTCTAGCATGGGCGGTCATCTTGCCGGGTCGGCTGCGGAGGCCTGACCGGTCAGGTTTGAGGATTAATTATGACTTCTCGCAAAGAACCACGAGGTTTTACGCTCGTTGAGTTGTTGGTCGTGATTGGGATCATCGCGCTTCTGATCTCGATTCTGTTGCCGGCTCTTCAGAAAGGACGTGTGCAGGCTAAGAAGCTGCAATGCATGAACAACGAGCGACAACTGCTTGCCGCCCTGATGATGTACACCCAGGACAATAATGGTATTTTCCCGAGCGATTCGGGAGACTCTAACACTCCGGGGGACCCCCAAGGCTACATCGATAATGATTCCAGCCCGTGGAACCCCTACGCTGTCGAACTCAATTCCTGGTGGGCTGTCGACAGTAACGGCAATGGTCTCTGTCCTGCTTATCTGGGGAGATATCTCGGCATGTCTTCACTTAACCCGCCGAACAAGAACCACTTCTACGCCAGCCCGGCGATCGTGCATTGTCCCGACGATCAGGACCAGGCGTTGTTTTCAGTGGAGGGTGATCAAAACGGGAATTGGTACGGCGCATTGTACATTGGCTATGGAGGGACGAATGGGCGGACGAGCTACTGGTATCCCCGTTCGCTTTTTTGCAGTCCCCAGGACATTCAAATAGCCGCGGCTCCTAAGAGCAATGGTAGTGCGGCGAAACCTAGCTTCGTGAAGCTCGTTTGGGCGCGACATAGTGCGAAGAAGATTGCCATCATGGAGCTCCACGCCTTTCACGAAAATGTCGAAGCGTTCCCAGCGTATGCAATTATAGACTACGGAAAATATCCGGATTACATCGCTGGATTTTGCGATTTCCATGTTGAGCAAATTAACGTAAGAGACATGATGGACCCAGATCCCAACTGGACGGGTCGAACCACTCAGGGTGTGCCGGGTTGGGGAATTGAAGGGCAGGACGTTTACTAACGGAATTTCTGGTCAGGGCATGACGCTTTCAGGTTCTGAGCCGTCAGGACCAGTGATGCGCATGAGGATCATTGCCTGCTGATCCGAACCCATCTTTGTCCATTCTTTCTCACCGGGCTTCTTGACCAGGACGGTTGCATCGCGAGGCGGTATCTGATCCGACCTGCGCGCAAGTTGCTCACGGGTTTCAGGGTCATATTTTTGCAATAATCCCGCGAATTTCCCGTTCTTACCCCTAAATACGTAACAACGAACCGCCTGGCCTCCATCATGATCGAACGGCGGAAGTTTGCTGGAAGAATCGGCGAACCAGGTCTGGCCATCGTCAATCGTGTAGTAGAACTTCGAGGGCAGCTTGCCCTTGTCACCCCTGAGTTCCAATCCAATTACAACCACCGCAACAATGAGCGCGCAAATCACCACGGTCGCCGAAATCACCGAGTTGCGATTAATCGTCTCACGGATACCCAATTTGCCTCCGCAGAAAAGCTTGCGCCAGGAACAACATCATCCAACGTTTGAACGTCACGGTCAATTGCAAATTGATGTCGTGTTTCAATCAAGTCGGAAATTGATCGCCGGGCGCCGATTGGCGCCTCATTGCGCGGCATCAATCTCAGTGACAACGCCATTTTGGACAATGATCTTTGGCCACTTGCTGTAATCGACGCCTTCTTCATCCGTGTAATATGTCTTCCCGTCAGGGCCGGAAATTGGCTTCTGAACCCTTTGTATTTGCTGCTTCGTCCAGCCGAGATAGGTCGTCCCAGATTCGGACTCCGCCTGCTTTTTCAGAATCATGATGATTTTCAATCCCTCCTCCGGCATTCCGATGGTTGGTTTTCCTTCGTGCAGGGCCGCAATCATTTCCGGCTTAAGTCCGGTCCTGGCGGCCAGCGCATCTATTTCGGCGTCAGTCTTCTCGGCATCCAGAATCTCCGCCGGGGGGTAATGACTTGGACCCCAGTGGGTCGTCTTTGCCCTGGACGTGAAGGTTGATTGCGGCGCTTTCGCCGGCTCGCCGTTCGCGGGCCCGCCATTCGCCGGCGCAACCGGCTGAAAGACCGCCAGCTTTTGCTTTAGTTGTTCATTCTCGGCTTTGGCGGCGGCAAGTTGCCGTTTCAGGTCGTCAATTTCTGCTCGCAGCGATTTGATCTGGGCTTGGAGCACATCGGGCTGAGTCGCCGCCGCGATCTTGTCTTGCAGCTTTTGCTGGGCCTCCTCAGGCGACATTTGGGCCACGCACAACGATCCGCCGGCCACCATTATCAAGAGAACGACTAGAAAAGGTTTCTCCTTCATGGTCATTGGTCCTTTTTGCCGTCGCCGGCCGGGCGGCTCTTCTTGATTTGCCGGCAGCGATTTTTGTTATGCTACCGCCTGGCGTTATCGAGGGAAATGACCGGCTACGATATCATCTAACGCCTGAACGTCACGGTCAATTACCAATTAATGTCGTGTTTCAACCAAGTCGGAAATTAATCGCCGGGCAAATGGGATACTGGAAACTACATGATTCGGTAGAATTGCGCCGGACCATTCGGCGGCGGACGATCCCGGCGCGGCGGTACCCTCATCAGGGTCGGGAAATAGATGCCAATCGAACCCCTGTCTTTACTGTGCGCAGAAATGAAGCTTACCGTGTCTCAGCGCGGTAGTGACGCAAGCTTTGGTTATCAGCTTTTCGTAGGCGATCCGGAAACCGGCTGGCGACCGGCGTCCGCCGCCCCCAATCCCCTGGTCCGGGGAAACTCGTTCGAATTCCGCGCAAATGAAATCCGGAAAGTCGATGAGGATCGCATCCTGCTGACGGGGACGATCGGGGAAAATGGAACGCATCGCAATGCAACCTGGCGGGCGACGATCACCGCGGATGCCGCGCGGGGCTGGTTCATTTTTGATGTCGAAGTGAATGCGGAACAAGACGTCCATCTGCGCATGGAAAATGGCTTTGAACCCGAGATCACGCTCGATCTAGGCCCGCTCCCGCCCTATGAGCGCGGCGATCATGTTTGGTTCATCACGCAGATCACGAATCCAACCAAATGGAACGACGACGCCTACGGCAATGATTTTCCCGCAACCTATTACTTTGACCCCTATCTCAACGTGGAGATCATGCTCTTTTTCGATATGACGCGCATGAACTGGATGTCGCGGCAGAACATCGCTCGATTTCTAAATTACCGGTGCGGGTTTCGTCGTCGATACCAGCCCGAGCCAGCGGGTGAACTTGGCCTATATGCAACCGGTGCGTCGGGCCGGCTTTTTCCTTCGGGCGTTCAGCACTTTAGTTACTTCCTGACCGCGCGCCCGCGAAAGGCTCTTGCAGACGATCACGAAGCGGTGCGGTTGCTGGTTGATAAATGTCTTCCCTTGCTGCCCCGAAACAGCCCATGGCCCTCGGGGGCCACTTCATGGCGAGACTTCGCCCATCATTGTGCGGAAGATCTTATGACGGAGAGGCTGTGTTGGCGGAAAGCGGAGGGAAGTCAGGAATTCATTTTGAATTACGTGGACGGCTACAGCCCCGCCTGGAAGGAGGCAATCGAAGCACGCGGCAACCGGTTCGATATGATCAAGCCATGCTTTGACGCGGCGGTCTGGATCGCGCATCCGCTGGCGGTGCTTTCGCGGGTGGATCGGCAGGATCCCGTACCACGGCTTTATCAGCGCGTTTGCCAAATGATTGACCAAGCCCTGCGGACCAACGAAACACCGTTTGCGCCTGCTGCCGCCGATACCGTATCGGGCACGTGGCAACACTTATACATTCTGGAGCAACTGTTTCAGTTGGGGCGCCTGCGGAAAAATCAATCCCTTCTCGGTTGCGCTATTGATGAAGTCAACGATGTCATCATTCCGCTGGCGAAGAAGATGTCGTACCTCTTTCCGCTCAGCTTCAACAGGCGGACGATCGAACGCGCCGGAGCGGGTGATTGCCACGCGGTCCTCGGAGCTTATGCCCATTTCATGCTGGATCTGCACGAAATGACGGCCAGCGAGCGCTATCTTGAAGAAGCCAAAAACGCGTCGCAAATGCTTTACCGATTGCCGGTGAATACGATTCACCAGGAGGTTTTTCTTCTGGCGATGGGGACGCAGGCCGCGTACCGCCTTGCGGTTATGCGTCCTCTGGCGAACTATGCGGAGGTCTATCATTACCTTCTCGCGCAGACGTTGCGTATGCTCTATTGGTATGCGGATCGTACGACGGAACAAAGCAGAGAAGTCAATACCCTGGGCATGTTTCAGGCGTGTGCCACAATCAGCTACCCCGCCCTCTTCGAAAACATTGAGGTGCTGGCCAGGCTCTGTCCGACGTTTAAGAGATTTCCCCCGTCGTTGGCGTTGTTACGGGTTGTCGATCATGCGCGGAAGAACAATTTCCACTTCTTTCCTCGCTGCTTTGATGCTGGTCGGGGCGCGCGGCCCCTGCAATATATCCCGTTCGAGAACATTCCGATATTGGAAGGTCCAGCGCCTGGCTCGGTCGGGCAGGAGATTTACGGGTCCGGCTGGGTATTCCGTGCCTGTCTGATGTGGGAAACATTTGGACACGCCGACGATCGCGACGTCATGGTGTTGAACCTCGATGCTTTCGAAGAGCGCCGGCAGTTGGAGCTAGGCCGGCTTGAACTGACGTTCATCGTCTTCAACGGCACCGGCAAGAGGCAACAAACACAAGTGGTGTTTCCATGGAGCGGCGTTTCGGCAATGATCGCAACCGGCGAATCGCCAGACGCGATTGGAATCGGCGAGCGGCGCGGTCAACGACTGCAACTGGATCTACCGCCGGATGCCGTAGTGTACGTCAGGGTCAGCGACACCATCGGGCCATGACCGGACACTCACGGCAAGCTCTGCTCTTGACGGTATTGAGTCGGCGTAAGCCCGGTGCGCTTGCGAAAAACCGAGGTGAAATATGCGGACGTACTGAAACCCAAATCCATTGCAATCTTCGTGACTGACAGATCGCTTGTGCGCAGCTTGTCCTTGCCGATCTCAACACGCCTGTACATCATGTAATCCGCCGGATTAAATCCCACTTCCTTCTGAAACCAGCGGCGAAAGTGACTCTCGCTCAATCCTGCGGCCTTGGCGGCATGCTCCATCAGCACGGGCTCGCCCACGTGCTCATCGAGCCACGTGACGGCCGCTTGAATCGGCGGGGAATATCGTGGAAGCCGGCGCGGGATATTGAGCATGGACGCCTCGTGATCCCGTACGATCCAGAGGATCAACTCGTGAAGCAGGGAACGTGCCATCAGTTCGCTGGTGACGCTTGGGTGTCGATGCTCGTCCAACAAACGTTCGAAGCACTTTTCCAGGGAAGGAGAAAACGAGAAGACGGGCGGATCCACCCGTTTCAGCAATTTCTGCAATTGAGACGCTCGGGCAGGCGTCAGTCCGGTGGGTACGCGGCGAGAATTGGGCAGGACCAGAAAGCGAAGCATGCACCAGCGGCCAGGATTCAGCACCTCACGCGCGCCGCCATGGGTCTGGCCCGGCTGAGTCAGAATCGCCAAGCCGCCGGTAACGGTGTACTGCGTGGCAGGGGAATCCACCCACAGCTCCAGACAGCCTTCCTGAACCAGGTGCAACTCATACTCTTTCGTGTGGGCGTCGGACCTGAGGCCCCCCGGCACGGCTTGCAGGAGGTGCAGCCGCCCGATGATGGGCAGTTCCGGCAAGAGTTGCGTTCTTGCTTCATAGGTTTCGTGATGCTGCTTTTCGCTGATCTGCCACCAATCGGCCTTTGGATTGACGGAAATCATCTGATGGATGCACTCCAATTAGTAATTATTCCTACAACGCCACGACCCGGATTTGAGGCCGCAATTCACATGTAGGCTGTTCCCAAATCGCCAGGCCCGGCGCGAACGTACAGTCGATCCTGCGGAGCGTGCTGAAAACATCGCAGCGGCGCGATATGCGCCAGATCGAGTGGATCGTGAACAAACTGCCGCATCAGAACCTGCCGCTGATAACCTGAACACGCCGGGGAGGCGCTATCCAATAACCTCTATTTTAATGTCGTATGCGGGAATTCAACAGGCGCAGCGCATGGGGTTGAATCCGCGGCCACCACATTCTGGTGCAGACGGCGCGTGGAACGGCAAAGTTCGATGGCAACGTTGCGCCCTCGACACGCAATGAGATCTTTATCGATTGCACCTGGCCGTTAAGTTTCAAATTGCAGAAATGGATCGGGCAATTTCACGACAGCGGCTGCCGTATCACTCGTTCCTGCATACAAGTTCGCAGTTTGATCGTCATTGCGGACAATGCCGCCGCTGAAGACCACATCCACAAGGTCCGGCCGCTTCGATGACCCCGGCGGAAAGAAGCTACGTCGCGCGATGATGCGAATTGCCGACGGCTGGCGCGTCCGCGGGTCAACCGCGAATACCATTGGGTAGTAATGGCGGTTGCCTTGACCGTCAAAGCAGGCGATATGGCCCAGCACGCCAAGGTGACCGTTTGCCAAATAATGCGCTTCATTCACTCCGCCCCATTCCTCTTTGAACCATTGTCCTCTAAAGAGCGGTGCACTGGCGATCATTTCGGCCGTGATGGCGTCCCAGGACGGAGCGATTGTAAAGCCGATTTTGCCTCGGCCACCGACGGCGCCTTGGGGACGGCTAAAAATCGCGACCTGTCCATCGGGCAACTGCTTGAACCGAATATCCTTCATGCGGGGCGGTCCGCTCAGAAAGTGGCGCAGCCCCTCTAGAGAACTGCCGCGATAGAAATCCATCACGCAGCCGTAGCCACCCTGTTCCATCGGAACGGGAAACCGCACGCCTCCGAGCACCAATTCCTCACCCGCCCATGTGACGCATGGATCCTGCAGGCCTCGAAATGCCGAATGAGTGAAACAGGGCGTCCACTTGTTGGGAGGGGTTTTCCCGAAGATCACGATCTCGGATATCTCGGTGTCCCGCTTTTCCACCCGGCCGATCAACAATGTCTTGCCGTTTAAGCGGAAGGGCGCCGTGATATTGTAAACATCCCTACCGTCCACCTGCTCAAACTCAAGAGCATGTGTCTCCATGTGGGACGGAACGCGCAGTTCGGAAAGCAGATCGGAACAGGATCGTGGTTGATCTCCAAAGGTTAAGGTTCGATACACGGTTGAAACTTCTTGTTTTTGAGCATCTGATTCGCCGATGCCTGAAAATTCGGCCATAATACTTCCATTCTGGTATCGAGATGCGGTTTCGTGAAGATCCGCGCAATTGCGTGCCCCACTAAGAGAAGATACTACGCAATCCGCCTTCCTGCTATCGACTTTCGACTCAGTAAAAAAAACGCCGTCCCCCGGTCGCCCTCTTTATCGCGGTTCGGAAGCACTGCCAAAGGATAGCCCGGCGCGTCGGAACATCGAGAATCGGCTAAGCCACATGTTTATGGATGGTCTTGGACCGACGCGTTACAATGTTATTCCAATCAATTTCTGAGGGTATTTTGCACATCGGCGGATATGCGATAAACATCGGGATTTCCACTTCTGTTCCAAATGGAGGAAGAATGAGAGGAGCGGCTCTCGTACTGCTGGCGGCAGCGGTCCTGGCCGTGGGCGCAAAGAGGACAAACGCTGCGGCCGAGGAGACCGCTGAAATCCGCCAAGTACAATTGATGCCGGATCTTCCCTCGCCCTGCAGCGTTCGTGATTGGAGGCAAGTCGCGATAGGTCTCGACCAGTTGGTGTTTAACCCCACCGCTCCGGGACAGTACATGCCGCTGCTGCATTTGATCAAGAATAACCAGGGGAAAGTCACGCGTTTCGGACTTCCTGACTATGTCGGAGACATTCGGCAAGCGGCTGATGGCAGCGGGTCCGGCATCACCGGCATGGGCGCAGTGTGGGGCGCCACCTTGGTTGGAATTGACAAGTCACGCGGCGGGAACGATTACGTAAAGATGTGCGAGGCGTACTTTGACCCTCGACCAAATTACCGAATGGTTGGCAACGGAGTTGCTCACTGCGATCCCGACAGTTCATTTTGGTATACGCTATTTCCCAACATTATCTTTTCCAGTCTCGCCGATCATTATCAAGGTGAAACAGAGATAAACGACATGGCGCATCAATCGGCGGTTTCCTGGGCCAAGGCTGCCGCCGCGTTGGCCGATGCGTCGAAAGAGGATACCGCAAATTTCGATCACACGGGTTTCAATTTTGACACAATGCAAGGCGTCGACAACGGCCAATGGAAAGAACCTGACGCTGGCGCGGGCGTGGCCTGGATCGAATATGCCGCCTACAACCGCTGGCACGATCCGGCTTTCCTCCGGGCGGCGGATCGCTGCATGCGTTACCTTGAGCAGCGACCGGCGGACCAGGATCCGTCGTACGAGATTCTCATGCCCTTTGGCGCACTCGCGGCGGTGCGCATGAATGCCGAACTGGGCCGCCACTACGATACCTTCAAAATGATTAACTGGTGTTTCGACCGCAGCGCCGCACGCCCCGATTGGAAGGTGAACACCGATCGGTGGGACGATGTCGACACCGCTGGACTGGTCGGCGGCACGGACTGTCCCCCGTGGCGCACGGGTGTCGGCGGGTATGGCTTTGCAATGAACACCTTCTGTTGGGCATGGCCGCTGACGCCTATCGCACGGTACGATCCGCGCTACGCCCACGACATCGGAAAGTGGATTTTGAACGCCGCCAGCGCTGCCCGTTTGTATTACGCAAACGCGCACCCGCGCGATGGCCAAACTAGCCCGGATTGGGACGGCGATCCACACCACGTGATTGCGTATGAAGGGCTGAAGTACCGGTGGGACGATCCTCATCAACCGCTGCTGGCGGCAGGCGACGCGTTACGCATGCAATGGGGGCCCAAGACCGACTACGGCCTCTATGGCTCCGTGTTTGTTGGCGTGTACGGCGGGCTCATCGCCCCAACCGACGACCCGCAAATCCTCCGTCTCGACTTGCTTGCCACTGATTCCTGCCGCCCTCAGGCCTATCCATCATACCTGTATTACAATCCTCATAAGAACGA
>Ga0187867_10002149_pt1 | contig 16523 bp, 14 predicted proteins | sample June2016WEW_13_1_FD_132976 | JGI IMG/M metagenome (GOLD analysis project Ga0187867, IMG submission 132976) | Peatland microbial communities from SPRUCE experiment site at the Marcell Experimental Forest, Minnesota, USA - June2016WEW_13_10 | ecosystem: Environmental > Terrestrial > Soil >...
CGAAGCAGTGAGGGACGTTGCCTTCGAGGTGAACGAGGGCGAGGTCTTCGCGCTGCTCGGGCCGAACGGCGCAGGCAAGACCACGATCATCGAGATCCTCGAGGGCTTTCGCAAGCGAGACCACGGTCACGTTGTCGTGCTCGGTTATGACCCGGCGGACGCGACGACCAGCCGCCAGCTGCGAGAACGCATGGGGGTCGTCCTCCAGGAGCTTGCCGTCGAGCCGTTCCTATCCGTCCGCCAAGCGCTCACCCGTAACGCCGGCTACTACCCCAATCCGCGACCGGTTGACGAGGTGCTCGGGCTCGTTGGGCTCGCGGAGAAGGCAGACGACAGGGTGAAGTCGCTCTCCGGTGGTCAGCAGCGCCGCCTGGACCTCGGGCTTGGCATCGTCGGGAACCCGAATCTGCTCTTCCTCGACGAGCCCACCACGGGCTTCGATCCCTCGGCGCGACGAGGAGCTTGGGAGGTGGTCCGTGCACTAACGGGTGGAGGCACGACAGTCGTCCTCACGACCCATTACATGGACGAAGCCGAAGCACTCGCGGATCGTGTCGCGGTGCTCAACGCAGGTCGGATCGTCGCCGAGGGCGCCCCAGAATCACTGGGAGGGCGCGACGTGGGCGAGTCGACCATCCGTTTCCGGCTGCCGGCAGGTGCGGCGTCGAAGCTTCCCGTCCCGGCGAAGGTCTTGAACAACGGTGTCTACGAGTTGAAGACGGACAAAGAAATCGAGGTGCTGGCCGCCCTCACGAGCTGGGCGCTGCGGGAGAACGTGGAGGTGGTCGGCTTGACCGTGGAGCGACTCACCCTTGAGGACGTCTACCTGCGATTGACCGGCTTCGAGCCCGATACCGAGGACTCCTCGCTTGAGATCGGGAACACGTAATGGCAGGTCAGACTCCTTCGCGTCGCTTTCGCGGGGCCGGCGACCTAAAGCTCGCGGCCCGCCAGGTCTATTACGAGCAGCTCAACTTCTGGCTGAACCCGATCGGCGCCGTCTTCACGGTCGGGTTCTCCGTCGTCTTCCTCATCCTTGTCGGCTCGACCGCAGGGCACCAGCGCAGCAGCGCCATTGGTGGCGGCCTCCTCATCGGGTACTACGTCCCGGGGTTCATCGCTTATGGAGTGATGGCAGCCTGCTTCAACATGTTGACCATCAATCTTGTCGTGAGGCGAGAGATGGGGCTCTTGAAACGCGTGCGCCTTTCCCCGCTTCCCACCTGGGCCATGATGGCGGCGGTCTCGGTCAATGCGCTGATCATCTCCGCGGTTCAAGTGGTTCTCGTGTTGTTGATCGGGCGGTTCGGATACAACGTCCCGTTCCCGCACAACCTCCCCGCTCTCGTCGTCGTCCTCGTCGTCGGCGCGGCGTCGTTCACTGCTCTCGGCCTGGGAGTGAGCACTTTGATCCCGAACCAGGAAGCAGGGGCGCCTGTCACGAGCATCGTCTTTTTCGTCCTGCTCTTCTTGTCCGGACTGTGGTTCCCCTTGGCGGCGAGCTCGGGGCTGGCGAAGTTCTCGTCTTATCTGCCCGTCCGGCACATGATCGTGGCTGTCTACGACGCCTCGATCGCTCAAAAGGGGGTGTCGAGCTGGCCGTGGCACGACCTCTTCGTCATGGCGATCTGGGGCGTCGGAGCGGTTCTCGTGGCTGCGCGGCGCTGGAGCTGGGCTCCGCACCAGGCCAGGCGTGGCCGCGCGCGGGGCTTCTCAAGCTTCGCCATGATGAGCCGTCACCGCCCCAGGTGAGAAGGAGCCCCTTGTGAGGAATCGGATCGATTCGTAAGGCGACGCCGACAAATGTGCTGCCCGCCCTCGGGTAACCGCGTTTCCGAGCACATGCCGGTCGGAAGTAGTCTGAGTACCGAACGCGCGGCCGTGAACGTCGATCCGCCGCAGCCCAGTCCCCAGCGCAGATCAGACGGTGATGCGTGCGCCCTGCCGGTTGCGTGAGCCGCTGGGTCTCCCCTCTTCATGAGACCTTGACGTTGGGAGCGGCGGTGACTCGTCTCAGGGAGCTGTCGTTGTCACCGGAGCGGCGGGCGTCCCCGGTCCTCGACGTAGGCTCTCGTGACGATGACCCTCGAGTGGGAACAGACGATCGTCGATTCCAACGATCCGGTTTCACTGGGGCGCTGGTGGCAGCAAGCACTCCAGTGGGTGGTCGTTAACGAAGCGCCCGACGAGTTCGAGATTCGGCCGGCCCCAAACCGGCTTCCCGGCCTTCTCTTTGTTCCGGTGCCAGCGGCGAAGATAGTCAAGAATCGCCTCCATCTCGACTTCCGCCCCGACGACAGGGATGCCGAGGTCGATCGTCTGTTGGCGCTGGGCGCTCGACGGGCGGATATTGGCCAGGGTGAGCAGCCGTGGATCGTCCTGGTCGATCCTGAAGGCAACGAGTTCTGCGTGCTCGGCGTTCGATCGACGCCCTGAAGGGTCGATCGCTGGTACTGGACGCGGCAGACCGTCGGGCTGGCTGCCAGCGGTGCCGATACCGCGTGCTACGCCATGTCACGACGGATTTCTCGGTCTGGAATAGGTTCGTCTTTCAACCTATGTCAGCGCCCGAGCGCATCAGACGGTTCCGGAGCCTGCTCCGGGGCCGCGTTCTGGGTCGGGCGACAGATCCTCGAGCATGTCATGTGGGAGGTCGACACCCGCTTTGGCGAGCGTGTCGCGGACAGAACAGACCGGGCGAGGTCGTCCGTCACGTCAGGGCCGGCACAAGCGAGCACCGTGCCGTCTTCGACGCTGTGCTGGCAATGGGCGAGGCCGCACAGTAGCCGGAGTGCCATCTGACGTGTTCCGTCGTGGAGGCCTAACGCGGCTCGCCGGGCGAGGTCGTCGAGCTCCGGCCGGAGTAGCTCCTCCGGGGGTCCGCTGGACCGAATAAACAGCTAATCTGAGCTTGGATTAGCAAGTTTAACGGAAGATTGGCAGATGCGGAGCTTCGCAGACCTCGACACCCTCATTGGCACGGTACCAGGGAGGGTTGTCACGCGCCTGAGCGTTGTCGACGCTGGACGCGGCTCAGAAGCACTCTATGCAGACCAACTCCCGGGTCTACTGAAGGAACTGGCCGACGCCGCGAGGGTCGAATCGGTGATCGCCTCGTCAGCGATCGAAGGGATCGTTGTCGAGCAGGCTCGAGCTGAACGCATCGTCCGCGGTGCCGACCAGCGGCTCCGCGTCCGCAACGAGAAGGAGCTGGCTGGGTATCGTGATGCCCTCGACTACCTGTTCCGGAACGAACCTGGCGATCTCTCCGTTGGTCTCGTCCTTCATCTCCATCGGCTCCTCTTTGGTCGAACCGGTGGTGGAGGGGGGCAGTTCAAGACCGTCGACAACCTCGTCGTGGACCGAAACGCGGACGGGACGTCGAGAGTTCGGTTCGTCCCGATCTCGCACCAGGACACGCCCTTCTTCATGTCCGAGCTTGTCGATCGGTACTGCATCGAGCAGGGGACCGGACGCCACCACCGAGTGCTACTTGTCGGACTTTTCGCGCTCGATTTCCTCACTATCCACCCCTTCGTCGACGGCAACGGGCGGCTCTCTCGCCTGCTCAGCACGCGTCTGCTCTCCCAGGTCGGCTATGGCGTGGGGCGTTACGTCTCCCTCGAGGGAGTCATCTACAAACGACGTGACGCTTATTACGACGCGCTTGCCGCATCGACCGCCGGCTGGCAAGACAGTATGCACGATCCCTGGCCATGGCTCAGTTTCTTTGTTGACGTGGTCGCCGATGCTTACGAGGCGTTCGCGGCGCGTGCCGATGACCACCGGTCGGGAATTACCAAGCAGGACCGGGTGCGGAACTACGTGCTCAACCATGCCGGACCCTCGTTCGAGATGGCGGACGTGAGGCGAGCAGTACCAGCAGTGAGCGATCAGACCGTTCGTCTCGTGCTCCGAGAGCTCAAGAACGAGGGCCTTGTCAGTCCCAGCGGTGTAGGCCGGGGAACGAAGTGGGTACGAGTCGACCAATAGCCCGATCACCCTTGGCCGAGGACATCCCGGGCTCCGGCGAAGATCACCGGTAGTCGAGATCGACCACGGGGCACCAAGGGCGACGATCTCGGAGCCCATCCGCGACGCGCCTCCGAAAGCTCCGCGAAGCACTCGGCCCTCGGTTGATAGCGGGGGCGGTGTTGTACGCGGGAACCCTCTCCTATAGCGCCGAGGACCGTCTTCACGTCATGCCGATAGACCGACTCTGGCAATCCATCTAGCGACCTTTGCTGGCAGGACCGCGAGGGCGCTTGGCCTGAGAGCGCCAGCCGTGCCTGCAGTGGTCCCGAAGAGCAGTTTCACGGCATACTACGGCTGACGTTGAGCTATCGAACCCGTCGGCTCGGCGTGACAGCTCCTACTTCGAGGCAGTGAGGTCCATGGTCACTCGAGTCGTCGGCAATGCCGGGTCTCCACCGAACGGTCAGTGCGCCTGCGGAGCGGTCCATCGGGTCCCGACCGACCGAGTCGTCATTGACGAACATGCCCTCGAGCAGCTTGTCGCCTACGTGAAAGAGCGTGGGTGGTCAAGCCCGTTTGTCGTCATGGACGCAAACACCGAGGAGGCCGCCGGATCTGGTGTCGCCGGCGAGCTTTCGAGAGCGAACTTGCGCGTCACGACCTTTTGCTTTCCCGAGCGCAGCGGTCTGCTTGCCGATGAGACGAGCGTGTCGCGCCTACATGAGGCGTTGAAGGACTCAGCAACCGATGCGATCGTTGCAGTCGGGTCCGGCGTGATCACCGACACCACCCGGTATGTCGCGAGTCTCATGCGACGTGAGTTCGTGAGTGTGCCGACTGCCGCCTCGATGGACGGGTATGCGTCGAATCTCGCCGTAATGGAGTTCGGGGGGATGAAGACGAGCTTCCCAGTCGCTCCGCCAGTGGCGATCTTCGCAGACCCTCACACAATTGCCGCAGCCCCGCTCGACATGACGCGAGCCGGTCTGGGTGACCTGTTCGGCAAGGCGTCTGCACACGTCGACTGGCTGGCGTCTCACGAGCTGTACGGCGAGCGGTTCTGCGCAACTGTCGAGCGACGTGTTACCGCGCCCCTCGTTCATGCTGCGACGCATGTGGAGGACATCATCGGGGGCTCCCTAGAGGCGGTTTCCGGGTTCCTGAGCGGGCTGGTCGAGTCCGGGATTGCCATGGCGATGATCGGGAACTCCCGGCCAGCCAGTGGCTGTGAGCACCACGCGTCCCATTTCTGGGACCAACTTGCGGCGGGCGGTCGGCGGCCCCATACGCCGCACGGCTTCCAGGTGGGCTACGCGACCCACTTCGCGATGCGCCTCCAGCGGTACGCGTTCGGCGGAGGCATACACGAACTGGTTCCCCCACGCCCGATTGCCTCCGATGGTGACGACGCGCGTTCGTGGTTCACCGGCCATGACGCGGCGGTGAACGCCGTCTTGGACGAGAAGCGCAGGTTCCTCGGCGAGCACGCTTCCACATGGCCTGAGACACCGTCGCGCTGGCAAGCCGTGCAGGAGAAGGTCGGCGAGGCGATGGGCGTGTTTCCTCTCATCGCAGAGGCTTTGGCGGTGGCGAGGATTCCCTCTGAGCCCGGGTTTCTCGGCCTTGATGTCGCGACCCTCGAGGCAACCTTCCGGTGGGCGAACCGGATCCGATCTCGCTACACGGTGCTCGATTTCCTGGAAGGTCAAGGCAGACTTGATGAAGCGATAGACGCCGTGCTCTCCTCGCGGCCTACGGCCCGTTGAAAACAATGCTGGGTCGCCGAGACGACAGTGAAGGCGCCCGTCGAGGATGGAGGTCCGCGTTGAAAGCCGAGCCCGCTCCCGTGCGGTTCCGTGAGGGCCCCGGACGCGAGTCCGCGGAGCGACCGCGTCCGGGCTCGGCGAAGGTGAGGGCGCGGCATAATGACGAGATGGTCGACGATTTTCTCCGATGTTTGCCTGACGAACTGCGCGAGAGCTGTGTGGGCGCGCCCGAGACCTCAGGGCACCACAGTGTGGTGGGTGGAGCGTGAGCGCCTTCACGTCGCCGGGCGGCCGGCGTGTCACGATCGGAGTCGACTTCGGGACCGAGTCCGGCCGTGTGCTCCTTCTCGACCTGGGCAGTGCTGAAGAGCTCGCAGTCACCGAGGTCCGCTATCGCCATGGGGTCATTGACCAGAGGCTTCCCTCGACCGGCGGCGAGCTCCCACCGGACACCGCGCTGCAGGACCCTGGAGATTACCTCGAGGTCCTTTATCGAGGGATTCCCGAGGCGCTCGCGGCCGCCAAGGTGACGGCGGACGAAGTGATCGGCATCGGCGTCGACTTCACCTGCTGCACCGTCCTGCCGGTGACCGAGGACGGCACACCGCTCTGCCAGCTCGACGAGTGGCGAGATCACCTGCATGCGTGGGTGAAGCTCTGGAAGCACCACTCCGCCCAGCCGGTCGCGGACCGGCTGAACGAGGTGGCGATCGAACGCGGCGAGAGCTTCCTCGCCCGCTATGGCGGGCGGCTCTCGTCTGAGTGGTACTTCCCCAAGCTCATAGAGACCTGGCAGAAGGACCGCCCTGTCTACGACGCCATGAGCGCGTTCGTCGAGGCAACCGACTGGATCGTGTGGCACCTGACGGGCACGTTGGTTCGTGCCAGCTGCTCGGCGGGTTACAAGGCTTGCTGGTCGGCGAGCGACGGCCTGCCATCCCGGGCGTACTTCGAAGCTGCCTATCCCGGCTTTTCGGACCCGAGCGAGAAACTGGGGACGAGCTTCGCCTCCCCCGGCCAGTGCGCGGGAACGCTGCGAGCCGAAGTGGCCGCCCGCCTCGGTCTGAGCACGTCGGTCGCGGTGGCGGCCGGCAACGTCGACTCGTTCGTATCAGTCCCCGGAGCCGGAGTGCAAAGTTCTGGGGTGTTCTTGATGGTCGTGGGCACGTCCATCTGCGACCTCGTCATCGATCGGCACGAGGCCCGGATGCCAGGGATCACGGGCGTCGTGGAGAACGGTATCTTGCCCGGGTTCTTCGGCTACGAAGCTGGGCAAGCGGCTGTTGGGGACATGTTCGCGTGGTTCGGGAGCCGTCTTCTCGGCCTGAAGAACGGTGGGCCCCGCCCGGGAGGGAGCTGGCACGAGGAGTTCGAACGCGAGGCGGGCAAGCTCGCGCCCGGAGCGAGCGGGCTCGTGGCCCTCGACTGGTGGAACGGCAACCGGACGATCCTCGGCGATGCGGACCTGTCGGGTGTCATCGCAGGCCTTACCCTCGCGACGACGCCGGCCGAGATCTACCGGGCTCTGCTCGAGTCGGTGGCTTTTGGGACGCGACGGATCGTCGAGAACTTCGTCGAGCACGACGTCGCTGTTCGCGAGATCGTCGCCTGCGGTGGAATAGCCGAGCGCAGCGCGCTCATGATGCAGCTGCTCGCGGACGTGACCGGACTGCCGGTCACGATCCCTGACTCGAGCCAGATCCCCGCACGCGGCGCGGCGCTGTGCGGTGCGCTCGCCGCGGGCTCGTCACGAGGCGGCTTCGACGACTTCGAAACGGCGGTCGGCGAGCTCAGGCCGGCGATGTCCCGTCGCTACGAGCCGTCGCCCCAACACCGCGCGACCTACGACGAGATCTACTCGGTATTCGGTTCGCTGCACGACGTGCTCGGCCGAGAGCATGTTGAGTGGCTCCACCACCTCAAGCAGATCCGCCGCGCTGCGTTGGCATCAAGCACGTGATGGTTCCGTAGGGCGAGCGAGCGACGACGAGAGGCTCATGGACTCTCAGTGCGAGTCGGGAAGCGAAGCAAGCATGCATCGTGAACGCGTCGTTGCAGCGCTGAATCACGCGACGTTGGACCGTTGCCCGTGGCAGGCAACCTTCACCCCCGAGTTCGCCAAACGGCTCCGCGCGGATCTTCACCTCGATGAGATGGCCGGCGCGCACAACCCTCACGGCGCCGGCAATCCGTGCGACCTCGAGATAGCCCTCGATCAGGATCTTCTCATCACATCGGTGGGCTGGGCAAACTCCTACTACGGGGAGGGCAGCCAGTACGTCGACGAATGGGGAGTGGGCTGGCTGTCGGCGCGCTACGAGACACCGTACGGCGTGGGTCACTACACCGAGCCGAGTGGCCATCCCCTCGCCGACGCCGACGCGGTCGCGCGCTATCGGCCGCCCGACCCGGGTCGACCAGAGCTCTACACAGATGCCGAACAGCTCATCGCGGAGCACCGAGCCGAGTACTGGATCATCGGGTCCACAGTCACGACGATTTTCGAGACCGCATGGGCGTTAAGGGGACTCGAGCAGCTGTTGACCGACTTCATCGAAGACCCCGATCTTGCCGATGCCATCCTCGACATTCCCTACCGGTACCATCTCGCCGCAGCCGAGACGCTCGTGCGCATGGGCGTGGACATGATCTGGCTCGGCGACGACGTGGGCCATCAGCAAGGCATGTTCATCTCGCCCCGCCACTGGCGACGCTTCCTCAAGCCGCGTATGGCGCACATCATTGAGCGCCTGAAGTCCATCAACCCGGGCGTGAAGGTTGCGTACCACACCGATGGCTGCGTGTACGCAATCATTCCGGAGCTGATCGAGATCGGGATCGACGTGCTCAACCCGATTCAGCCCGCCGCGATGGACCCCGTTCTGGTCAAACGCGAGTACGGCAGTGACCTCTGCTTTTGGGGCTCGGTGGATGAGCAGCACACCTTGCCGTTTGGTAGTCCCGATGACGTCCGACGGGAGGTGGTCGACCGGATCGCCACGCTCGGCGCGGGTGGGGGCCTCATCCTGGCGCCGACTCATCACGTGCAGCTGGACACGCCGCTCGAGAACTTCTGGGCGATGGTCGAGGCGGTGACAGGCAAGGCGTGCGTGCACCGCGTTCCGAATCGCAGTTGTCGATGACGGCGGACCGAGCACCTGGGGCGGTTGGATGAACTCGATTGAGCGGGTAGGGGCTGCGATTGAGATGCGTGAGCCGGATCGCGTCCCTGTGGACCTGCACGACTTCCAGGTAGCCGCCCGCGCGTCCGGCTTGCCGATGTCGGAGATCTTCCGTGACGGCGCGCTGCTGGCCGAAGCCATGCTCACGGCATGGCGCGAGTTCGGGCACGACATGATCCTGCTGGAGAACGGCACGGCCTGTAATGCCGAGGCTTGCGGCATGGAGGTGCGCTACGGCAATGACACAGCGCCGGTGGTTGGCCGGCCCCTTCTCGATTCCCTCTCAGGGGTGGCCAATCTGCAGGTGCCGGATCCCTACGTCACCTTCCCGATGTCCGAGATCCTGAAGGCGACCCGCATTCTCGCGCGCGAGATCGGCGACAAGGCTTGGATCTGCGCGCGTGCGGACCAGGGACCGATGGACCTGGCAGCGGAACTTCGGGGCATAAGCGAATTCATGATGGATCTGGCGACCGGCGAGGAGGAGGACCTGGTCCACGCGCTGCTCGACTATGCCAGGCGTGTCGCGACGCGCTACGCCTATGCCTTGATCGAGTGTGGTGGCCGCTCCACGTCTATCGGCGAGCCGATAGCGGGACCGTCCATGATCTCGCCAAGGCAATACAGCCAGTATCCGTGGGCTCATGAGCGCCGTATGGTCACCGAGCTCAAGGAGCAAGGCATTATCCTGCACTTGCATATCTGTGGGAACACCGAGCGAATTACCGACGATTTCATTGCCACCGGGGCCCAGGTACTCGAGATTGACCACAAGACAGATGCGGCGCGCCTCAAAAGAGCGGCGCGTGACACTACCTGCTTGCTCGGCAACATCGACACGAACCTGCTTGCGCTCGGGTCGGTAGGAGAAGTCGATGTCGCCTGCCACGAGCTCCTCGATGCTTGCAAGCATGGCGGCGGGTTCATCCTGGGTCCGGGGTGTGCGATGGCCCCAACTACCCCTTCCGAGAACATCCACGCACTCGTTGAGTCGGCAAAGAAATACGGTTCGTACCGGCGCGCGTAAGGGTGGCCCTGACGCGCTGCTTGTCGGATCAGCTCTGGGTTGCACGCTCCCCACGCCGTCGGGATGACATTATGGCGCGGGCAAAGAACGTCGCTACCATGAGGCCATGGATACTCGACGACTTGGCAAGACCGGATTCGACGTCAGCGTGATCGGTTTTGGCGCGTGGGCAATCGGGGCAGACTGGGGCGACGTCGATGACGAGACGTCCATGCAAGCCCTGAATGCCGCCGTCGATGCCGGTGTCACGTTCTTCGACACTGCCGATGCCTATGGTGACGGCCGCAGCGAACAGCTAATTGCACGGCTCCGCCGAGAACGGGACGAAGAGCTCGTAGTTGCGACGAAGGCGGGACGCAGGCTCCCTGTCCAGTCGGTCGCCGGCTACTCGCCGGAGAACCTCGAATCCTTTGTGGCTCGGTCGCAAAAGAACCTCGAGACCGATTGCCTCGATCTCGTCCAGTTGCACTGCCCTCCGACAGACCTCTTCTACCATCAGGAGGTATTCGCTACCCTCGACGACCTCGTCAGAGCTGGAAGGATTGCCAACTATGGAGTTTCCGTCGAACGAGTGGAGGAGGCGCTAAAGGCGCTCGACTATCCGGGGGTTTCGACGATCCAGATCATCTATAACATCTTCCGCCAACGACCCGAGGAGCGACTCTTTCCCGCGGCCCAGATTGCCGATGTGGGGATCATCGCGCGCGTGCCGTTGGCGTCGGGGTTGCTCACCGGGAAGATAACTGCCGATACGGTCTTTCCGGCCAATGACCACCGCAGCTACAACCGCCACGGGGAGGTCTTCGACGTCGGCGAGACCTTTTCGGGCGTCGACATCGAAGCGGGTCTCGCCGCCCTGGCCGAGATTCAAGCCATTCTCCCCGAAGGGGAGACACTTGCGAGCTTGGCGCTCCGTTTTTGCTGCTCCCATCCGGCTGTTTCCACAGTTATCCCCGGGGCCAAGACGCCAGCTCAGGTGCACGCCAACGCCGATGCCGGCGTCCATTGCATCCTCAGCGAGGACACCTTGGCCCGTCTTCACGAGATCTACCAGAGATACATCGCGCCGTCGGTGCACAACCGTTGGTGACCAAGCGCCGAGATCCTAAGACCCACGTTCACAGAGGCGCTCAGGTCCTTGTCAGGACTTCGGGGAACGAAGCGGCGGGATCGTCGATGATCCGCCGTATCGTGATGCCTGCCGCCCCTCTGACGGAGGCTTCGGCACCGAGGGACGACACGATCACCTCGATGGGTGACCAGGGATGGTTCACAACGCGGTCATGTAGCTCGCCAGTCACAGGTCCGATCAGCCACCGCGCGAGCTCCGCATAGAGACCGCCGAGCACCACAGTCGGAAGATCCAAGACATTAAGGAAGGCAGAAAGCGCGATACCGAGCGCAGTTCCGGCCTTCTCCAGCGCGAGAAGTGTCGTCGGCTCACCTGCGAGCGCTCTGCGCACGAGCTCCGCCACTGATGCGACAGGACTGCCGACGGCGGTCCCCGCCTGTGCCGGCAGCCCTGCGGCTTCAAGCAACGCCTCCTGGCCTGCTACGCGTTCGAGGCAACCGCGGCCACCACAGCTGCACGCCGGTCCCATCGGGTCCACGGTCACATGACCGAGCTCGCCTCCGAGTCCTCGGACGCCTCGAAACAGCTCGCCACCGATGACGATCCCGGCTCCGACCCCGATCTCACCGGACACGAGCACGAAGTCCTGCAAGTCGTCTCTGCGACCGAACCAGCGCTCGCCGAGCGCCGCCAGATTTGCCTCGTTGTCGCAGTACACCGATTGCAAGGGCCGCCCGAGCATGTCGGACACGACCTCGGCTAGCGGGATGCCCTGCCATTCCAGCAGGTTGGGGGCGCGATGGAGAACGCCGTCGAAGTCGACCAACCCTGGCACGCCGACGCCGAGCCCGAACACGGTGAGCCCGGCAACTTCGGCCTGGCGCCAGATGAGACTTGCGGCACGGACCGCCCTTCGCAATACGACCTCGGGCCGGAGCAGCCGGTTATCACCCACGATCGTCCTGCGGCAGCGGACCGCACCAGTGAGGTCGACGACGCAACACGACACGTAGTCGACGTTGATCTCTACGCCGAGCCCGGCTGGCCCTTGCGGGTTCAGACTGAGCGGGCTGCCAGGTCGCCCGATGAGGCCGCGTTCGGGGTCGCTCTCGACGACTAGTTGGGCATCAATCAACGCATCGACCAGTGTTGAGACCGTCGCCTTGGTGAGGCCAGTGCGCGCAGCGAGTTGTGCACGAGACAGTCTCCGCGACGCCGCGATCTGCCGGAGCACGAGAGAGAGATTGTGCCGCTTCAGCAGCTGCTGACGAGCGGGCACGCTGGGAAGTGGTCTTCCCGTGTCATTCGGCATTCGGGCAAAGTCGCGATTGCCCCTAGCCATGGTTTCTGGCTATCTCTCACCTGTTCGTGCACGACAGATGTGCTCGTCGCGGACCTCGGCATATCGAGCTCGTACCCCAGGAAACGGTTCGGCATCGAATCGCAACGACCCGCTTAGAGGCCATGGCTCCGGCTTGTGGTCGGGATCGAGTACCCACATTGCCTGGAATGCGGCGCCGTCGGCGACGTACTCCCCCGGGGGCGGCACGAAGACCGGGCGGCCGAAGATTGCCGGCGCGATCCGGCGCAGGGCTTCGGACCGGCTGCCACCGCCGATCAGGTGCACACGCTCAATCTCGACGCCGTGTGACTCGACGGCATCAAGCGCGTCCGCCAGGCCGCACAACAGGCCCTCAACCGCAGCCCGGGCGAGATGGGCCGCACTCGAGGTCTTGAGGCTGAGGCCGTACACCTCTCCGGTTGAATCGGGAAGATTGGGGGTGCGTTCTCCTTCGAAGTAGGGGAGGAGAACCAGCCCGTCGGCTCCTGCCGGAGCCGACAGTGCCAGGTCGGAAAGACCTTGTTGATCGACACCAAGGATCCGGGCGATCCCCTCGAGAACGCGAGCGGCGTTGAGGGTGCAAACGAGCGGCAAGTAACGCCCGGTCGCGTCGGCAAAGCCTGCGACGGTCCCGGAACTGTCTGGCATCAATACGTCCGAACTTGCGAATGCGGTGCCGGAGGTCCCGATCGAGACAATGACGTCGCCGTCGGTTGGGCCTACGACTAGCGCAGCCGCGGCGTTGTCACCAGCGCCAGGCCCGAGGAGGGCAGAGCCGTTCTGCCCGGGGCTCTCCGCTGGCCCGAGGACACGCGGGACCTTGACGACGCGTCCCAACGCGCGCTGCAGTAGGTCGAATCGGTACTCATTGGTGATGGGCGACCAGTAGCCTGTGCCGCTCGCGTCGCTCCGATCGGTGGTGAGCGACTCGATCGTCAATCCGCCTAGGTTCTGTGAACCCAGCAACCTCCAGGTGAGCCAGTCGTGCGGAAGACAGACGGCCGCTGCGCGATCGGCATTGTCAGCTTCGTGCTCGGCAAGCCACCGGAGCTTCGAGACGGTGAACGCCGCCAAGGGGACGCTTCCGACGCCATGTGCCCACGTATCGGCACCGAGCTCCGATACGAGCGCTTCGGCCTCAGGAGCCGATCTCGTGTCGTTCCACAAGAGCGCGGGACGTATCACCTTCGCGTCCTCGTCGAGGCAGACCATGCCGTGCTGCTGCGCGGCGATCGAGATCGAAGCAATACCGTCGAGGCCTCCCGCGTCTGCAAGTGCAGACTGCAGAGCCTTCCACCAACTCTCAGGGTCGACCTCGGTCGAATCGGGGTGCTGGGCCCACCCATTGCGGACGAGATCACCCGTGGCAGCGTCACGGACGACGACCTTGCACGATTGCGTGGACGAGTCCACTCCTGCGACGAGGGTCATGGCAGGAAAGGGTTCTCGCGCCGGTCAGCTCCGTGTGACCGGGAAGTGCCGGTACGGGGTCGGTCAGCGGGCGCCAAGGACGTGCTCCACAGCGAGCTGATCTAGATGGGCGAAGCCGAACCCGTGCACGGCTGCCGTCTTGAGGTCGAACTCCTCGAAGGCAGACCGGTCAGCGAGCAGATCGACATAGGACTCGCCCTCCTTGAGCGTCGGAGTGGCGAGCTCTCCGACTTGACTCGCGCGCAAGGCTTCCTGCACAGCCGGATCGGCGCGGAAGGCTGCCGCACGCTCCTTCAAGAGCAGGTAGGTCTGCATGTTCGATGCTGCCGAGGTCCAGACACCGGCAGCATCCTCTGTTCTCATGGGCTTGTAATCGAAATGCCGGGGCCCGTCGTATGAAGGCCCACCTCCGGGACCGCCGTTCTCGAGAAGGTCGACAAGGTAGAAGGCGCTCAGCAAGTCGCCATGACCGAAGACGAGGTCCTGGTCGAACTTCGCCCCGCGCTGACCGTTGAGGTCTATGTGGAAGAGCTTCCCGTGCCAAAGGGCCTGTGACACGCTGTGGACGAAGTTCATCCCAGCCATCTGCTCGTGGCCGACCTCGGGGTTCAGCCCGACCATGTCCTGGTGCTCGAGCGTCGAGATGAAGGCGAGCGCGCTTCCTACGGTGGGCAGCAGGATGTCGCCGCGCGGTTCATTCGGCTTCGGCTCAATCGCGAATCGGATGTGATAACCACGGTCGATGACGAACTGCGCGAGAAGGTCGAGTGCCTCCCGGAAGCGATCCAAGGCCGCCCGGACGTCCTTTGCCGCATCGGTGTCAGAGCCTTCGCGCCCACCCCAGAAGACATACGTCGTCGCTCCAAGCTCGGCGGCGAGGTCGAGATTGCGCATGACCTTGCGGAGGGCGTAGCGGCGGACCTCACGGTCGTTGCTCGTGAAGGCCCCGTCCTTGAAGATCGGATGGGAGAAGAGATTGGTCGTGACCATCGGCACGACGAGACCAGTCGCGTCGAGAGCGTCGCGGAATCGCTTGATTCTCCGTGCGCGCTCGGCATCATCTGACCCGAAGGGAATCAGGTCGTCGTCATGAAGAGTCACACCGTACGCGCCCAGCTCGGCCAGGCGGGAGACGGCTTCAACGGGATCTAATGGATCTCGTGTTGCGTCCCCGAATGTGTCTCGAGCCTGCCAGCCCACCGTCCACAGCCCAAACGAGAAGCGATCATCACGGGTCGGTGCCAGCATCAAGGACCTCCTCGGTACTTCGTTGATGAGTTGAACTTAATCATCTGTTGTCGCGGCGTCAACCGAAAACCCGTGCCGAGACACTGCCTCTTTGTCACCGTGTGACCGGTTGTCGATCCTGTCGGCGTGGGGCGTCGTTAGCGGATGTAACGCCCGAGCAGGCTGAGATCGGCCGGGCTGAGCCGATCGGGTATGTTCGCGGCCTGATGCCAGTAGGGGTAGCGCAGTGGTTCGGCGCTGACCTCGTCCAGTCGCGACACCTCCTCGTCGGTGAGCACGAGCTCGGCCGAGGCCAGGTTGTCCGTGAGCTGATCCTCGGTACGCGCGCCGATGACCACAGAGGTGACCGCCGGCTTGGCGATGAGATAGGCCAGTGCGATCTGAGCCGCCGACACACCGCGCTCCGAGCCGATCTCGACGAGTGACTCGATGGTGTCGTACAGCTTGTCCTGGTCGTGGATGGGCGGTTCGTCCCAGTCGCCGCTCAAGTGCCGGCTGCCCTCCGGGGCGACTGTCCCCTGCCGCCGGTACTTTCCAGAAAGCAGGCCGCCGGCGAGCGGGCTCCACACCAGGATGCCTAGGCCCTGGTCGATCGACACCGGCACCAATTCGACCTCGGCGTCGCGCGCTTGCAGTGAGTAGTAGATCTGCTGGCTGACAAAGCGCGGCAGATTGGCGCGCTCGGACACCGCCAACGCCTTCATCAAGTGCCAAGCGGAGAAGTTCGACGCGCCGACATAGCGCACCTTGCCCGAGCGGACCAGGAAGTCCAGCGCGCCCAGGGTTTCCTCGAGCGGGGTCTGGCCGTCCCATCCGTGCACCTGGTACAGGTCGATGTGATCGGTACCCAGCCGGCGCAGGCTCACCTCTGCTGAAGAGATGATGTGGTGACGCGACAGTCCCGCTCCGTTGGGCTCGTCGTTCATCGGGAATCGCACCTTGGTCGCGATGAGCACCTGGTCACGGTCGCCGCCGAGAGCCTGGCCCAGGATCTCCTCCGACAGCCCGTACGAGTACACGTCGGCAGTGTCGATCAGGTTGACTCCGGCGTCTCTTGCAAGGCTGATCTGCCGGCGGGCTCCCGCGACGTCGATGTGGCCTACGGGACTTGCCCATCCGGTCCCGCCGAAGCCCATCGTGCCGAGCGTGACGGTCGAGACGCGTAGTCCGGAGTTGCCTAGCTGACGATATTTCATCTGACTGAACTTACGGGACAATTGTGAGCTTGTCGATCGGTCTTGAGGCAAATTCGCCTTCGCGCGGCTTGCCGCGGATGTTCCACTCAACGTGCGTCTCGGCGACGGCCCGCGGGCCGGAGCAACAGCGGTGTCCTAGTCGGTAGACGGCGGTGATCGCTATGATCCCCTGCATCATCATCTACGTTGCACTCCAGCGTTACTACGTGCGGGGTCTCGTCTCCGGCGCTGTCAAAGGCTGAGTCCCACCCATGTGCACCGCCGGCGGTCCACCGCGAAGGGCC
>Ga0187867_10002150_pt1 | contig 16513 bp, 16 predicted proteins | sample June2016WEW_13_1_FD_132976 | JGI IMG/M metagenome (GOLD analysis project Ga0187867, IMG submission 132976) | Peatland microbial communities from SPRUCE experiment site at the Marcell Experimental Forest, Minnesota, USA - June2016WEW_13_10 | ecosystem: Environmental > Terrestrial > Soil >...
CAGAATGAAACGCAATGAGCCGGGCGGCACGTTCGACTGATCCAAGTGCGGCACCATCGAGGGATTGAACAACGCCGCGGATTCGAGCGAATACTCGTGAGTGAAGTATCCGCCCAGCAATAACTTCCGTTCTTCCGATAGTCTTTGGCCGTTGAGCAGATACGGGCTGACGTCGTCAAATCTGCGGCGGAGGAATTCGTCGATATTGATTTGGCGGCCGCTGAATTCGGCCCGAACCCCGTCCAAAAGCGTATGGACTTCGCTTTCGGGCAGGGCCATAACGCGGGCCGAAATCTTAATCGAGCGCTGGTCGCTCATTAGCCGAAAGGGCCGAGCCAGCACATGTGTACGATCGGGATCCAAAGTGACGGTACTGCGCGTTACGTCGATTTGCTTCATTGAGTCATCGAGGCTGCCAGGGGGGCGCGTGCGACGCTAGCCGCCGTACTCTGTGTCAGCCGCATTTCCGCAAGGGACAGGAGGAAGGCCAGCGTGGATTCGGCCCCCTGGTTTTCGTTGCTCCGGTCCGGGTGCAGCCCATCGCGGCAGCCGCCGTTCTGGCGGGCGTAGAGTTCGAGCCCGAGATCGTTCGATCCCAGGAACCAGTCGAAGGCGCTCTGCGCCTGTCGATGCCACCAGGGGTCCGCGGTAGCGCGGAACGCTTCCAGGCAGGCCGAAACCGTGGTCTGCGCCTCGATGGGCTGTTGGTCGAATTGCGCGCGCGCGCCGTTGCGCTTATAGAATCCGTTGCTGCCGATGGGCTGCAGTTGGCCATGCCGTGAGGTCTGCACACCCACCAGCCAGCGCAACGCTTGTATGCCGCGTTCGTACACGCTCGCTTGCCGGGTGGCGCGTCCGCTGACAATCAGGGCGTGAGCCAGCTTGGCGTTGTCGTAGGTCAAGCTCTGCTCAAACCAGGTCCAGCCGGGCTGGGCGACTTTGTCGAAAATCGCCACCAGCCGTTGGGTCAACTCTTTGCGGACACGCTTGGCCTGGCGGTCGCCCTTCATCTGGCGCAGATATTCGTGAATGCCAATCAGGCTGAATGCCCAGGCGCGCGGCGACGTGAACTCCGTCACGGCTGGGAGCGCCTGCACGAAGAGTTGCGCGGACGCCGCCTGCGAACCCGAATGCAGGGAGCACCCGGCTGCCGTGCCCAGCGCCCAGATGGCCCGGCCATGAGAATCTTCAGATCCCCGCTCATCGAGCCAGCGGTGGTCGGCGCCCAGGAAATTGTGGAAGCGGGCCGTCTTTGGATCGAAAGCGTCGTTCAAAAATGCGGCATAGGTAGTGGCCAGCGTCCGCACACCCTGGGGAGCTTCTTCCAACTGGCCGAGCAGCACCGCCAAGATGAGCGCGCGCGCATTGTCGTCGGTGCAGTAACCTTCGGAAAGATTCGGCGCCGTGAAGCTGGCGTGCTGAAAGATACCGGTGGAATCGGTCATGCGGTAAAGGTGATCCAGATTCAACTCCGGCGATACATGCGGCTGATGGCCAAACCCGTTCACCGCAACGAATTCGCGGGGCGCCGCGGCGGTCTGCCGCCGAGCCGCCTCGAAGGACTCCATGTACTGTCCCGCCGTGTTGCTCCACACCATTTTGCGGCCCAACTTGTAGGCATTGTTGCTCATGGCGTTCCGGCGTGCCGCATCGCGCAACAACCCACCGGCCTCACGCGCAATGGCGCCTGGATCGGCGAATGGCACCAATATGCCACGCTGATCCCTCAATAACTCGCCGGCATGCCAATACGGCGTCGAGATCACCGCCTTGCCCGCGCCAAACGCATAGGCCAGTGTTCCCGAAGTACTTTGGGCTTCGTCCAGGTAGGGAGTAATGTAAAGATCGGCCGCGCCAATGAACTCGGTCAGTTCCTTCAGCTCTACAAAGCGGTTGTGGAAGATGACATGGTTCTCGACTTTATTTTCCCTGGCGATGGCCTCCAGGCCGAGGCGGTAGGCTTCGCCCCGGGTGCGCAACTCGTTCGGGTGCGTGGCGCCCAGTACGATGTAGACCACGTCGGGAAACTCCGCCACGATATCCGGGAGAGCATTCAGCACATGTTCGATCCCTTTGTTGGGCGACAGCAGCCCAAACGTCAGCAAAACCGTCTTTCCGCGCACGCCGAACTGGTCCTTGTAATAATCCGGTGCAACGAATGGTACGTCTGGAATACCATGCGGGATGAGATCGATCTTGGCCAGTGGTGCATGGTATACCTCCTGCAAAATCCTCCGTCCCCGCTCCGTCATCACCACCAGCCGGGTCGAACTGGCGATCAAGCTCTGCATGACCCGGCGCTGGTCGTCGTTTGGCTGCAGGAGAACAGTGTGGAGCGTGGTCACGACGGGCGCTTTCAATTCGCGCAGCAGGGCCAAGACGTGGCTGCCGGCCGGCCCGCCGAAGATTCCGAACTCGTGCTGGAGTGAGACAACGTCCACTTCGCTGGAGTTCAGGAAATCGGCGGCGCGCCGGTATGCGCTCAGATCCTGCTCCTCAATCTCGAAGCGCACGACGGGCGGATATTTATAGCAGCCATCGATATCGTTGACCGGTACCGCGAAGCAATGGCTCTGGGGATGGCGCGCTGCCACCGCCTCCAGCAGGTCGGAGGTAAACGTGGCAATGCCGCATTTGCGCGGCAAGTAGTCCCCGAGAAACGCGATGGTTCGAGCGCCGGAAATTGTTTTCACCAGTGGATTACGCAGCATTGACAAGCGTCTCGCTCTCATCCCCTCGCTCTTGCGCACCCCGATCGGCCGTCTCCTGGCACTGGATGCAGCGTGACGCCCACGGCACGGCGGTGAGGCGTTTAGGGCTGATTACCCATTCGCAGTCTATGCAAGTTCCGAAACTACCCTCGCGAATCCGCCGCAATGCGGCTTTTACCTGACGCAGCAGGACGGAATCACGGTCCACGTTTCGAATCGCCAGATCCCGTTCCGACGCGTACTGGATCTCGTCCATTTGATCCGCGCTCTTCTCGATTGCGATGCCGTCCCGATTTCCCAAAACCCGCGCCAGTTCGGCCTCTTTTCGTGCAAGGACCTCTTGAAACATATCGGTAGGTGCCATCGTCAAGCCATTCCCTTCGCTAAGTACAGACTGCTTATGGGTTGTAGCACGGGATGGTCCATCGCTGAACCGGCATGGGTTAGCGAAAACCCGGCGGAGCCAGACGCAAAAAGTGCACGGATAATGCGAAATCTGCCGTCGCACTGCGCGCGAGACGGAACTCGCGGCTTACGCGTAGAAAATGGTACTGCGCGTGCAGCGCGAATCGCATGCGCGAATCACAACAGATAGCTGCCGAGCACCGCGGCGATGCCGCACATGCCCATGCTACCGGCGCCGAGCATCGCGGACAACAAGATCACCCGACCGGTCACGAAAGCTCCAGACAAGCCCTGGAGCACTCCAATCAAGCTTACCTGCAGGCGCAACAGGAACATCAGGGCGCCGGCAGGGAACATGGCACGCACGCGGCCAGTGAGCAGGACGTCGCCGCACTCGCGCACAAACTCTGGCAAGACCGGGGCTGTCCGGAAGGATCCCCGGAAGAAGATTGGTTCCGCGCCGTAGAAGCACTGCGGCGCCGGCATTGAGCCAGAACTCTCCGGGCGCCAAGGCGGCCCGGCGAGCGTTTGTCTTGCAGGGCCGTTTCCGCAGATTCTTCTCTAACCTTGGCCCCGGATTAATCACCGGCGCCGCGGACGACGACCCGTCCGGCATCTCCACGTATTCGGTCACCGGCGCCGCGTTCGGCTACGCGCCCCTGTGGACCGCAATTTTCTCTTTTCCATTGATGGCAGCCATACAGATCATGTGCGCCCGCCTGGGCATGGTCACCGGACTCGGGCTAGCGGGTGTGATTCGAAGGCGTTATCCACGGTGGATCCTGTGGAGCGCCTGCGTGCTGCTGGTGGTGGCCAACGTCGTGAACATCGCCGCGGATCTCGGCGGCATGGGTGCAGTCACGGCGCTGCTCACTGGTGTCAGCTCGCTCTATTGGACCCCCGTATACGCGATCGTGCTCGTGAGCTTGCTGTTCTGGACAAGTTATCGCCTCATTGCGCGCATCTTCAAGTGGCTCACGCTGGCGTTGTTTGCCTACATCGCCGCCGCATTTCTAGCGCATCCGGATTGGCCGGCCGTGGTGCGGGCGACCTTGATTCCAACTGTGCAGTGGACCGGCGCGTTTTGGGCAACGCTGGTCGGTATCCTGGGAACCACCATCTCGCCGTACCTCTTCTTCTGGCAGGCTGCGGAGGAAGTAGAGGAGGATGTCTCCGCGGGCAAAAAGACCGTGGAACAGCGTGAAGGCGCGACCAATAGGGAACTGCGGCGTTCGCGGACCGATGTTCTTACAGGCATGTTCTTTTCGAACCTGGTGATGTACTTCATCATTCTCACGTCCGCCGCCACGCTGCACGCGCACGGCAAAACCACGATCTCCACGGCGCGGGAGGCCGCCGAGGCGTTGCGTCCTTTGGCGGGCGCCGGCGCGTATTGGCTCTTCAGCCTGGGATTGATCGGGGCCGGCATGCTGGGAGTCCCGGTATTGGCCGGGTCGTGTGCTTACGCCATCGCGGAAGCGGCCGATTGGGTTGGCTCGCTGGAGGTGCACCCTCCGCTGGCGCACGGCTTCTATTCGGTCATCGGCATTGCGATGGCGCTCGGACTTGGTTTGGATTATGCGGGTTTGAATCAAATCAAAATGCTCTTCTGGTCGGCCGTGCTCAATGGAGCGCTGGCGCCGCCGCTACTTGTCCTGGTGGTGCTGCTGACCAGCAGAGTCGATGTGATGGGCGAGCGGCGGAACGGGCCGCTGCTTCGATGGCTGGGGTGGATATGTGCCGGTGTCATGCTGATTGCCACGATCATCATGTTTGCGACGGCATAGCCATGGAATCACAATGGGTCACTTGAACGCCTTGACCAACGCCTCAAACTACGCGTGCATCGATTGGTCGTGCGGCGTTACAGGCGGGATCTTGCGATCGATACCCAGCAACTCATAGACGGCCATCTGGGCTGCGCGCACCGAATACTCCACCGTAAAGACGACTTCGTCCGGGATCTCGACGAACAGGCTGGTGAACGCGAGGTTCTTCGATTCGTGAGGCACCGGCAACGGCCGATCTCGGCGCATGCGCGGGATGAACATTCTGGTGATGTAAGGCATTCTGCACGGAAAGCAGTTGGCAGATGCAACCGTCGGGACGAAATCTCCGACCCGGTCCGGAAACAGCGAGTATCCCCAGAATACCTGCACGCCCGCCGGCTGGTTCGGGAAGTGAGGTTGATGGGCCAGCACAATGGAATTCGAATCCTTGAACCTTACCAGTCCGCCTGTTCCCGGCTGATTGCCGCTGAATTGAATCATCTGGGAGAAGAACGCGGGGTTCTGCAAGCGTGACCGTAAATGACTCCCAGCACGACTGCGCGATGCAACTGTTAAAGGCCGCGGGATTGCCAAACCCCGGCCGGCCCTCCGCCAGCTTTCCCATAGAGTCCAGCCACCGCTATCCTCTTTGGTCACCTTTTCGGGCGCAGGCTGGAGGCATCGGTCATGGAGCCATTTTGAAAGAAGACAGAGTCGCCGTCAGTTCACCGCAATCACATCGGCTTTGTCTTGCCGCGGGCAATGGATACCGGTCATGATGGACTTGCCGTTTTCGGTTTGGTGATCGAGATCTGTCACCTGCAATCCGCGACCAAACGGACGCCATGGAGAACCCCATCGAAGTCACGGGAGCTTTCGCGCGGCGGCGGTCAACCAGCCGGGCCATGCATCCGACTTGTGCTCTTCATTGAATTCCACGGTTTCGGCGAAGACGGTCTGCCCGGTGCATTCGTAGTTGCCGGTGGCGTCCGCCGCGCATGGAATATCCGGCCGCGGGGTCTCCGGCGCCGTCCAAGCTTCCGCCCCCGACAGGCGCCGCCTAGATCTCGCGCTCATTGCGGATTTGAAAGCTACATGCCGGCAGGGCAGACTGCCGGCATGTGAGGGCTGCTGTGAACCGGACCTAGCGCCAGCGCCCTTCAACCATTACGTATCCGCCGTGGCGGTGAACCCAGCGATGCGCCACCCAGCGGGCATGCGGCCGTGGCGGCATTTCCCACCTTCCCGCGTTCCAGGCGTAAGCATTGCCGTCCCAACGGTGGTACCCGTCAATCCACACATAGCCAGGGCCGGGCGCCACTCCCCGCGTTTCGACTACAGCCACGGGTGGCGCGACACGAACTACAACCTCGGCCATCGCGGCGCTGAAAGTCAACCCGCCTGCAAAAATCAAACCGATCAATCGTTTGTAAACCATCACACACTCTCCTTAAACTGCTACTGCACGCGATCTAAGTGCACGCGCACGGCCCTTCACCGCCGGCCTAGTGAAAAATCCCCAACATGTAGGCTACGAGCAGAATCAACAACACGCCACCCACGCCCATGCCGGCACCGCCTCCGTAACCCCAGCGGCCGTAGCCGTAGTAGCCACCGCCGCCGAAAACCAACAACAGAATAATAATCAGTATCAGCATTTGTGATCCTTCCTTCCGATTCGCTTACTTCTCAAAGACGTTTTCAATCTGTCCGATTTTCTTTTGGACCTTGCCGGAGAGGTTCTCCGCCTGGCCTTCCGACTCTGTGTCGGGATTGCCGGCGGCGTGGCCGGCTTTCTGCTTGACTTTTCCCTTCAGCTCGTGAAACGTACCTTGAATCTTATCTTTCGTGCTCGTGTTCATCTGTTTCTCCTTGACGGGGGGCGCAAGTGTCCACCACCCGCCCCCGAATCGAGTTGCACTTCTAGGTCCAATAGGGCTTGGCGCCGTAATAGGTCGCGACTTGGGCGCCCCAGACGCGGTCGGCCATGTTCGGCCAGTGACCCTTGTCGAAGCCAGGAGCGTGGTCGAGCAACTTCTTGTCGATGTCCAGAATGAACTGCCGTTCATCGGTGTCTACGGCCAGGGCACTCCAGGGGATGGCAAACAGCTTGTCGCCCACGCCCAGGAATCCCCCGAACGAAAGAACCGCGTAAGCGATACGGCCCTTTTCCACGTCAATCATCAAGTGTTCGATGACCCCGAGATCCTCTTTTTGACGGTTCACAACCCTATCGCCTGTGAGCGTGTCTGCCGCCAGCACACTCTGCATCCACCGTCCTTTGGCATCTCTCGTTTGTGACATGATATCTCCTTCTTTGATTTTTAAAGAGTAATAGATCCACAACTATGTTTCTTCAAACGAGTTTTTGTGAGCAGATTTGGGACCAGCGCAGGAGTGCCGGCAACCTAGGCTAGAGCCTCGCGCCGGCTGAAGGCCGCCTCCACTTCGTGCAATTCCTGCCGTCGTCAGGCAAGAAGTGCAGAATGTCAATCGGCCGGCGGCAGAGTGAAATAGAATGTCGATCCCGCTCCGAGTGTAGACTCCATCCACATGCGGCCGCCCTGCCTTTCGATGGCCTTCTTGCAGAACGCGAGTCCCAGTCCGTGGCCGGGGTATTCGTTCCCATGCAGGCGCTTAAACGCGCCGAACAGGCGGCCCTGGAAAGCGGGGTCTATGCCGGGGCCGTTGTCTGCGACCGAAAATACGCATGCGCGATCCGCTAGCGCGGATGAAATGTGAACGCGCGGAGACGGCACGGCGCAGTATTCGATGGCGTTTCTAATCAGATGGTGGGAAACCTTGGTCAGGATTTCGAAATCTCCAATCACCACCGGCAAAGGGTCATGGGTAACGATTGCACTCCGTTCTACGATGAGCTTGTCCGTCGAAAGGAGCGCCTGCTGAAGGACCGCTTCCATGTCGGTCCGGGAGGACAGCCGCTCGCCAGTACCGTTGGCCCAATAGTCCACCACGTCGCCGAGCAGCGACTGCGCTCTGGCCGCCCCTTCCTGGATGCGTGCGAGGTATGCGCCGGCGGCGCCATCCGAAGTCTCGGCCATCAGTTGACTGTATGAAGCGATATCCCGCAGCGACTCGCGCAGGTTGTGAGCCGCCATCGAGATGAATTCTTCAAAGTCGGCGTTAGCCGCGTCGAGCGCCTTGCGCAAGCGTTCGATTTCGTCTTCCGTGCGGTTTTGGTCAGCGGGGCCCATTTTCAGTTTGCGCGCCGGGGGGGGCGGAATCCATACGGCTGTTGGGAATTGTGAACTTGAAGGTGGCGCCCTGCCCGGCTTTCGATTCCACCCAGATGCACCCACCCTGGCGCTCGACGACTTTCTTGCAAATCGCGAGACCGATGCCAGTGCCGGGAATTTCCCTTCCATGCAAGCGCTTAAACATGCCGAACACCCGGCCGGCGTCTTGCGGATCGATACCGATTCCGTTATCCCGCACCGCAAATAGCCACCCTTCCGCGTCTCTCGCCGCAGAGACGTGGATTCTCGGAATTTCCTTGCTTCTGTACTTGATCGAATTGGAAATGAGGTTCTGGAAAACCTGCAACAGCACGATCTCTTCCGCTGTCACCGTTGGCATTGGATCCGACGTTACGATGGCCCCACTATCCGCGATGGCCGCCTGGAGATTGGCCAACGCTTTAGCGAGCACCGCGCCGCTATCGACCGGGGCGAAACTGTTCTGTTCCCTCTCGGTAACTTCCCAATAGGCGAGCAGGTCTTTCAGCAGGGCTTCTATTCTCAGGGCCCCCTCCACGGAATAGGAGATGAATCGGTCCGCTCCTTCGCCCAGCTTTCCTGCATACTCGCGCCCCAGAAGCTCGGTAAAGTTCACGACCATGCGTAGAGGTTCCTGCAGGTCGTGGGTGAGCGCGTAAGCGAAATGCTGCAGTTCGGCATTGGTTGTCCGAAGCGCTTCCTCGGCGCGCTTGTGGTCTGTTACGTCCTCAATCGCCAGAAGAATGGTCCGCGCTTGCGCATTCGGATTGAAGATCTCGCTGGCGTTGAGCAGCATCACTTTCCGTCCGACATGTTCAAAGTCGTGGGTTACCTCAAAATCCCGGAACGTGGAGCGCGCGGGGAGGATGTTCTCCAGCAATTCGCGCAGTTTCGGGATATCCCATTGTCCGTTTCCGAGGTCGTAGATCAGGCGTCCCTCCGTCTCCTCGCGTGCGGCCTGGAACGTTTCGTAGAACGTCTTATTCGCTTTCATGACTTCGAGGCTCTGGTTCAGGATCACCAGAGGCTCCCGCACCGTCTCTACGATAGCTTCGGCGAATTCGGCGCCGCGCTTGGCGGCATCGATATCGATCAACATCAGCACGGCGCCGTCGATTTTGCGGTCTGTACCCACCGAAGGCAGGACGCGCAGCGAATACCATCGCCCGTGCGCGTCGCGGACATCGCGCGGTTTCCGATTGCCGCCTTCCATCGCATCCAAAAGCAGCCGCCGCAGGTCGGGTAGTTCCATTTGAGGCTGAAGATCGGTGATCGACCGGCCGACATCGGAGGCGATCAGATTCAACCTGGGTTCGATGGCCCGTGTGAAGCGGCGAATGCGCAGATCACGCCCCACCATGACGAGTGGGATGCTGATGCTTTCCAGCAGATTGGTCAGATCCCGGTTGACTTTGCTGAATTCCAAGTTGCTGACCTTCAGCTCTTCGTTCAGTGTGTTTAATTCTTCGTTGGCCGATTCCAGCTCTTCCTGCGCGGTTTCCAGCTCCTCGTTGCCCGCCTGCGCCTCTTCGTTCGCGGCCCTGAGCTCTTCCAAGGTGGAGGCATTACCCTCGACGATCGATTGCAGATACTCTTTGGTGGCTTTAAGCTCGTGCCGCAGCTTGTCGCTGCCCCCGTGCGCCTCCGTCGCAGGGGCGTGCGCCACACTCGGGCCACGCTTCGGCGCAACGTCCTTGAACAGGACCAGGAAGTAGCGTTCCTCGGAAGAAGACCCGCTCGTAAACGGCATTACCTCGATGGCGACGTCGGTTAACTGGCCCTCCTCTTCGATCCGGAAGCCGTCTTCCTGGGCTGCCGCATCGGTTTCTCTGGCGGTTTGGAACGCTTTGCCGAGGCCTGCCAACATGCCTTCGCGCGCCAGTTTCAGCAGGTTATGGCTCGGCTCGCCGGGCGAAAGCTCGAGATACGGAGCAGTGCGGCCACGGATTTGAACGATGTTCATGGCATCGTCGACGACCGCGCCGGGAGGGCCATGTGCGGCCAGTACCAGCCGGTCCGCTTCCTTGAGCACGTCCAGCCCGGCCCGGCCCTCGGCAGTTCGCTCGGTAGGATCCACCCGGCCTTCGCCGCGCCGCCCATGGCTCAGGGTTGGCGCCGGCGTCTTCGCAAGTGCCCGCAAGCAGTAGATTTTGTGGGTCTTCTCCACTTGATGAAACGACTCGGACAGCGTGCCGATGCTTTCCGACGGACCGACTGCCAGGAAACCCGCCGGCTTGAGGGCGTAGTGCAGGATCGACAGGACCTTGCGCTGCAACACGGCTCCCAGGTAGATCAGTACGTTACAGCAACTGATGAAGTCCAGCTTGGAGAAAGGCGGGTCCTCGGCCACGTTGTGCCGGGCAAAAACGCATACATCGCGGATGCTCTTCGTAATCTGGTACCCGCGTTCCGTCCTGGCGAAGAAGCGCGCCAATCGCTGCGGCGAGACATGCGCGACGTCGGAGTCCTTGTATACGCCGGCGCGGGCCTTGGCGACCGCCGTTTCGCTGATATCGGTGGCGAAAATCTCGAACTTGAGGCTGTCCCCAGTCTCGTCCAGGAATTCCATCAAGCTGATGGCGATGGAATAAGCCTCCTCTCCCGTGGCGCATCCAGGCACCCAGACGCGGATGGGGTCGCCAGGGTCCCGATTCTGAACCAACGCGGGGAACACGGTCGTTTTCAGCTCCTCGAACAGCGCGGGTTCCCGAAAGAACGCAGTGACGGTAATCAGGCAGTCCTCGCACAATGCGTTGGCTTCCTCGCGATTCTGCTCCAGATGCCGGCTATAGTCTTCGAGGCTGTTGAATCCGCCGAGGGCCATGCGGCGCTTGATGCGCCGCGCCAGGGTGCTGGGCTTGTAGTGCGTGAAGTCCACACCGCTGGCGTTCCGCACCAGCCGGAGGATCTTGTCCAGTGCCGGATCTCCCGGCGGTCCAATCGCTCCCAGCGGCTCAATCGGCGAACTGGAATTGCGCGCGATGGCTGTCAGTTCCCGCGCGATCGCGGCTGGCGGAAGGACAAAATCCACCGCGCCGGCGGCGATGGCGCTGCGCGGCATGCTGTCGAACTTCGCGGTCCCCACTTCCTGGGCGAAGGTGACGCCGCCCGCGGCCTTGATCGCCTGAAGGCCCAGCGTCCCATCGGATGCGGTTCCCGACAGAACCACACCGAGCGCTCTACTGCCACGGTCCGCCGCCAGGGCGCGGAGAAAAGCGTCGATCGGCATGTTGCGGCCACCGGTTGGCCGGGGCGGCGTCTGCAGGACTCCATCGGAAATGCTCAAATTGCAGCGCGGCGGAATCACGTAAACACGATTGGCCTCGACGCGCGTCGCGCCTTTCACTTCAGAAACGGGCATTTTGCTGGCTTTGGAAAGCAGCTCTGTCAGATGGCTCTCGTGACTCGGATCTAGGTGCTGAATCAGGACGAATGCTAAGCCCGTATTATCCGGCAGTTCGCTGAGCAACTCCGTGAACGCCTCCAGGCCGCCCGCGGAGGCACCTACGCCAACAATGCCGGCGGGACTGCCGTCAACGTGCTCAGCGGTTGGCCGCGCGATGGCCGACGCGGAAACGCGCGTTACCGCCGCCCGACCACTGCCGCTTCGTTTTGCCAAACCCAACCACTGCCTTTCTCGCCGGAACCAACTGGCGCCATCATCCGAACCGATCCGCGGCCAACAAAGCACGCGGAGGGCCACTCTCGCTCATTTACGCCGCGATAATCCGGACGGTTCGCCGCTTGCCGACCGACTCAAATTGTAGCGCCATGTGGATGTCGGGGGGGCGCGCCGCGCTCGCTGGGGATTGTGCAGGATTATGCACCATTGTGCATTGCGGGCGTGGCGCAAATTTCGACCGAACGAAGCCAATTTATCGTTTAGAATCAGCGTAATTATGTGATCACCAGGCGGAAGATAAAGCGGAAATGGGGACGGGCTAGCCTTGCCTGGTTGCCGTTCCGGCGCGCGCGAGCAGATCCGTGACGATCTTGCCGATCTCCATGAACTGATCGAGCCCGGAGGGCTTGGTGATGAACTGGGCGACTCCCAAGTCCTTGAGCAGTGCCTCGTCCCGCCGGGACCGGGAAGAACTCCACACGCACACAGGAATGCCTGCCAGATGTCCGGCGCTGCGGATCTCGCGCATGATGTCTTCGCCGGTATACTTGGACAGGTTCAGATCCACCAGGATCAGGTCTGGAATGGCTGCATCCGCATAGGCCCCCTGCCTGCGGATGAAAGCCAGGGCTTCGCCTCCATTCAGCAGGTGCACCAGTTCAAATTGAAGATCTTGTTTCTTCAGCGCCCGGTCGAGAAGGTAGACGTCCGAGCCGTTGTCCTCAATGACCAGGATGCGGGCAGCGCGAATTGCAGAAGCGTTCTTCAAGCTTCCCCCTCAGCCTTCATCATTCCATACTCGTCGGCGGCGCCACTTGCGGCGGCACCTGTCTGGCCCTGACGATCCAACGCTGGGGCGCCGGTCCGACGAAGTAGAAAGGGTAACAGGTTACCATGGTCAGAACGTTTTCGCCTGACGGAGCGAGTACCTTTACATCGTTCGGCTCTACCACTTTGAGCGACTCGACTTCGTATTTGAAATCGCCCTTCAGCGTAGAGAACTGAATCTCGTCCTTGAGCCTCAAATCCTTCAGCAGGCGAAAGAACGTATCCCGGTGTCCGGCCACGCCCACGTTCCCGGCCTCGCCCGGCAAAGCCGTGCCTGGGATATGTCCGACTGCGCGCCGCAGCGCGGTTTTGGTTACCCCTTCGACGACCACTACGGAGAGCAGCAGTCGCGGGATCTTGATCCGGCCGACCAGGCCGTCCGCCTTGGGTGCGGCGCCGGACCCGGCCTTCGGAGAAATGTAGGGCCGCGATGGAGGCCGGTTCTGGGCCGCCGTACGTCGTGCGCGAAGCTGGCGGTCGAGATCCTGGCTCGCGCGCCGCTGAAAAACCCAGGCGTCTACCAGAGCGAATCCGCAGTAGGCCAGCAGCAAGATACCACAGCCGAAGAGCGCACGCTGCGTCCATTTCAGAATCCGCCTGAGCGATTTCTTCTGAAGCACAAGCCTCATTTGGCGGCTTTCTCGTCAGGTTTTGGTTCGCCGCCGGCAATGTAGCCAGTTCGGGTACGCACGGACAGCGCGCGCCCCTTCACCCTGGCAACCACCCGAATGGCGCGATATGCACCGTTACGGGCCGCGTTGGTTGGAACATATCCGATGGTGTATTGATGGCGAATGTCCTGCGCAATGCGCTCGCAGATGGGCGCCACTTCGCTGAGCTGGTTGGGAAGAAAGGCTTCGCCGCCGGTGGCCTGCGCCAGTCGTTTGAGCACCCCCGGGTTGCGGTCCGGATCGTCTTCGTCGAATACACCAATGGTATAGATGGTGGCGCTGGATAGTGCCGCCAGTTTCATGACTTGGGCCAAGCTGTGCGTGCTGGCGTTGTCGCCGCCGTCGCTGACAACGATCAGCACTTTCTTATCCCGGCTGCCGGCCTGCAATTCTTCCAACCCTTTGGAAATCGCGTCGTAAAGCGCGGTCTGTCCGCCGGCACGGCTGGTCGTGATGGCGTTCGCGAGTAAGACGGTGTCGTTGGTAAATCGGGTCGCATCAGGCAAGCCCAGCGATACCTTCTCGTTGAAATTGACGATGAACATTTCGTCGTCCGGATTGCTGGAAAGTACGAAGCTCCGGGCTGCGGCGGACACGTCCGCAAGTTTCCGCACCATGCTGGTGCTCTGGTCCACGACCAGTCCCACGGTGACCGGAACATCTTCGTTTCTAAAGAGCTGGATGTGTTGCGGTACACCGTTCTCGAAAACCTGGAAATCCCGCTCGGCCAGATTCGAGACAAAGCCGCCTTGCCGGTCGGTCACCGTAGCGGGTAACACCACCAGGGCAACGTCCACGGAGATCCGGAAAGATCCCGGGTCGGGACTTTGTCCCGCCGATCCCGTCTGGGGACTCTCGGGGCCTGCCAGGAAAATCAGGAAAAGGGCCGGGAGAGCGATCGCGTTCGCCACGCCACGCTCTCCCGTCCGCGACAGCCTCATCCGCATAGCTGCTCTCCTTCTGGCATCCAGCACTCGACCGCGAACGTGTCCGCGCGACTGCGGACACGGCACGTTAAGAGCGTGCGCTATTTACTGCAGGCGTTTTTGCGCAAACCGCAGGGCGAAGGCTCCACCCAAAGCCAGCAATCCGAGTAGCGCGATCAAAGGCATCGTGCTCGAAGTAGCTGGGAGGGTTGCCTGCGCTAGCGGCTCATCCGCTGGCGGTGCGGCGACCACCTGTGCGAGTTCCACCTCTTCTCCCGTGGGTTGAATTGCCAAGACGGGCGCTTGCTTCAGTTGCACGACCACAGGCTCGTCCGCGGTCTTGATCGGCTCCGCGACTTCCAACGGGATCTCGGCCGCGGTGAAGAGAACGGGGGTGTTGACCTCCTTGGCTAGTTCTACAGCTCTGGCCTTTGGATAAACGAATTCCTGGCCGTAGTTTTCGCCTGGAAAGAACCATGCCCGAAGGGCCTCCGGCTCACCTGCCGGCCGCTCCCGGAAAGTAACCACAGTCTTGCCAGTCGCCCTGAGGCGATAGTTTGGAATAGCGAGAATTGTGGCAATGACCTGCGTTTCGTCTTTATTGAAGATCTGGACGATGTGACGGTCGCTCTGCGAGTCCAGCAGTTTGAATACATAGGTGCCGGCCGGCAGCACTCCCCAGCCCTTGAGGTGGACTCCCGGAATCTCCACAGGCCCGCTGAAGGTCATCGTGGTTTTCTGGTTCCAATCGTCCGCCTTTGCGACTGGTGAGAATACCACTCCCAGCAGCGCCAGGCAAAACACGCTTGTTGTTACTGTTTTCGAGACACTCATCTGTTGTTGCTCCTTATGTGCTAAGTCTGATGCGACCGGCTGTTCACTCTGTCGGGCAGTTAACTCCAGACTTCGGCGGGCTGATCGCACGGTGTATGAGAAGCACTCCGAGGTCCATCGGCACATTACGGCGCGAAGGCGCGCCTGTCATCTTGTTTCACGGCGTGCTTGCCACACGTTGAAAAGCACAAAGCACAGCGCCAAAGGCGCGAACCCTAAATGCAGGCTTGACGCCGAGCTGCCGGCGCATGCACTTATTGCCTTGCGGGAATGCAGGAATTGCGGGCAAATAGCGGGAGTCCAGTAGCGGGAATATGAAACATCCCACAAAAAACACCCTCTGCAGTAACAGACAAGTGAAAGCCAAGTGAGCGGCGGCGGACAACTGAAAACCAGCTCCGCAAGCAAGTTATCGCCACAGCCCATTCTTTTTCCGCCTGTCGGTTACAGCAGAGGGCAGGTTTGAAAGGATCTTACGCCAATTCGATTAGATGCTCAGCAACGGGATGGCCACTGTTTATGGCGGATCCGGCGAGTGCCAGATACCCTGGATTAGCGTTTAAAGACGGATGACGGGCGAGCGACGCGGCGGGTGACTGTTCCTGCCAGCACACTGGATACCGCCGTCCGCATGTCCGGCACTCGTACTGGCCGTGCGCAGGCCACATAGGCTCCCCATGCATCAGGCTGCACCAAAGGTCCGCGATTCGCGCTTGAGTCGCCTTCATCTATCCGCACTCCTTAGTTGGAAACGTCCCTGTCATTAATGCGCCGATACCCGCGCCTTAGCCTGCAGCGAGCCTTTTCCGGACTTGCGGGAGCGAGGAACAACCAAGGATGCCAAAGCAACACCGGCTCCGATCCCGGTCAGGAAAATGGATAGCGAGAGAAGCATCTTATCTGTCATACAGAGGGATCCCAGGCAATCGACCGGCCATGTTACCCACTTCTAAAGGCGGGTGGCGGCGTCACTCTCGCGGCCGGATCCCCTCTGCGCGAGCGCCCGGTCGTCCGCCTGCTTTTGGGCGGCCGTTCCCACCCCTCCATAACCTTCCTGAATTCGTCCTGCCGACCGATCCTTTTTTCCGGCGACGGTTTCCCAGTTATTATTGGTGAGTTTTCCCCGGCGTTCACGGACTGAGCCGGTAGATCGCTTCCGCTTGCCTTCAAATTCGTCCCAATTCATGTTTTCCTCCTACCGATCCCGGTCCTGCGCGTAACTGAGGTGTGGCACGTTTGCCGCCGATTGAGATCGTTGGTATTAGTGCCGCGGGACTGCCTGCGCTCAACTAAAAGTGCATTCGCAAACGCAAATCCTGCACTTTTCGCAGCCGCCGTCTTTGCGCGTATTCCCACAGTGCGGCGCTCGGCGGCGCTTGGCCCGCTTCGTGCACGCAGAATCGAGATAGTTCCAAAAAGGAGGAACACCAAATGGGTAAGAATACGTCGGTAATCGGCATCTATGAGGATCGCACGACGATCGCGGATGCCATGGACGTCCTGCACAGAGC
>Ga0187867_10002156_pt1 | contig 16498 bp, 18 predicted proteins | sample June2016WEW_13_1_FD_132976 | JGI IMG/M metagenome (GOLD analysis project Ga0187867, IMG submission 132976) | Peatland microbial communities from SPRUCE experiment site at the Marcell Experimental Forest, Minnesota, USA - June2016WEW_13_10 | ecosystem: Environmental > Terrestrial > Soil >...
ACAACGGCCGCATCTCGTGCACGCGTCAAGGTCGAGCAGCTCCTTCCACGTGAAGTCGGGGATCTCCTGATAGCCCGGGTGGTCGGGCGCGGGCGTGGGCAGCGCAAGTGTCGCAGACCGATCCGTGGCAACCAGGTTCACTCCGTCGACAAGCATGTGCATGGCCTTGGAGTACGGGATGTACGCGACAAAGCTCAAGGCGAGGCTGGCGTGCACCCACCACGCGACGGTGTGAGCGCTGACAGCCTCGGCCGCCGTCATGCCTAGGCCGGAGAACGCCTCGGCGAAAACCCTGCCGAACGGGCTGAACACGCTGAACCACGGCATGTGCTGGCCGAGGACCCGCAGGCCCGTCAGAACATAAGCCGTGACGAGAATGGCCAGGAGCAATCCTAGAAAGAGCCAGTCGCCCTCGACCATGGCCTTGCGCGAATAGCCGCCGGCAGGCGTGCCCGCCCGGCTGTAGCCCAGTCGCCACGGCCTACGTACGCCTCGGCGCAGCGCCATGTACAACAGGGCGAGAAGGCACGCGAATCCGAACGTGTCCACCGCGAAGGTGTAAACGATGAAGAAGGTGCCGTGAAAGAAGCTGTCCTCGTGCCCCGCGAAGAGCCGGGAGACATTCCGGACGATGTCGCTGTCGATGGTGAGTATGACCGTGGCCACGAAGGCGACCGTGAAACCCCAGAAGATGAGGAAGTGCGCGATACCGGTCGCGCGGTTGTTCCTGGCCACTGATGCACCCTCGCCGATGGAGCGGAGCCGGCCCGCTATGCCAGCCCGGATCGCGGGCCCGCGTCCCGCGGGCCGGCCCGCCCGGTACTTCCGCAGGCGCCGCCACACTCCCCAGGCAAAGACCGCCGTCGACATGGCCGCCACGGCATAGAAGATCACCTTTGCGAGTGGGCCGATGCCCTCGAAAACGGGCCGGGTCACCGCAGTGGCCAGCAGGCCGATCCGGCCCGTCATGTCAGCCCCGGACCTTGTCCACGAGCTCCGGTACGAGATCGAAAAGATCAACAGTCGTGCCGTAGTGCGCAACGCCGAAGATAGGCGCTTGAGGGTCGGTGTTGCAGGCAATGATCAACTTGGCGTTGCGCATGCCCTCCAGGTGCTCGGGAGCTCCGGAGATGCCGAGAGCGAGGTAAACCCTGGGCTTGACCTTCAGACCCGACTGGCCCACCTGGCGGGTCTTCGGCAGCCATCCCGCGTCGACGACAGGCCGTGAAGCCGAGAGCGGGACGCGAAGGACGTCTGCTAGCTCCTCCACTATCTCCATGTTGTCCTGCGACTCGATCCCGCGACCCACCGAGACGAGCATGTCAGCCGAGCTGATGTCGAGGTCTCCCCCGTCGGCCTCGAAGACTTGTCGAAGCGACATGCGCGGCGCGCCGAGCCCCGCCGGCGGCGCGAGGTGGACAACGTCGGCGTCGGCAGAGCTCCGCCCGGCTTCGGCGCCGAAGGCGCCCCCAAGCACGGTGGCAATCCCGCGCTCGCCGGACAGCTCGACATCGACGAGTACTTTCCCGCCGAGGATCTGTGCGGTGGCGGTCACGGCGCCCTCGTCGATCTCCAGTGCGCTGACACAGGTCGCCAGCGGCGCCTCCCAACGCACCGAGAGCGCGGCCGCGAGGTCGAGGCCGATGGTCCCATTCGAGATCAGCAACAGCCGCGGGGATCTTTGTGCCAACACTTCCAACAGAGTCTGCTCGTAGGCCTCCGGCAGGTACTCCGACAAGGCCGGGTGATCGACGGCGACCACGACGTCGGCACCACTGAGCTGACCGGCAAGGTCGGTTCGCCCGAGCAGGGCGACCTCGGTCAGTCCACCCAGCGTGGTCGCCAGCTCGTGCGCCTTTGCGATGAGCTCGTGGGTTCCATCGGAAACCTGACCGCCGGTGTGCTCGGCGAGCACCATCACGTTCCTGTTCACTTGGCCTTCACCCCTTCACCAAGCCACGTGCACGAAGCAGGGCCACGATCTGATCAGCCACGGCTCCGCTGTCGCCGGTGAGCATCTCGGCCTGCCCACTTTCTTCCGGTCGGTGCATCCGGCGCACGATCGCGCCTTTTCGCGCCTCTGGCACCGAAACCGTTAACTCGGTCAGCGGTCCTGCCTGCATTGCCTGCTTGATGCGGGTGATCGGTGCATAGCGGGGGGCCTGGCGCGCTGACTGGACACCAATCACGGCGGGCATGTGCACCTGCAGCTCATGCGACCGGCCGCCGGCAAACTCCTGGCGGACGATGGCCGAGGCGCCGTCGACCCCGACGCTGACCGCCACCGAAACATGCGGCAAGTCGAGAAGCGCCGCGAGCATGGGCGGCAACTGCCCCTCCAGGTCGTCGGCCGCCTGCACGCCGGAGATCACCAGATCGGCAGGCTCGTCCATCAGGTACCGTGCCAGCAACGCGGCCCGGTCGGCGACCCTGATCCCGGCCGGTCCGGATGACGTCGCGCCGCTGGCGTCGGCGACCTTCACCGCCGCGTCAGCGCCCTTGGCGAGTGCCGTATAGAGGATCCGGTCGATCTCGGGGTCCACAGTGAGGCCGACGGCCACGACCTCGGCTCCAGTGGCGTCCTTGAGCAGGAGCGCCTCCTCCAAAGCCTGCGAATCCCACTCTCCGAGCACGAACGTCAGGTTCTCGGGCTCGATACCGGTCGCGTCCTTGTTGAGCTCGATCTCCTCGACGAGATCGGGCACCGCTTTCATCGGCACTACGATCCGCACCTCAGGCCACCTCTCTGTTCATTCGACGAGATCCTCCAACCTCAGCTGACGACCGATCTCCTCGAGATCGGTCGTCGCCGGCACAAACGGGTAGTCACGAAATGGCTCGGTGGGCCGATACGAACCGTAGGGGCGCGTGCAACCAGGTTCGCCGTTCTCGCCCGGGCAGCCGTTGGTCATGAAGGCTTTCCCCTCCGCCACGACCGCCTCGACGGCCGGACGGGCCGCCCGCAGGCGGACGATCCCGCCACCGGCGTCGAAGCCGAATTGCTCGAGCCCGTAGCCTTTCGCCTCGACCAGGAACCTGGCCAGCTGTACCCGGCGCCAGCGCCTGAGCGACGGCTGCGGATGGGCGGCCATGCGCGAGCCGGGCTCGGGATTGAAGCAGAAGAGGTAGGAGAGGATCTGCCGATCCCGTAAAGCCACAAAGAGCGAAACAAGGTCCTGGTCCGACTCACCGAGTCCGACCAGGGTGTGCACATTTACCTTCCAGGGCCCGAAGATCTCGCGGGCGTCGGTCAGGACCTCCCAGTATTTCTCCCACTTGAGGCCACCCGCCGGAACGTCAGTACGAACGCTGCGGAACAGCCCCTCGGTGACGGCATCGAGCCCGATCCCGATCATGTCGACACCGATCGACCTGAAGTTCTCCAGGCGCTCGCGCGTGAGCGTCGGCGGCGCGACGAGGACCGATACGGGAGTCCGGACCCGTTCGGTGATCCTTCGCGCGATATCGCAGGTATCTCGGTACGCGCGCCCGTGGGTGACCATCGAGATGCAGAGCCGGGTCAACTCCGGCTCGAACCGGGCCATCCGCTCCACTAGATCGTCGGTCCGCACAAGGGGCCACTCCACCCTTATGAACGACTTGTCCCCGTAACTGCCCGGACGGGTGCGGGAAAGCCCGCAGTAGCCGCAGTCGGACCGGCAGCCCTGCTCGTAACTGAGCAACAGGTTGATGCCACCGAAGCTGAAGTCCCGGCCGAACCGGCCCGAGCGCATCCGCAGGGCGATGGCGCTCGCCATGGAGATGCGCACGTGTTCCGGGCTGTCCTCGGTGGGCAGGTCCGCCACTGGCGGCTCGTGAACGACCACCGCGCGTCTCTCAGCCCGGCTCGGAGGAACGGCAGGGATCCGCTAGTGCGGGCGGCTCAGACAACAAGGAGAGATCTGCCGACCCGCAAGCTTTGGCCGCCTCCAGTTCGCACGCATGGCGACCCGCCTCCATCACTGCAGCGGCGAGCAGCTCGGGCGCGACGCCGAGCTCCTTGGCCGCCTCGGAGCGGGCGACGACGGCCACGATGGCGTCGTGCTCGAGGCGCCGCCAGCGCAGCCCGGACTCCATCGCCACCAAACCGGCCGGCAGCTCGTTGAAGTCCCCGGCGATCATCACGCTCTTCACCAGGTCACCATGGGTTGCGAGATAGATCCTGACAAGCCCCGCCGGCGTCTTCAATAGCGCCGAGCCGTTGGCGTCCGGCGCGATGCTCCGTTCGCCCAGCCAGGACTGCGATTGGTACCTGCCGGCAGCAAGGGCAGCGGCGTGGGCCCGCTCTTGGCGGTCAGGCGTCGCAAGCTCCAAAGACACCCCGAAGGTCTTCGCGAAGCCGTCGGCGATAAACGGTCGGATCGTCGCGGCGTCGTGGCGAACACCGGTCTCGACCGAGACGGTCGTGATGCGCTCGCTCACCGCCGCGCCAGCCCTGTCGGCCAGTTTCGCGGCCGGTATCTGCAGTACTTGAAGCATGAACGCGACATCGAGATCGGCCAGCACGCTCGCGTGGAAGAGCATCGCTCCTGCCGCATCGACAAAGAGCCCGAGGCCCGCGATCTTGCGGCTGGCGACCTCCAAGTCGTTCTTGCCGCCAAAACTCGCAAGAATCCCCAGCCCAGCGCAGCCGGCGACGATCGCGGACGAGAGCTCCTCGATAGTCTCCCGGGGGCGCTGGCCGGGCCGTGACCGGTCCACGTAGGCGATTCCCAGCTGGCCGGATCCCATGACGATCGCGCCACCGCCCGTGAGCCTGCGGCTGACCTCGGTGCCGGTACGGCGGCAGGCGGCCAGGTCGACCTCGGCCTCGAGCGTCTGGTACCGGCCGACCAGGGCGCAATGGTCGCGATAGCTGTAGAGCCGTAGCGTCGGCGGGCACTCCGGTGCGTTGCGTGCGTACCGTCTCATGAGCGCTTCGTCCAGCGCGAGTCCCCCAGCCGCGCCGGCACCGTCGTCGGTGAGCAGCCGCCATACCTCGCTCACCTTGTCACCTGCACTTGTGCGACGCCGCCCTTCTGAGCCCCGCTCCAGGTCAGCGAGCAGCAGTACTCGAACAGCCGAGGCGTCAGGCCGCGACACCTCGCGTATTCGATGGCACCCTCCGCCGGATAGGCGATGCCGTTCAAGCCGACGTCGATCGCCGCCTCGTCGAGCTCTCCCTTGAGCGCGCCGAGGGGGCGGGCACAGCCGAGGTTGATGGTCGTCGAAGGAGCAGCCAGCCGGGCGGCCACGAAGAACTCCGCCACCTGATCGCTGGGAGGTGGCGGCAGGTGCGCCATCGGCGTGCCGACGAGGGGTACGAGCACCACCAGGACCAGCGTCGAGACCGGGTAGCGGGTGACCATGTCAAGGGCCCGGTACTCGCCCAGAAAACGGCCGTAGTGCAGACCGAGGACGATGTGCGGGATGACCCGCAGCCCCCGCTCGGAGAGCAGCTCTAGCGAGCGGTCCACGTCGGCGACGGTCAGGTCCAGGTGGTAGACGTCGCGCAGGGTCTCGTCGGCGCCGATGACATCGAGCATGACGCCGTCCACGCCCGACGCTGCCAGGCCGGCCGCGAGCTCGGGCGACACCATGCCTGAATGCACGATGACCGTCATCCCGAGCTCTTCGCGGATCCGGCGGATGTGGCCCAGTTGCGCCAGCAACGGCACGCCGCCCGCCCGGGTGGACCCGCCGGAAACCAGCAGGCCCTCGCTTCCCTCCTCGCGGAGCCGCTCCGCTAGCCGGAAGAGATCCCGACCGGCCCGGACCGACATCATGCCGTCGAGGACCTTCGCCTGACAATGGTCGCAGGAAAGAGCACAGGCCGAGCCCGTGACAGATACGGGCAGGAACCGGCGGGGGCTGGCCGGGACCCACTCCGAGGTCTGCCAGCGCCTGAGTCCGGGCGCGTAGAAGTCCATCACATCAGGGAAGTTCGCCCGGCGTACCTCGGCGGATCGCGACAGCCACTGCGCGGTGGTCACTGCGCGATCAGCCCGTTCAGACGGTAGTGGGCGATCCTGGCGGTGAACCAGGCGGTGATCTCGGCCGGCTCGGTCAAAAGCGGCGGCGCGGCGGCGGTTTCGCTCGTACTGGCTTCGATCAGCCAGCCGGCGCCGTACGGATCGCGCTCCGCAAGGCCAGGGTCGGAGGCAACCTCTTCGTTCATGGTCATCAATGTTCCCGAGACCGGGCTGATCAACGGACCGACGAACTTGGCGGCCTCGAGCTGGCCGAATGGCCTTCCTGCGGCGAGCTCGGTCCCTTCAGCGAAGAAGGACAGCTGAGCGAGGGTTCCGCTGGTCTCGATGCCGACTGCGTCCATCCCTATCCTCACCCGGGCCGGTCCTGTCTCTAGCACCCACATGTGGGTCTCGGGGTGGTAGTGCCTGTCGAGGGCGAGCGTGAAGCCGCCCACGACCACGAGCGAAGCCTCTCCCATCACAGCCTCGCGGGATCGGCCATCGCGAAAGCCGCAGCAAGCCGACGTCCCGGATCGCCAAAGCCGTCCAGCACCCGGGCCACCGATTGCAACGGGATACCGGTGAGGGCCCGTTCCGCCCGATCCGTGGCGCCGTTCAGGCCGCGGTCTTGAAGTCGCACCTGGTCGATCGTTCCCCGCACGACGCCGGCGGCGACGTGTGCGCCGTCGTATGACGCGCCGAGCGTCCACACGCCGGCTCTCACCTTGACCTGGCGAGCGGTCGGTTTGCCAGCTTTGGAGGTCGCCGGCCGGGTCGGTCCGGCGAGCCAGGCGTCGCTCATGAATCTTTCATCCAAACCGGTGAGGGCTCTGCGCTCGGGCCCGCTCAGCCAGCCGGCTTGCGGATCGAGTCCCAGCGCCGAGGCGTACGCACTGATGATGGCTGCTCGAAAGACTGCCGGTTCGATCGCTGTCGGGGACACGAAGCGCCGCATGAGCGCAAGCGTCTGATCCCGCTGGAAACGGTCATCGAAAGCGAGCACGCCGGCCGCACGCTCATGGTCGAACCGCTCGATCAGGTTGCCACACACCACCACCGCGTCCTCGATCCGGGCGGCCCCGTGTCCGCAGATCTTGCTGTCGCCGGCGCAGATCTCGAGATCGTCATCGAGCACGGCCGGCACGCCGACCGCACGAAAGGCGGTCACCGCAGGCTCGAGCAGCACGCGCAGCGCCTGGCGGCTGGAGGCCGGCACGGCCCGTGCCGGCAAGCAGATCTGGAAGAACAGCTGGTCCGCGTCGAGGTAGACGGGACCGCCACCCACCATTCGCCTCAGGAGGGGGAGCCCGTTGTCGAGGCAGTAATCGCCGTCCACCTCGTCGATCCCCCTGTGGTAGCCGAGGCACACGTACGGGGCACCGGGACGAGTGAAAGAGAGAGTCGCCTTTTCACTGGCGGACACCCCGTACGCGATCGCATGCCAGAGGGTCTGCGAGCGCAGCGGTGAGCTGCAACCGAAGTCGATGATCCGCAGCGGCTCAACCACGTAGCGTCTCGTCCCTCATCGCTTCGTCGATCAGCTCGACGATGTCACAGACGCGCAGATGCTCGTTACCGGTCGCCATGGCGGCGTCGGTGAACCTGGACACCTCGTAGGGACAGCACACCACCAACACGTCGGCACCGGTCTGGGCGGCCTCGCGAACCCGGCGCTCGGAAAGGCGCTCAGTCGTATGGTCTTTGGTGAAACTGTCGAGCCACATGCCGCCGCCACCGCCGCCGCAGCAGTAGGCGTTCTCGCGGCAGCGGCCCATCTCGACCAGCTGGACGCCGGGAATTGCCTCGAGCAATGTCCGGGGAGCCTCGTACTCACCGTTCTGCCTTCCCAGGTAACACGGATCGTGAAATGTCACCCGTAAGTCGAGCTCCCGGGCCCAGTCGATCTGGGCGACGAGCGGAGCAAGGAGCTGTGTGTAGTGGAGCGCTTCGAAGTTGTGCCCCCGCTGTGGGTACTCCTTGACAAGAGCGTTGAAGGCATGCGGGTCAGGCGTCACGATTCGGGCGAACTCGTATTTCGCAAGCACCGTCGCGACGTCTTCAACAAGTGCATCAAACAAGCCCTTCTCGCCGGCGAGACGCTGAGAATCCCCGAGCGTCTTCTCCTCCGGGCCGAGGATCGCCCAGTCGATGCCCAGCGCCGAGGCCACCCGTGCAAAGGCGCGCGCCGCGTCCTGGCCGCGGGGATGGAAGCTCCAGTAGTCCTCCACGTAGAACAGCACGTCGACCGGCGAGGGATCCTTGGCCAGGATCCGTACCGGAACCCCTGCGCTGTCTGCCCACTGTGCCCGGCGCCGCTGGTTCTGGCCGAAGGCATTGCCGTGGCGGAAGGTCTTCTCGAAGACGTCCTGCAGCTCGGCCGGCACCTCCGCGTCGGTCAGCGCGGCTTCGCGGACCGCCGGCATGATGGCGAGCATGTCGACCTGTTTCGGGCAGACGCGCAGGCAGTTCGCGCAGGTCGTGCACAGCCACAGATCGGCGTCGGCCAGCAGCTGAGTTCCGGTCTGGACTTTGCGGTGGATCTTGCGCGGGCCATAGTCGCCCACCATGTCGACCGGGCAGACCGGCACGCACTTGCCACAGCCGTAACACCATTCCAGCGACTCGCCACCGGGCAAAGCTGAAATCGCGGCGAAGCCTTCGGGGCCGATGTCGGTGAGAACGCGTGGCTCGAACATCCGGTTCCACGCAGTTGTCAGTTCCACTTCGCGTCCCGACATGGTGGAAGCGACGGTTGCCCGTTCCTTCTCCACCGCGACGGGCGGGACTTTCCGTCCACCTACGGGCACGGCCCTAGTCCTCCAGGTGGTAGACGCCGAGCAATCGGCGGACGACGTCGGGCAGAGGCGGGATCACGCGGTTGAACTCACGGGTCATCCGCATCCGTAGGACCGTGTGCATGTAGACCCCATATACGGCGGCCAACAGGACATCGACCCCGAACAGACCTGGACTCGCAGCAGTAAAACCGGCCGCTTTGCCCGTCTCGTCCACAAAGGCCATCGCCCGACCGACTGTGAGGTACGTCGCGCCCCTCGAAGCGCCCGCACTCAGGTCCAAGCCGTCAGTCGTGACCAGGCCGAGCGCGCCGGTGCGGGTGTCCGGGTCCCAGATCCACCTAGTCCATAACCAATACCGGTCGGGCTCGGTGAAGTGCAGTAGTTCCGATGCAAGGTCGAACCCGGACCCTGCCAGCGCGGACTGCGCTGCAGCTCCGCTCACCAACTCCTCGAAGCGGTCGATTCGCTCCGCTACCGCCTCGCCCGTCATGAGGAGCCCCGCAATGGCGGCCACCAGCTCACCTGGGCCTATCGCGTCGATGATCTGGTCGGCACGCCTGCGAGTCGCGAACACCCAACGCAGCACCTCCCGCAAGGCCGCGCGTTCCAGCTGTGCGGGATCTCCGGACAAGAGGTCTCGTAATGCCTCGGATTTCCGACCCAGATCAGCGGCGATGGCGCGCAGCTCCCATTCGCTGACCCGGTCCGAGATCTCGCGCTGGAACTCCAGCGCACTCGGCGTGTCGACTACCGGACCCGTCACCACCAAGCCATCGCCCTAACTCCCGGCCGCGACCGCGCGCGACCGTAGATAGCTGACCGCTTTCATGGCTGCACCGGCTGCCGAGGAGACGGAGTCCTCGAGGTCGGCCGGCCCTAGGGCCGCACCACAGGCGAAGATCGCCTCCCGGTCTGTGCTGACAGGGTCGAGAGGCTTTCCAACAGCCTCGATGAACCCGTACTTGTTCTGCTTGACCCCGAGTAGCCGCGCGAGCTCGCGCGTGCCCGGTGATGGCTCCATGCCCACCGACAGCACGACGAGGTCCATGGGGACTTCCATCGGGCGGCCCATGGTGGTGTCCTCGCCGCGGACAAGCAGGCGATCCCCTTTCGGCAGCACTTCGGTGATCAGCCCCTTGACGTACTGGACGTGGTGCCGTTCTTGGGCCGGCCAGTAGATCTCGTTCTCCCAATAGCCGTACATCCGCATGTCGATGTAGAAGATGAGCACCTTCGAGTCCGGCAGCAGTTCCCGGATCTCGATGGCTTCCTTCGAGGCCACCCCGCAGCACACCTTCGAGCAGTACTCATTGCCAATCTGGCGGTCGCGGCTGCCGACGCACTGGACGAAGCAGACCCGCTCCGGTGGCTGCCCATTGGACGGACAGAGCACCCGTCCCTCCGAGAGCATCGCCTCGAGGTCAGGCTGGGTGATGACGTCGGGGAACTCGTAATACCCGTACATCTGGGTCGCCCGTCCCGGGTCGAAGTGGGCGAAGCCAGTGGCGATGATGATTGCACCGCACTCGATCGTCTCGTCTCCACTCGACCGGGTTTCGGGCGTCCCGGCGCGACGCAGTCTGAGTGTGAAGGCACCGGGTTCCCCTGCGACTCCGGCGACCTCGGTACCGAGCCGGACCTCGACGAGCGGGTTGGCAGTCACCAGGTCGACCATCCGACGGATCTGCGGCTGCGCGGGCTCGCCTAGTGGGGTAAGGCCGCAATAGTTCTCGGCGACAGGCGTGCCGCCGAGAAAACCGCGCTGCTCTATGAGCACCGCAGTGCCGCCCAACTCTGCGATACCTTGCGCGGCGCGCAACCCACCTGGTCCGCCGCCGATGACTGCAACCGTCTCAAAGGACATCTGTCACCTCAATGGTCATGTCGGTGCTGCGAGCCGCGGACCGTTCCTCGTCGTGCACGCCGTCGGCGTCGTCCCAGTCGAGGTAACGCTTCTCGCCGCTCTCGAGCCGGCGTAGATCACTCTGGAACTCCGCCCATGCCTTCTCCCAGTCAATGCCCATCTTCTCGAGCAGCGGCCTGTAGTCGGCGGAATGCCAGTGCAACTGGCATACGCGGTATGGATGGGCTCCCATCGCAAGGGCCGCAAACTGCGCATCGCTGAGCACCGCAAGACCGACGTTGCGCCCGTGCGCCCTGGCCGCAAACTGGCTCTTGTCGAGGGTCGTGACACACCCGGTGTCGTGAGTCAGCACGACATCAGGGTTGGCCTCCTCCTTCATCACCTCGATCTTGCGCAAAGTGGCGAACGACCTGGTGAAGTCCCTCTGTACCAAGATGTGCCGGAAGCCGAACCCGCAACAGTCGAACCAGGTCGAGTAGCTGCGCACCTCGGCACCGAGGGCTTCGGCGAGGCCCGTCACGACGGCGGTGCGTTGACCACCGTAGATGTCCGGGTCGTAGATCGCGTCGCCCGAAACGATCTTGTGGTAGTGGCACGCCGGATGCACGGTCACCACGATTCCCGACACGTCGCGTACCTGCTTGGCGGCGATCTCGTGGCGCAGCGCGTGAACCCACTCCGAGTAGTGCACGATCTCTTCGGGCAGCACGAGGGGCTTGCCGAGCTTGGCCATGATGCCGCGTACCTGCGCCCGCAGCTCGGGGTGGCGTATCAGCTGCTCGCGCACCTCCTTGTAGTGACCATAGGAGGTGCCGCAGTGGATGAGCGGGAAGTAGCCCGTCTCGTACGCGGCGGCAAAGTTGCGCACGGCCACGGCCGCCTGGGCTGCCGTGTTGGAGGTCGCGCTCGCGTAATAGTTCCAGGCCGTGCACGAAGTCTGGTCGTGCGGATCGTGGTAGTCGTAGCCGAGCTTGCGCATCATCCAGAAGATCGACGTGGAGTAGCCCGGGATGTGGCCGCACTGGCCACAGGACTTGTGGTGCCACAGGTGCGCCTTTTGGATCCGCTTCTCGCGTCCGTACTTCGTCGCCACGCTGATTGCTTCACGGTCGATCCTCTGCACGATCAACTCGCCCTCGCGCTCTAGCTCGAGCAGTTCGGCGCGGGGGTCGTCAAGTGAACGCCGGTCGACGACCGGCTCGGCGGCTGGGTTGACAAGCCGACGCGCGTCGACGGGTGTCCCTATGGGAATCGTCACGGCTCAATGCCTTCTTCCTCGAGGCGATCCTCCATCAGCTCCTGCAGGATCGAGTGCAGGCTGGGATCGACCTGGGCGATCAGGTCGAGAGCGCCAGTCTCGAACCAGATGAGGTACAGCTCGACCAGCGTTCTGTCGGCAACCGACCAGCCAGTGGAAGTCGTGTGCATGGTCTCCGGTGGCAGCGCGCGGCGCCACAGGTCAAGGTTGTCCGCCACGTCGGCCGTCTCAGGGCCCCAATCCGGGAAGGCATCCCGCCCCAACATGTCCGGTGAGACCTGGGTACCGGTGGACATGATCTTGTAGATGATCCGGGAGTAGCCGACCAGGGCCTCCTTGGCCGAAGCCAGTCCGCTGCGGACCGCTACTTCCCTCATGATCGTGATGATCCCGCCGGGGTTGTTGCCGCGCGGGCAACGCAGGCAGGAGAAGCACTGGGAGCACTCCCAGATGTCCTCCTGCATCTGCTGGTAGATCAGCTCGACGTCCTCGCGCGCGGCCGCTTGGGCGATCCGGCGGGGGCTGAAGTCGTAGAACTTGGCTGACGGGCAAGCGCCAACGCAGATGCCGCACTCGTAGCAGCCGTAGAGGTAATCGCCGAAGCGAAGGTCGCTCTTGACCTGCTCGAACAGCTGCAGCTTCGCCTCGTGGGGCACCTCGGCGTAGCCGGCGACATCTACGACTTTGTAGTGAGCGTCCGTCTTGGCCTGCGGAGGGGCTGCGACGGTCACGGCGAAGACCTAGAAACTGATCACGGCATCGGCTGAAGCCGCTAGGTCATTGAAAGCGGCGCCGCCGATCACCTCGACGCCCTCGATCAGGTCTTCGACACCCAGGTCGTTGAGATCGAGCGACGGCTGACAGACCAGCAGCCGGACGCCGAGGGCCGTTGCCTGCTCGATGAAGTAGCGCAGCGGCTGACCCTGGTCGCCCTTCGGGCCGATCTTGTCCACGACGTCTTTGCGCAACAGGGTGGGCCCGTACATCGTGAAGTAGATCATGACCTCGAACTCCATCGCGGCCGCGGAGGCCGCAAGGTAGAAAGGGGTCGCGCTGCGGCCTGGGTCGTCGGCCCCGTGCGTCTGCACGTACAGGATCTTCGTCTCAGAGCCGTCGGCCCACATCGAAGCCTTCTCTCAGTTCACCCTGCGGATCAGGATGTGGAAGACATCACCCTGCTTGGTGATGCCGAGCAGGTCATTTCCCGTGCGGCTGCTCCATGCCCGCATGTCCGGCTCGACACCGGGGTCGGTGGCGAGGAGTTCGAGAGCCTGTCCGGGAACGAGATTCTTGATCGCTTGAGCAGTCTTCACGACTGGCAACGGGCACGCCAACCCAGTGCAGTCGACAACCTGGTCGACAGCTGGGGTCGAGGGCTCGGGCACAGCATCCTCCTTATCGTCTCAGATCGAGAAGTCTTCCCCGGACCATACGCCGGCTTCGGACGGACGGATGTCGTGACCGTGTCCGTGTCCCGCGACAGCCATCTCCAGCTCGTCGACGCGCCCCAGCAGCGAGTGCAGGCTGGCACCGAGCAGGTCCGGCATGAAAGCCGACTCGAGATCCGGCCGGTCGCTGGCCCGGTGCGGTCGGCTGCGGGCGATGATCTGGCCGGGCACGCCCACTACGACCGAGTTGGGTGGCACCGACTTCACGACCACTGCGTTGGCTCCGATGCGGCTGTCGTCCCCGATCGTGATCGCCCCTAGCACCTTGGCCCCGGCGCCGATCGTGACGCGGTTGCCGATCGTCGGGTGGCGCTTGACCCGGTCGAGGCTCGTTCCGCCGAGGGTGACGCCCTGATAAATGGTCACGTCGTCGCCGACCTCGGCCGTCTCACCGATGACCACGCCGGTAGCGTGGTCGATGAACACGCCCTGACCCAACACGGCCGCGGGATGGATGTCGACCCCGGTGACGATGTTCGCCAGGCTCGAGCCCGCCCGGGCGAGGAGCTTCAGGTCCTTGTGCCACAGCCAGTGGCAGATGCGGTGGCTCCAGACGGCATGGACGCCCGAGTAGCAGATGGCGATCTCGAGCGACGAGCGCGCCGCAGGGTCGCGTTCGCGTGCCGAAGCCAGGTCGCGCTGCAGGGTCCGGAGCATGCTCAGTCGCTGAGGCCTTCGAACAGCGCCGTGGACAGATAACGCTCGCCGAACGACGGAATGACCACGACGATCAACTTGCCCGAGCTCTCCGGGCGCTTTGCCACCTCGAGCGCCGCCCAGATGGCCGCCCCCGAGGAGATGCCCACGAGAAGGCCCTCCTCCCTGGCCGCCCGGCGGGCGAGATCGAACGCGTCGGCGTTCTCGACGGTGATGATCTCGTCGATGACAGCCTTGTCCAAGATGGCCGGGACGAAGCCCGCCCCGATGCCCTGGATGGGGTGGGGCCCCTTCTGGCCACCCGAGAGGACCGGAGAGGCGGCGGGCTCGACCGCCACCATCCTCACGGAGGGCTTGCGCCCTTTGAGCACCTGGCCGACGCCGGTTACGGTACCCCCGGTGCCGACGCCTGAGACGACTACGTCGACCTTGCCATCGGTGTCGTTCCAGATCTCCTCGGCGGTCGTGGCGCGGTGGATCGCCGGGTTGGCCGGGTTCTCGAACTGCTGGGGGATGAAGTACCTGAGGTCGCTCTTGGCGAGCTCCTCCGCTTTCGCGATCGCGCCCGGCATGCCCTCGGGTCCCGGGGTCAACACGAGCTCGGCCCCGTAGGCCCTGAGCAACGCCCGGCGCTCCTTGGACATGGTCTCGGGCATCGTGAACGTGCAGCGGTAGCCACGGGCCGCGCACACCATCGCCAGGGCAATGCCCGTGTTGCCGCTCGTTGGCTCCAAGATGATCGTGTCTGGGCCGATTAGGCCGGCCTTCTCGGCGGCGTCGATCATCGCTACGCCGATACGATCCTTCACGCTGTGGGCCGGGTTGAAGAACTCGAGCTTTGCTACGACGGTGGCCCCGCTGTCAGCGGTGAGCCGGCGCAGGCGCACCAACGGCGTGTTCCCGATGAGCTCGGTGATGTCTTCCGCGATCTTCATGCTCGTCATGCCTTTCTCTCGTCACACAGCGAGCCCGCCTTGAAAATGAATTCTATCGTAATCATGCAATAAATCGTATACGAGAGCAAATCCACACAGAGGTGCATGCTGGCCACACCTTTGACAACGAGTAAGAACCCAAGGTTCCCGCCCGCGGATAGTTCAGGCTTAGCCAAGCCCCCGTAGGGCAGTCGTCACAGCACGCTGGCTCGCGCCACTGCCGTCCAACCACCTGGCTAGTTGACTCTTTCGTCAGCTATCAAGGGTTGAGCAAGTCGATCGCCCGTCCGACGACTTGAACGGGAGCGCCCGACCGACCGGTCGGTTCGTTAGCCTGCGCGTGAGGACGCTAGAGGCACGAGGAAGGGGTGAGCGGCAGAATCGACCTCGGAGCACGTCTAGGACCCGCACTGACGGCTTGCACCGGGTCACAATAAGGGGCGTCCGAGCATTCACACGGTATGCACATTGGGTGCCAGGAAGCCGGCGACGACGCCAGGTGCGGACGATCGAGCGTTTCGGCACTCACGATCGCTCCGTGTTGGCGGGGAGCAGTCACTATGGCACCCGACCCCGAACCGCTTGACCTCGTTCACGAGCGGCGAGTTGACCACGTCCGGTTCGGACCGCGTCGCGGCGGCGACCTTCTGCGTGGCCGCGCGTCTGCGCCGTCTGCCACACCTGCCCGTCGCCTGTCCGGTCAGACTCTCCGGCACAGTGTCCGGCAAGATCAGTAGAAGGTCGAAATCAGAGTCGTCCCGATTGGTTCCGGTCGGGCGCCACCCGGTAGGCGGGTTGTTTTGCGCGAGGCGGATGATCGCTTCCAGGTTTGCGCCCGCAGCAGAGAGCAGCGTTGCCGCCAGCACGGGGCGCACGGCCCGGACCTGCTGCGCCCACGTCGTCACCTCTGGATCGAGCAACCCAGCGATCGGGTCGTCGAACGCGCTCGAGAGCTTGTCCGCCTCGCTACGGGCGCGTCCCACGAGGTTCGTCGACCTGGTTCAGGTACGAGGACTCTCCGTTGCTCGACACCGGCTCAGAGCTGGATTCAGGCTGTCGCCTTGTCGACCATCCGCCACTTCGCGCCGAGGGCGTCGGCGAGGCGAAGGAGCGTCTTCTCGTTCGGAAATATCGAGCCGCGCTCGATCCGGCTGATGTCGCCCTGATCGATGCCGGTCTTCTGGGCGAGTTCGGTCTGGGTAAGGCCGAGGAGCTCGCGTCGTTCCATAACCTGAACCGCCAGCCGGTAGGTCTGCTCGAAGACCGCCCCGTCGCTCCGCGCCGCGATGGGCAGGCGCGCGCGGCGGGTCGCCGAAGCCTCTTCATAGCTACGAGCCATATCGCCTCCTCGGATCAGTATGGGCTTTCACCCATAGTACGTCAAACGCGATCGCGAGCGTGCGTCAGGTCTCAGCGACGACGCTTTCGTTCCTCGGCCGCGCGTCGCGCCTCTTGCTGGTGCCAGGCGGTGAGGTGCCGACGTGCGTCGGCGATCTCTCGTTGCTGGCGCCGCTCGCTCGGGTCGTCGCCCTTGTCGTAGCCGGAGAGTAGAAGGATCACTCGGTCGCCGTGGAAATGCACGAAGAC
>Ga0187867_10002158_pt1 | contig 16489 bp, 11 predicted proteins | sample June2016WEW_13_1_FD_132976 | JGI IMG/M metagenome (GOLD analysis project Ga0187867, IMG submission 132976) | Peatland microbial communities from SPRUCE experiment site at the Marcell Experimental Forest, Minnesota, USA - June2016WEW_13_10 | ecosystem: Environmental > Terrestrial > Soil >...
ATCGGGTAGAGCATGAAGCTCTGCTGGTCTTTGCGATACAGCCGGCTGTTGAACAACGAGGAGCACAGCGACAGTGCCTCGGCGGGGCCGAGCATTCCGGAGGAGAGAAAGGCAACTTGTCCTTCGAGCATTTCGTCGAGCCGGCGCACGTAGGCAATGCGATCCCCACTGCCGAGGTCGAGAATGTTGTAGGAATGGGCCAGCCCGTCAGATCGCCAGTTGGCGGCGAGGGAGTGATCGGCGTAGCGCAGGGCCAGTTCAAGGAGGTCCAGGATCTGATCGACGCCGGCGGAGCGTTTGCCGGAAAAACCGCGGGCATAGACGCCGTGGCGGTAATCCTCGAATGTTTCGCCGAGATCGTCCATGAAGGCGCGGCGGTTTTCCGGGGAGACCGTCGATTGGTCCAGCGTCTCGGAATGGCTGGAAAGCGCCACGAACACTTGCTCGGCCCAGGCGATGACCTCGGAAGAAACGTCCACGGCCTGCGACCGCATCGGGCGCAGAAGTTCCAGAAGGAACGCGATATACCGCCGGACATGGGCAAGGGTCACGACGGAAAGGCCCACGCCCGCCAGGGCGTTGTTGGCGTCGTTCCATTCGGGGCGCTGGGTGTTCATCCAGATTCCACCGCCGGGAACGAGGTTGCACATCTTCGAAAGCAGTGGAACGAGCAGTTTTTCCAGGAGCGTGGCGAGGTAGACGTTGCCCTTGTCGTCGAGAAGGAGTCGGCCGTCGGCGCCTATGAGCTTGACGCGGTTGTCAATTTTGGCGGCTTCGGCGGTGTCGAGGCGAATCGTCTGCCGCGGGTTGCGGGCCATCGCGCGATAGGAATCCAGCCGGTAAGGAACGTTGGCATAGCTGAAAATCGGCTGCGTTATCATTTCCTGGAGCCGCTGCGGGTGGAAATTGACGGACCACTCCAGCAGGCGAAGGAGATAGATGATTTGGTGATCGCCCCAGTAGCCGATGTGGCTCCACGGATCCCCCGGGTCCGGAATTTCCCAGTCGATGCCCCCGGAGGTCACGCGGTAGGGATTGAACCCATCGACGGTGGAAGCGCTGAGAAACTTGGCGATAAAGCACTCGAACAGATCGGGATAGGCAAGGCCAAGCGCTTCCCAGTTCTGGAAAATATCGCGCCAATTGCCTTCGTAGCCGACGCAGGGATTGCCGGCGTCATCCCGCATGCGGATGGCGAAGCGATTCCAGGGCCGGCTGGGATCGCCATGGCGGCGACTGAACGTCAGCGGAAGATATTCATAGGCCAGACGCAGCAGGTCGGGCACTCGCGACGCGCTCATTGCGGTAATCAGCTCGCGGACCGTCAGTTGCTCGGGCAGCTTTTCAACGACGTGCCGGTGGGCGTGCCAGAGAATCTGGTTCCGTTCGCGGACGAAGCGGCAAAATTCCGCGCGCTTGAAGCGGCCTCCATGCAGAGGAGCGCCGCCTCGCATGGCGTTGAAGAGGGTATTGGTCGCGTGGCGGGCGCAGGTCATGCGATCGCCGGAGACCTGCAGGCCATCTACTTCGGCGACGATGCGGGAAAGTCCTGCCTCGCTAAGGTTCACGTCATCGCCCAAGCGCCGGTGAATTTCGTGGGCGGGCTCGCGGAGGAGTTGCCGGACGTCGGCGATGGCGGCGTGATCGCGCGCGGCGTCCGCGACGATCGCCCAATCGACGCGCTGCCGCGCAAGTAGATCCAGGTTCTTTTGGAGCAAGAATGCGCCGCGCCGGCCGATGAGGCTGCGGACCGCGGTAAACTCGCTATTGTGGCGGAAGGCGTCGACGGCGCGCTCGTCCAAAAGAATGGCGGCGTCAAGACCGCGCGTCCATAGGGTGTTGGCCGTCAGCGATTCGGCGGCCTCGGGCCGGTCGGTCACGATAGAGGTCAACGAATACATCGCCAGCCCGGTCGGCTCATCGATCTCGCAGCGCTTGTAGGCGTCGACAAGGCAACTGAAGCCAAGCTGCTGTTTCATCGGTACGCCCGCGGGCATCACGTTCAGGAGTCCGTCGAGCAGCTCCACGCGCACGTCGTTGTTGCGCGAGTTTAGCAAAGTCGCCCAGCGGACGAAGCCGAACTTGGAGCTGGCCGCCCAGGAGTAGCGGAAGACCAGTTCAAGCTCGTGATTGACTTCCTCGAACGTGACGCGGCTTCCCAACGGGTTTTTGTAGAGGTTGCGCTCGGTGGGCCCATCGAAATGGATCGGGGAAAAAGGCTCCCACAGTCGCGTCGGTTTGCCGCGGCGGGTGACGCGGAAGAGCGTGTAAGGCCCGGAGATGCCGCGGGCTCGGTGGAGGCGATCTTCGGTCTCGTAGGGAAAGATCGCGTGATCGGAATCGAATCTCCCCGCGGTGACGCCACCGGTGCTGGAGAGATACATCCACAAGTCGGTCTCAGTGCAGAGCGCGATGAGGAACGGTTCAAACTGATCGTGGCCGGAGATGCGGTACATCTCCTGTCCATCGAGCGAGAGGAAGCCTTCGAATCGCGAAAGCTGGTCGCGCGACGCGAGTATCTCGAGTGAAACACTCATGGGAGCACGGTCAAATTGGGCAGCCTATGCGGTTCAGCGAAGCAATAACAAATCACTCGGCCGATGGGCGGCATTGGCATCATCATCCTTTCAAGGCCGACCCGGCGCGCCCTCGGGAGCGCCGCGAAAGCAGCGAAGCGGCGCCCACGAGAAGGAGGGCGGCGGACGCCGGCTCCGGAACACCGGACGTCGGCAAGGACAATCCATTGGCCACTGCGAAGGCATCCAAGGCCGCAACGTCGCCGGTCGAGGCCGCGCCGCTGACACCCTGGTTGAAGTTCGCCGCCAACTCGTTGAAGTCGGATGCGTTCACCAGGCCGTCGTAGTTGAAGTCGCCTTGGTCCCAGCCAGTAATGCTCTGGTTGAAGTTCGCGGCCAGGATGTTGAAGTCCGAGCCGTTCACCAAACCGTCCAGATTCGCGTCGCCAAGGAGCGTGTAGGCCACTTCGATCTGGCCGGAGGCCAGGCCGGAAACGACGTTGTCTTTCGCGTCGGCATAGCCCACGCCGTACAGCAGGCCGTTGGTCTTGATTTGTGCCGCCGAGGAAATAATGCCCGGGCCGTTCCAATGGCCGGCGTTGTAACCGGATGCGATGTACCCGGCGATGGTCGTGATCGGATCGCTGGCGCCATAGGTGATGATGATGTGATTGTTGCCAACATCCAGCACGCCGTTGCCGGCGATCGTCAGCGACGTGAGGTTCACGCTGCTGGTCGCTGCCGGGCCGCTGCCGCCGGAGACGCCGGGGGCAAGCTTCAACACTCCGCCGGTGATGCTGACGCTGCCCGGGGCCAGGGCGCTGGTGGTCAAGGGTGTTGAGGTTGGTTTGATGAGCAGAGTGCCATTGGTGACGAACGTTCCACCGCTGTAGGTATTGGCCGTGGAGAGAGTGACCGTACCGCTGCCCGATTGGGTGAGCGATCCTGTACCGCCGATTCCACCGGTGCCGCTAAGGGTATAGTTGCCCGTGGCATTGAATGTGGTAGACCAGGGCTGGACGGTGGAAGTGATATTAACCGAGTAGTGGCCGTTGTTGGTATCATTGAAGGTAACCGGAGCTCCGTTGGGAAACAAAGCCTCGTTGGTTCCGTCGGTCCAGTTCTGATTGTTGTTCACGTCCCATGTGGCGCCATCACCCGTGCCGCCGAGGTTGCTCCAAATGAGCGGGGAATAGCCCAGGTTGGCATCATCCACGTATAATGCGCCGCCCGAGCCGTTGGGATTGCTAAAAAACGCCATCCATACCAAACTTACTGTTCCTGCAGGCGCTACGCCTGTGACGCCCAATTGGGTCCAGATGTCAGTGGGCGCGTACTCGGTTAGAGGCGTCGGCGTAACATCCGTTGCCAGCGTATTTCCCGTGCCATTCGCTGCGCTGTCAAAGATCATTCGGACATCGTCCGTCTCATTATTGTTCAATTGATCGATGTCTCCGTTGCCGCTGGAATTCACAAACCACCCCGTGGCCGTATAGCTGTCTCCCGGGTTGGCCGGAACGGGTTGATAAATCCCCGCATTAGGCCCGTTGCCCGGGTAAGTCATCCCGCCATAGGTTTTGCCGACCTGGTTGCCGCCGTGCGTTGGAATATTGTCGTCGTAATAGGCAGAATAGGGGAAATTCCAGTTGTTCCATCCTTCCCAGAACGAGACGGGCGCCCCGCCCGGAGTGGATTGCATCGGCTGATCGGTGTTGGGAGCGAGAACGGGATTCTCGAAACCTGGATTGCCCAGCATATTCGCCTGTCCCCAAGCCTTCGTGCCTGCAAGGAGCAAACCAGCCACCCCCGCGGTGCAGTTCAACAAAATTCTTCCGTTTCGACGGCTTTTCTCCCAGATCATGTTTCACTCCTATAAACGTGGTTTCCAGATTGATGTGGACTATTTTTAATGCTTTATTTACGGTTAGATCGGAGTTCAATGAGATAATTTCTCAAGGCCGACCCTTGGGAATCGCCCGGCGACCGCAACAGAACCACAAAGCATCGCACATACAAAGTTTTTGCGCCTCTGCATGACGTCAACCCTCCAGAAATCAAATTGAAAGCTGCTCCGCACCCTCTCTGATCAATAACTTAGCGGCAATTGTAAGCTTTCAGCCCTCACGATAGCCATCCTAATTTTGCGTAAAATGTTTAATGTTTTGCGGCAGCCAGCGCACGAAGTCCATTACGGCGCTGGCCGGTGGCGGTTAGCCAGGAGATCGTCCTGAGCAACTACGAGGCGGTGCCGGAGCCAGTATCCATGGTGATGCTTGCACTGGGGGCCGGCCTGCTGGGAATGCGGCGGAGGCATCGCCGGAGCGCGAACTCGCTCGCGCTTTGAAAAGATGGTGACCGATGACGGGCGTGAACCGGCGGCAAATTGTTTTGATCGCAGTACTCCGTAATGGGAATGCCGCGCACCAGTTCCATCACGAAATAGGTCGGCCCGTGTCCGTCGCCCGCGCGTCGAAGACCTTGGCGATGTTGGGATGATCCATCATCGCCAGCGCCTGCCGCTCAGCCTCGAAGCGGGCTACGACCGATCGCGTGTCCATTTCCAGCTTGATGATCTTCAGGGCCACGCGCCGTCGCACGGGGGTCTTCTGCTCGGCTACGTAGACGACGCCGAACCGACCTTCGCCGATTTTTTCCAGGAGGCGATATCGGCCGATGACCGTTTGATCGGATTCAAATCTTTGCGGTACGGTGGCGGATCGCGCAGCGCCAGTTCTTCGGTTCTTTCGCGTAGTTCTGTGTGAATTTACTCGCTACATGCGTCGACCCGCATCGAACTGTGTCTCGACACAGGTTTCTTTGTATTTCAGGGCATTTCGGGGTATCTACATGTTCATGAAACCGCGTTATTGAGGCGAAAAATGCGGTTTTTGAGGGACTGAAAATCCATGTGTCGCCGGTTCAATTCCGGCTCTGCCCAATCGCGTCTTGAGCATCATCGAGAAAATTGGCCGATCAATGCATCAGCGTCTTTGTGTCCGTCGTTGGAAATGATTGGAGTTGGCGATGGCGGACGAATCGTGGACGCGCAGAGAGGTTCTGAAGGCGGCGGCGGGGGTGGGAATGGCGGCGCTGGCGGCGAGGGCGGCGGGGGAGCCGCGGTCGGGGACCGTTCCTGATAACGCGCCGAGGGGATCGGGAACGATCGGGATTCAGATGGGTCTGCCGCCGCTGGCCACGCAGGACCTGGATCGGTTGTTCGACGATCTTCGCCAGCGCGCCGGGGTGAATGCGCTGTTTCCGTTTATCTACACCTATGCGCACGTGACGGCGGGGATGCCGGCAAAGGGGTTTCATGGCGGGAACTTCGCCATTCCACACATGCAATTCTATGGGCGGACGTCGCTGAGCTATCCGGACATGCGAGCCACCGATTTTGGGGACCTGGACGTGATGGCGCGGATGATTCCGGTTGCCAGGAAACATGGCATGAAGACCTTTGCGTGGGTGCTGGAGGATCACGATCATGCGCCGTCGGCGAGTTGGGAGAAGCTGTACGAGGTTGATTTTCACGGCAGGCGGGCGCTGGCGCATCCGGCGGGGCCGTGCTACAACAATCCGCTGTATCTGGGTTTTGTGCTGGGGTTGATCGAGGATTATACGCGGTCGTACGACATCGACGGGGTGATGTGGTCGTCGGAAAGACAGGGTGGATTCTTCAACGCGCTGGGAGCCTACGCGCATGGGGCGTCGGCCGATCCGGGAAAGGCGACCTGCTTTTGCGATTTCTGCACGAGAAAGGCGAAGGATTTGGGGATAGACGTGCAGCGAGCAAGGCACGGGTTTACGGAACTTGAGCAATGGGTGCGGGATGGCCGGGCCGGTCGCCGGCCGCGAGACGGATTTTTTGTGACGTTCTTCCGCTTGCTGCTGAATTATCCGGAGCTTTTGGCGTGGGAAAACCTGTGGACCAGGAGCCGGGAAGAGTTGCAGTTGCAGATTTATAAGCTGGTGAAGTCGATCAAGCCGGCGATTCCGGTGGGATGGCACATCTGGCACAACGTTTCATTCAGCCCGTTCCATCGGGCGGAAATGGATTATTCGCGATTGGCGAAATTCTCGGATTTCATCAAGCCGGTCCTGTACAACAACGCGGCCGGGGAACGGATTCGCTCGTTCGTGGACAGCGTTCGCGGGAACGTTTTTGGCGACTTGCCGCGCGAGCAGGCGATGGACGTGCTCTATCGTGAACTGGATTACAACGAAGCGGGGTATGACAAAGTGATGGAGACGGGCCTGTCGGCGGATTACGTCATGCGGGAGACCCAAAGGGCGGTGGACGACGTGAAGCCCGATGGGGTGGAGGTTTGGCCGGGGATTGACATTGACGTTCCCGTTCCGGCCGGGGCGAGCCAATGCACCGCCGAGGGTGTGAAGCAAGCGGTGCTCGCGGCGTTCCGGGGCGGAGCCAGCGGGTTGGTTTTGTCACGGAATTATTCGGAGATGAACCCGGACCATCTGGCCGGCGCGGGGGCGGCGTTAAGGGAACTGGGGTTGGGGTGAGCCGCTGGAAGTATGCATGCGGGGCATCGCCGGGAAATCGGGGACGGCGTTGGGAGGCGTTGGCCATCGGTTGGGATTGTATTTATACTGAGCGGAACCAATTATGAAATATCACAATTTTCCGCGGACTGCGCTGCTGCTGGTGCTGGGAATGCTTGGGGGATGCCAGGCGGCGAATGGGGTTTTTGAGGTGAGGAACTTCGGGGCGCGCGGGGATGGGCGGCATCTCGATACGCCGGCGGTGAACGAGGCGATCGACGCCGCGGCGAAGGCGGGCGGCGGGACGGTCCATTTTTCGCCGGGGACGTACCTGTGCTATTCGATCCATCTGAAGAGCAACGTCGCGCTGTATCTGGACGAAGGGGCGACGATTCGAGCGGCGGGGACGAAGGACAAGGGCCAGTACGATCCGCCGGAACCCTTTCCGTTTGAGAATCAATACCAGGATTTCGGACACACGCATTGGCACAACAGTCTGATCTGGGGCGAGAACATTCAAAACGTGGCGATCCTCGGTCCGGGGCTGATTGATGGAAAGGATGCGCTGAACCGCGGTTCGCCGAAGCCGCCGACCACTAAACCCTCGGGGACGCAACCGCGGCAGGATACGACGCAGCCGTGGCAGGATACGACGCAGCCGTCGGAGGATACTCTGGAGCCGTGGGACGTTGAGATAGGCGCGAACGACATTCGACCCGGGCCGGTGACCCAGCCGTCGGACAAGACGGTGCATCGCCGCTGGCGCTGGGCGACATCGCGAATTTCGCCGGATATGGAGACTCAGGATTACACGGCGATGTTCTCGGCGACGCAGCCGGCCGTGGAGCCGACGACCAAGCCGGAATTTCCCGATGAGAAGGAAATTCTTGGGCCGGGGATCGGGAACAAGGCGATTTCGCTGAAGAACGTTCGCGGCTGCATTCTGCGGGATTTTTCGATTTATGAGGGAGGGCATTTCGGGATTCTGGCGACGGCGGTGGATGGGCTGACGATCGACAACGTGAAGATCGACACCAACCGGGACGGGATGGACATCGACTGTTGCCGCAACGTCCGGGTATCCAATTGCAGCGTGAATTCGCCGTCTGACGATGCGATCGTGTTGAAAAGTTCGTTTGGGCTGGGTTACGTGCGGGACACGGAGAACGTGACGATCACGAATTGCGTCGTGAGCGGGGGGTACGCGGAAGGGACGATGCTGGACGGCACGTTCCGGAAGATCGGGCCGGGATATGACCTGGGCCCGGACAAGAAGGCCCGCCACGTGTCGCGGACCGGGCGGATCAAATTCGGCACGGAATCCAACGGGGGATTTAAGAACATCGCGATAAGCAATTGCCTGTTCGACGATTGCCAGGGATTGGCGATCGAGAGCGTGGACGGAGGCGTGATCGACAACGTGACGATCTCGAATCTGGCGATGCGTGGGCTGGTCAGTTCGCCGCTGTACATTCGGCTGGGAGGCCGGCTGCGCGGTCCGCCGGGGACGCCGGTGGGCGCCATCCGGCACTTGAACATCAGCGACGTTGTGGCGCAATGTTCGTCCGTGAGATTTGCATGCGTGATCAGCGGGATTCCCGGGCATGAGATCGAGGACGTGCACATTCACGACGTTCGGCTGATTTTCGCGGGTGGGGGCCGGGGATCGTGGACGAGTCGCGAGCCGTGGGAACAGGTGAAGGGTTATCCCGATCCTTCGCGGTTCGGGGGCGAGCCGGCGTATGGGTTTTACATCCGCCACGTCAGCGGGCTGGAAATGATCAACGTGGAAATGAACTGCATTGCGCCGGACGTTCGGCCGCCGTTTTTTGTCAAGGACGTTCAGCATTTTTATCTCGAGCACGTGACGGCGGCGCATCCGCCGCGGGTGCCGACGTTCATGCTGTATGGAGTGAAGGATTTCACGACGGAGCGGGTGAGCGGCGTGGAGAACCAGCATCTGGACAGCGCGGAGAGGGAAGATTTTTAGGGACCCGGATTTCCACCCCGGCAGGAGTCGGAGCGGATTGTGGATTATGCCGCGGCGGCGGCAAAGGCGAAGATTTTTACGCAGTTTCGGCCGGATTTTTTGGCGGCGTAAACCGCCATGTCGGCGGCCTTGAGAAGGTGGCTGGGGTCGGTCATGCAACTGTTGGCTTCGAGGGTGGCGATGCCGATGCTGACGGTGACGTTGACGATTTGCTTGCCGCAGAGAATGGGCTGCTTGGCGATGGCTTGACGGAGGGTTTCGGCGGTGGCGGCGCCGACGGGGCGCGGAGTTTCAGGAAGGATCAGGGCCATTTCCTCGCCGCCGTAGCGAGCGGCCAAATCCTTGGCGCGGGCGGCGCTTCGGAGGAGCTTGCCGAGGCTGGCCAGAACCTGGTCGCCGACCTGGTGGCCGAAGCGATCATTGACGGATTTGAATTTGTCGACGTCGAGGATCAGCAGAGTCAGTGGAGTTCCCTTGGCGCGGGCGGCGGTAAACTGGCTCTTGAGGGCTTCGTCGAAGTGGGCGCGGTTGTTCAAGCCCGTGAGGGGATCGGTCGTGGCCTTTTGGTGCAGGGCCTGATTCTGTTCCTGGAGTTTGGTGGCCTGCATCTGGGAATCGAGGGTCAGCGCGACCAGCGCTTCGTTGGCCTTTTTGAGAATTGCCTCGTAGCTGGCGGTATTGCCGACGTTGATCTCGAAGAGGGGAATGACCTCCTTGGTTTTAGCGCCGATTTCCTTCAGGAGTTGGTCGCAATCGGTCTCGGACATCTTGAACGCGGCGGCACAGACGGCCCGGACCTGAGCGATCGCAGGCGCGGCTTCGGCGTCAACGAAGACGTCGGCGCATTGCCCGGCAAGCTGCACGAGCAAGGCGATTTTCTGTAGCGCGGGGTCGGCGACCTTGGCGGCGTCGTGGCTTGTTCCGATGGTGGCGGCGAGGATCGGCGGCAGCTTCCACTGCTCGGCGAGCGCGGCGCCAATTTCGGCGTGCGTCGTGCCGAAGGATTCCTGCTCGGCCTTGATGAGTTGGGCGTGCGTGGCGCATTTGCCGCAGATTCCGCCGTATTGCGCGCTGATAACCTGGTTGAGCGCGAGCATGCCGATGTCCTGGAGAAGCGCGGCGAGGAACGCCTCCTCTTGCTGGACGAGGTTCATCTTCGTTGCCAGGGTGCGTGCGGCGGTGGCGGCATAAATGCTGCGCCGCCAGTATCGCAAGTGATTGAACCCGGCGCTCTTGCTCCTGCTCAGGGTCGTCACCAGCGAGAATCCGAGCACCAGGGTTTTTACGGATTGCAGGCCGAGGATGACCAAGGCATGACTGATGGTGCCGATGTGCTGACTTTGCCCGTAAAAACTGCTGTTGACCGTGCGCAGAATTTTGCTGGAAAGAGCGGGATCCTTGGAGATGACCCGTGCGATTTCAGCGATATCGACGTTCGGCTTTCCCGCCAATTCAAGGATTTGCACCGCAATGGACGGCAAAGAGGGTAGGTTTGCGCACTGTTGTACTTTCTTGACGAGTTCTGCTTCCATTTTGCTTCACGATGCTTTGCCGTAAGGGCTTATCAATAAAGTAATCGGCTGCAAAGGAGTGCGACTTTTGGATGAATCGGCCGGCGTTGCGGGCGGCCGAGTTATGTGGACGCGAGGGCGGGGCTATTTTTTCAGGGCGGATTCGATGATGGGACGAATCTGGTCTTCATCGCCGCCGATAAACCCGGCTTTTAGAACCGTGCCGTCCTTGCCCACGACCGCCGTGAAAGGAATGGCGCCGGTCGTGTCGTAGGCATCGGTCACCTTGCCGTCCGAGTCCATCAGCACCGGAATGCCCAGCTTTGTGTCGTTGACGAATTTCTGGATGACATCCTTGCCTTCGGCGACGTTGACGGCGAAGAATTTTACGCCCCGCGGTTTGAAATCCTTGTAGATGGCATCGAGATGCGGCAGCGAGGCCACGCATGGCCCGCACCAGGTTGCCCAGAAATCCAGAACAAAAACGGACCCCTTGAGACTTTGCGCGGAAACATCCTTCCCGTCGAGGCCGGGCAAATTAAAGGCGGGGGCGGGTTTGCCTTCAAGCGTTGAACCGGAAGCGTCCGAAGTCAGAGGCTGCGCGCCCGGGGGAGGAGACCAGGCAAATCTGCCGGCATCGGCGGGAGCCGCCGGAGTATTGGCGTACTCCATCGTCAGCAACGCGCTCTTGACGTTCTGGGCGCCTTGAAGCCTGGCGTTCTTGGCCAGGTCGGCCACGGCACGACGCACCAGGTGGGTTTGGGGATCGACGACCAACGTCATGTCGTAGCGCGGACAAAGCAGGATAATCGCGGGAAACGGCTGGCCGTCGATTTTCACGTCATCGACGCGCAGGACCGAAGAGGCGTTATGGGACAATTCGTCAGCCGCATTGCCCGCCAGCGCCAGGGCCAAGGAAAGGTCCTGATTGCGGAGCAGGTCGGCGATGTCGTCGCCGAGGGCGGCCAGATCGACCTTGCCCTTGGGGACATCGACAATTTGGTAGCGATCGCGTTGCGGGAGAAAGAGGTAGATTTTTTCGCCGGTGTTGCCGAGGAGGAGATCGCCGGTCGGCTGGGCGGTGGAGCTGGCGTCTTTCATTTCGCTGCGGAACATTCCCGCGGAGGAATATAGGCCGGTGAACTGGCCGTTGTTGGCGCTCCGAACGCCGTCGATGTCGAACCGGCCGTCAACGGTCCCGGAAACGGCCAGGGATTTCAGGGAGGCATATGCGTCGCGCAGTTGATCGAGGATCTTTCGGGCCTCCGGAGCGATGGTGACGGCCGGCTGCGTGGCGGCCGACTGGCCGTCGGATCGCGACAGGGCGGCCACGCCGATGACGATCACGGCCACGAAAAGCATTCCGAATGTCAGGCTTGGTCGCATGGGCATTGTCGGCTCCTTGGAGCATATTGTAGGGCGCGAAAATGCCCAGGCCAGGGGAAGTCCCACGGAGCAAGCTCTTTGGGCTTTGGGGAGGTCAATCATCGAATTCATCGCCGCGGAACGTGTTGCCGAGATAGGCGCTGCGCACTTCGGGGTCGTTGATGATCTGGCGAGGGGTGCCGTCCTTGAAGACCTGGCCATCGGTGATGATCAGGGCGCGGTCGCAGACGCGAAGGGTTTGGGCGACGTTGTGGTCGGTAATGAGAACGCTTTTGCCGAACTCGTCCTTGAGCCGGCGGACCTCGCGTTGGAGGTCCTCGACGGCTATTGGGTCGACGCCGCTGAACGGCTCGTCGAGAAGAATGAGTTTTGGGTCGGTGACCAGTGCGCGGGCGATTTCCAGTTTTCGCCGCTCGCCGCCGCTGAGGGTGTCGGACTTCTGATTTCGCTGGCGGGTGAGGCCATATTGGTCAAGGAGGGCTTCGGCCTTCTGCATTCGCTGTCGCCGGGTGAGGTTGAGAGTTTCGAGGATGGCCAGGAGATTTTGGAGCACGGAGAGGCGGCGAAAGTCGCTACGTTCCTGCGAGAGGTATCCGATTCCGAGCCTGGCACGTTTGTACATGGGGAGGAAGGTGATATCGCTGGCGTCGAAGGCGACGGCGCCGCTGTCCGGCTCGACCATTCCCAGGATCATGCGGAAGGTGGTGGTTTTGCCGGCTCCGTTGCGGCCGAGGAGGCCGACGACTTCCCGCTGCTGAAGCAAAAAGGTGACGTCGTTGACGACGATCCGGCCGTTGTAAGATTTCACAAGCTTGGTGACTTCCAGGAGATTCATTATTAGCCCGATCGCGCCCTGGGGCGGGGCGAATAGTCTCTCGCAGGCGGCGGGAAAATCAAGCCCGGACAAATGTTGTGGATAAGTCGTGGATAAATCCGGGACTCTTGCCGCTGAAGCCTGTAGCGCAATGAATTACGAAGGTCGGGTAAGGGAAAGCTAACAAATACTTAAAATAGACCATACATTCGGGGGCCGGAGAGATATGTCTGTAACGCTATATTCTTTAGGTGGTTATAGCGTTGAGATAAACCGCAACGTCAAAAATCGCTGTATTTTTAGGGCTAAAACGGCCGTCGGGTGTCAAAACGGCTGGAATAATGGGCAAAATCGGCGCATCGAGGGAGGAAATTGTGGATAACTTTCCTTTGATATGAGGAAAACGCGGGTGTTTTTTGGAGGAGCAATGGCGCGCGTGGTATGGTCTTGCTCTTGCGTCGCAGGTTCCGTCGGCAGGAGGGGAGGCATTCCGCTCGGGAAGGGCTCGGCGGAGTTCTATTCTTTATGTGCCGCGGTTGATGGGCGCTATCGGCGTCCATTCACGTCTGGAAAGGAGTGGCTGTATGGCCACGGGTAAGGTCAAGTGGTTTAACGACCAAAAGGGGTTCGGGTTCATTGCCTCGGACCAGAGCGGGAAGGATATCTTTGTCCATCACACGGTGATCCAGGCTGAGGGGTTTCGGACCCTTCAGGACGGGGAGACCGTGGAATATGAAGCGGAAGATGGACCCAAGGGAATGAAGGCAACCCTTGTCCGAAGGGTGCCCGCGCCGGCAACGGCACCCGCGGCGGCGCCGGCCAGCTAAGGCCGCACCGGATTCTCCAGGATGAAAATGCCCGCCCGACCCGGCGGGCTTTTTTTTGCCGGCGGCTAACGCGCGTCGGCCAGTTCCTTGGCGACGGCGCCGATGACCTGCTTGGCATCGCCGAAGAGCATCAGGGTCCGGTCCAGCGTATACAATTCGTTGTCGATGCCCGCAAAGCCGGGGTTCATGGATCGTTTGATGGCGACCACGGTTTTGGCCTTGTCGGCGTTGATGATCGGCATGCCGTAGATGGGTGACGATTTGTCGTGACGGGCGGCGGGGTTCACCACGTCGTTGGCGCCGACGACCAGGGCCACGTCGGTTTGCTGGAAATCGCCGTTGATATCGTCCATTTCCACCAGCCGGTCGTAGGGGATTTCGGCCTCGGCCAGCAGGACGTTCATGTGTCCGGGCATTCGGCCGGCGACGGGATGGATCGCGAATTTCACCTCCACGCCGCGGCGGGTGAGCTGATCGTACAGTTCGCGCACCTTGTGCTGGGCCTGGGCGACGGCCATGCCGTAGCCGGGGATGATGACGACTTTTTGTGCGGTTTCGAGGATTTGCGCCACCTCCTCGGCGTTGGTGGCATGCACCGATTTCTTCTCGGCCGCGGCGGCGGATGCTTGAATCTGCCCGAAGGCGCCGAAGAGCACGTTGGCGAAGCTGCGGTTCATCGCCTTGCACATGATGATGCTGAGAATCAGGCCGCTGGCGCCGTCCAAAGCGCCGGCGATGATCAGGAGCTTATTGGACAGGACGAATCCCATCATGCTGGCGGAAAGGCCGGCGTAGCTGTTGAGCAGGGAGATGACGGTCGGCATATCCGCGCCGCCGATGGGAATGATCAGCAGGACGCCGAAGACCAGGGCCAGGAGCAGGAGGATTGGAAACAGCGCGTACCACTGTGGATGAAAGATCAGGCCGACGGCGCAAAGCACGGCGGATCCGAGCAGTGCGAAATTGTAGACGTTCTGATTTTTATAGGTGAGAGGTCGCGTCGGCAGGAGGTCCTGGAGTTTGCCGAAGGCCATGAGGCTGCCCGTAAAGGTCAACGCGCCCAGGAGGACTTCGAGGCACAGGAAGAACATTTTGACGGAGGTCAAAGAATGCTCGGGGAGCTCAAGGTAATAATGGGCGGTGCCGACCAATGCGGCGGCCAGGGCGCCGAAGGCATGGGACAGCGCGGTTCGCTGGGGCACGGCGGTCATGGGCATCCAGACGGCCATCGGCACGCCGAGGATCGCGCCGATGGCGAATCCAATGATGATCCATTCGTAAGTGAGGATGTGATAACTGATCAAAGCCCCGATAATGGCCGCCGCCATGCCGATTTCACCGGCAAGATTTCCACGCCGTGCCGTGGCGGGGGAACTGAGCCATTTCAATGCCAGGACGAACAACACTGCCGCCAGAACGTACGTCGCCGTGCCGATGGCGCTGGCGAACGTCGCCTGTTCCCCGGGGTCAAGACTGGCCAGTAGTGCGATCACGTTTTCCTTTTCTTGAACATCTTGAGCATCCGATCGGTAATCATGAACCCGCCGATGACGTTGGTCGAAGCGGCGGCGACGGCGGTGGTGCCAAGGACGATGGAAAGGGTCGTATGTCTTTCACCGGCGCCCCCGGCAAGTTCGATGGCGGCGATGACGCTGATCGCCGAGATGGCGTTGGTCAGGGACATCAGCGGCGTGTGCAGTAGCGGGCTGACGCGGCGGATCACCTCCAGGCCGAGAAACGCCGCGAGAATGAAAACGTAAAGATGGGACGTAAAGTCAGGCATGGGGCAGAAGCTCCTTGACGCGGGGATGAACGATCTGTCCGCCCTGGCACAGGAGGATGCCGGCGATGATTTCGTCGGCCGGGTCCAGCTTCACTGTCCCCTCGGGGGTCAGGATGAGTTTCATCAGGTTCACGAGATTGTTGGCATAGACCTGGCTGGCGTGGAACGGCACGGTGCCGGCGACGTTGGTGATGCCGACGAGGGTGACATTGCCCTTGCGGACGATCTTGCCGGGTTCGGTGGATTGGCAGTTTCCGCCGCTGTCGGCGACGAGATCGACGATTATCGCCCCCATCTGCATGCGAGCCAGGACGTCGTCGGAGATGAGTTTTGGCGCGGGTTTGCCGGGGACGGCGGCGGTGGTGATGACCACGTCGGACTCGGCGACGACCTGGGCCATGAGATCGCGCTGCTTCTGCTGCTGCTCGGGGGAAAGTTCCTTGGCGTATCCCCCGGCGTCCTGGGCGGTGGCGGTTTCCAGGGGAAGCTCGACGAATTTTGCGCCCAGGCTCAGGACCTGTTCCTTGACGGCCGGGCGGACGTCGTAGGCGCTGACGATCGCCCCCAACCGGCGCGCGGTGGCGATGGCCTGCAAGCCGGCCACGCCGGCGCCGATCACCAGCACCTTCGCGGCCCGGAGCGTGCCGGCGGCGGTCATCAGCATGGGAAAAATCCTGGGCGATTGGTCGGCGGCCAGGATCACGGCCTTGTATCCCGCGAGATTGGCCTGCGACGACAACACGTCCATCCCCTGGGCGCGGGTGATTCGCGGCAAATACTCCAACGCCAGCGCCGACACGCCCCGCTGGGCCATCGCCTTGATCGACTCCAGATTTTTGTGTGGCGCGAGCAGACCGGCGACGATGGCGCCGGTACGCAGTTGAGCGATGTTCTCCTCGGCCGGGATCCCGACGACCAGCACGACGTCGGCGTTGGCCCAGCCATCGCCGGAAGCGATGGCGGCGCCGGCGGCGCGATAGGCCTCGTCGCCGTAGGAGGAGGCGGCGCCGGCGTTGGATTCGATCAGAATCTCGACGCCGGGGATGGCCAGTCGCTTCACGGAAGCCGGCACGAGCGCGACGCGCGTCTCGCCTCTGGAAATTTCGTTGGGCACGAAAATCTTCATGGGAGTCCGGGAAAACGGTTCAAGTTAGGCGGTGAA
>Ga0187867_10002159_pt1 | contig 16487 bp, 9 predicted proteins | sample June2016WEW_13_1_FD_132976 | JGI IMG/M metagenome (GOLD analysis project Ga0187867, IMG submission 132976) | Peatland microbial communities from SPRUCE experiment site at the Marcell Experimental Forest, Minnesota, USA - June2016WEW_13_10 | ecosystem: Environmental > Terrestrial > Soil >...
ACCATCAAGCGAGTCTCAAATAGGTAACGCTTTGGCCCGCGAGCGGGGGGCGCTTCACGTTGCGGTTTCGGTCGGGCCCGCATATAGGAAACGCGGTGGTCCAGGGGACCACTCCCGTAATACGGCGCTCCATGAAAATGACGATGGGGCCAGCCCGCGGCGACGGCCGTTCCGCGACAGCGTTATCGCGCCGTATCCGTGGCAAATGCTGGGCGGGTCGGCGCGGTCACCGCGCAGGAGCAGCATTCGAAAGCTGCCAGCCTGGCGGTCACAGTGGCGCGCATATCTTCTACCGGGGGAACCATGTGGCGTGTGGACCGCCGCGGCAGCCACGAGGTGGCTATCCGATAGGAAGGCTGCTGCTGGCATTTGACGGCCGGGAAGCCAATGGTGTCCGCGATGTTACAGGCTACCTTGACCAGCTTCAGGATCTCGGGATCGCTCGGCTTCGCAGCGTCGTGGTGATGCGCGCAGATTTCGGAAAAGTCTCTCGGGAGAGCCCAGTTGCCGACCAGCCAGGAGCCAGCGCGTCCGTGGTCGACGTTCAACTCCTCCCGCTCAGCGCGAAGGACTGCCTGAGTATCCAGATGTTCGCGGCTCAGGATCGACGTCGTCTCTTTCGGGTAGGCTTTGAGCAATCCCAGCCGGCCGATGTCATGCATGATCCCAGCGGTGTATGCCCGGTCGCTGGAGAAGGTGAAAATGGGCGACAGCTCTTCGCATACCATCGCGCAGGCTACGCTATGCTGCCAGCATTGATGAACCAGTGGGTTCCGGGTGCCGACAAAGCCGCGCATGGCCACCGTGAGAGCCAGCGCCTTGATGCGGCCCAACCCCAGCACCGAAATCGCATGGCGCAGGATGTACATCCGGGAAGGGAATCCGAACAGGGACGAGTTCGCCAGGAAGAGGATGTCGGCTGCGAAGGCCGGATCGACCTCGATCACCTTTGATAACTGGCTCAGCTCTATGTCGGGGTCCGCGGTTAACGACAGTACCTGCGTTGCAATCGCATTGAGCGGCGGGAGGTTGCATAGCTTGACAGGGATCGTAACTTGATCAGTCTGGAAGTTGATCTCCACGACGTTTTCCGCGGGCCGGGTCGCCGGCTGCGGGCTCGTGTTTGTAGCGATGGACCGCATATAGTAGCGTTATCGGCAGAACCAGAAAGGTTTTTGCTGCTGCCTTTGGTTAGCCCTCTGGGAGCCAAACTGGATTCCGGCGGTCTCCAGCATTCCTAAACGTAAGGGCTGAAGCGGCCGCTCTTACCTGTCGAGCCCGGTAAGCTCGTCATCGACAAAGAGCACATTCTTCAAGATACGTCTGGCTGCTCCAACGGCAACTGGATCAGAAAAGTTGTGCCGATCCCGCACTGGGTGTCGAAGGTCAGCCGGCCGCTGTGCTTCTGGACAATCACGCTGTGTGCGATCGAGAGCCCTTGACCAGTCCCCTTGCCGACTTCTTTCGTGGTAAAAAACGGATCGAACACCTTGGACCGAATGGCCTCCGGTATGCCCGTTCCGCTGTCACGCACCCGAATCTCTGCCCAGCCTTCGTTGCGGCGCGTGGATACATGGATCGCACCCTTTTTGCCGCTGTCTTTAACCTCATCGGCGATGGCGTGAGCCGCATTCACAATCAGGTTGAGCACGACCTGATTGATCTCTCCCGCTACGCACGGAACGGGGGGCAAAGCCGGATCAAAGTCGGTCGTCATATCGGCAACGTACTTCCATTCGTTCCTGGAAACCAGGATGGTGCTCTCGATGGCGTGGCTGAGGTTCACTGGGGTCTTTTCGGCCCGACCGCGGTGGGAGAACTCCTTCATGGCGCGGACGATTCGCGCCACCTGCTCCACGCCTTCCGACAGTTGCTCGATCGCCTTGGGAACCTCAACGCGCAGATAATCGATATCCGCCTCCTCGAAGACTCGGGCGAGTTCCTCCGCCAGTTCGGGTGCGGGCGAATTGCGGAGCGCGTTCTCGATCCGCGGATGAGCGTCGACGAACGGCGCCAGATCCCGAAAGGCCTGATCCAGGAACTTCGCGTTGTCGCCGATGTATTGAATGGGAGTGTTGATCTCGTGGGCAACACCGGCCGCAAGCTGCCCAATGGATTCGAGCCTCTGTGCCTGCGTTCGCTCCTCTTCTAATCGGCGCCGCTCCGTTACGTCGCGGATCATCAGAGTCAGCACACGTTCCTGGTCGATTTGCAGGGACTCGGAGAACGAGACATCGAGAACGACATTGCCTCCCGTTCGCCGTTTTCCCGTGATTTCGACGGAATTCCACGACCTCACACGCGCGGCATCGTCGTTGGCCCCCGGTACTCGGAGGCAGGTGTTGTGGAGATGCCGCTCAAGATCCGGCACCAGAGTAGCGATAGCCAATCCCATGAGTTCGGCTCGCGGGTACCCGAAGATCGCTGCTGCGGCATTGTTCACGAAGTGGATTCGATTGCCTTCGTCCAGGGTCACGATGCCATCCGAAGCGTTTTCCGCTATATGCCGGTATCTGCCTTCGGATTCCAGCACCCGGCAACCAGCGCGCAGCCGCAGCCTCAACTCGTCGGAATTTACCGGCTTCGGAAGGTAATCGTCGGCGCCCGCCTCTAGACCGGACTTGAGTTCCTCGGAACTTGATTTGCTGGTCAGCAGGATGACGTAGACGTATCGCGCGAGATTGCCGGACCGCACCCGTCGACAGACCTCCAGACCATCCGCCAGGGGCATGACCCAGTCCAGAATCGCGATGCTTGGACCGTCGGGAGCCCCCAAATGCCGCCAGGCTTCTTCACCATTGCCAACCACAATCGGTTGATATCCCCAATTCGCCAGAGTCCTGTCCAGCATCAGTTGAAAGACTCGATCATCGTCGGCCAACAAAACCTTCATCGTCCCTCAGATCAAAGCGCCATGGAATGACCCGCGTCGCGAGTATTGAACTTAGAGGCCATCGCACCAAGTGCGCTTTCAAACAGGTTCCTGTGCGCCACTCAGCTCCACCGCAGTTAGTGTTTCGATTTGCTGCATCTGATCGCCAGCTACGTCGACGTCACATTATCTTCTGGTGCAGTCCGAGGATGGAACCGCCGGACCGCTTCCAGCAGGCCCTCCATCTTCACCGGCTTCGGGATATAGTCGTCCATACCAGCCGCTAGGCATTCCTCGCGCGCACTGACCAGAGCCTCGGCTGTCATGGCGATGATTCGCACATGCTGGCCGGGGAGTTCCGACCTGCGAATCTCCTGGGCAGCGGCATAACCGTCCATCTCCGGCATCTGGCAGTCCATGAAGATCAGGTCATACGGCAGCATGCGGAACATGGCGACGGCCTCTTGACCATTCGCTGCCACGTCTACGCGGAATCCGAGTTTCTCGAGCATCCTGACCGCGACCTTTTGGTTCACCGCGTTGTCCTCCGCTACCAAGATGCGTGGCAGCGATTCGAAACTGCCTACCTTCGGCACGGTCCGCGGCGGTTCAGGCAGGTCGGGCGCAGCGTTCGCGTCCGCGATCACCCTGGGCCACGCCGTGGCGAGGGTATTCAGGAGCTCCGATTGGCGTACCGGCTTAGTGAGGAAGGCATCGATGACTTCGCCCTTGAGCGTACGAATATGGTTTAAATGGCCCACGGAGGTGAGCAGCACAACCACCGGACGGCGAATGCCCGGGTCCGCGCGAAGAGCGGCTGCCAGCGTCGCACCATCCATCTCTGGCATCTGATAATCCAATAAGACGAAATCGTAAGCATCGCCGCTCGCATGCGCCGCGCGAAGTTCCTTCAACGCTTCCGAAGCTGAAGCCCGGCTCCCGTTTCTCATTCCCCAACTGGCGATCTGTTGGTGCAGCACCCTCCGGTTCACTTCGTTGTCGTCCACGATCAGCACGCGCAGCCCGCGGAGGTCGTCCACGGGAACGGGCAGCGTGTGCGGTTGTGAATCGAGCGAAAGCGGCAAATTGAACCAAAAGGTGGAGCCCATGCCCACCCGGCTTTGCACGCCCATCGTGCCGCCCATCAACGTGGTCAGTTGCTTGCAAATGGTAAGCCCGAGCCCGGTGCCCCCGTAACGGCGCGTGGTGGATGCGTCGGACTGGCTGAACTTTTCGAACACTTTGGCCAGTTTGTCTTCGGCAATTCCGGTGCCGGTGTCGCGCACGGAAACCCGCATAACCGCGATTCCACCCTCCTGCGATTCGCGCTCCACGGTGATCAGCACGTATCCCGCGTGCGTGAACTTCACGGCGTTGCCGGCGAGGTTGGTAACGATTTGCCGGATTCTTCCGGCATCGCCCAAGAAGTGGCACGGCAGCCCCGGCGGGTATTCCAGAATCAGATCGAGGTCCCGTTGCTCGGCCGTCGGCGACACCATTTCCACTACCTCTTCGATCACCAGCCGGAGGTCGAACGGGAAGGATTCGACCTGCAGCTTGCCGGCCTCGATCTTGGAGAAATCGAGAATGTCGTTGACGATGGTGAGCAGCGCTTCGCCGCATTTCCGTACCGTCTCCGCATATTCATGCTGCTCGGGTGTGAGCCCGGCGTCCAGAAGCAAGCCGGTCATCCCAATCACACCATTCATGGGCGTGCGGATCTCATGGCTCATGTTAGCCAGAAACTCGCTCTTGGCGCGACTAGCCGCCTCAGCGTCTTCCTTCAGCGCGGCGGCTTGAACCAGTTGACTTCGGATGACGACGGTCTGCCGCTCGACGCGATGCCGGAGCACGACAACCCAAATCAGCACGGCCAGTGTGACGGCGAACGCCAGACTAAGCGCCAGCAGGGCATGGCCCGCCGTCCACCAGGAAGGACTCTCGATCACGACGATATCCTTCGGCGAGCGCAGCCGGATGCGGAAGCCTTTCGGCTGCGCGAGGCCCTCCCGCGCCATGGTGCTCTGCGTGTCCACCTGCACCGAACAGACCCCAGTGACAAGGAGCTTGCTGCCGTCCCTCCAGTCCCGCGTCGAATCCGCCTTCAATCCGCCGCTCACTTCGGGAAGGACCACGGGAAAAAGGAAATCACCCGCAGACAGGACCAGCGTAGGGTCCTTGGTGGCGCGGTCCCAGCCGATCAACCGGCCCTCAATCTGCACCAGGGCAACATCGTAACCGCCGCCAAAAGCCTGTTCTGCCGTCACCGGTTTGGCGGCTATGGGTCCGCCGCCGTCCCGCGGCTGGAATGTGGCATCCGTCATGGTGGGTGTGTAATCCCCAACCACGGGAAAGCCGACCACATCCACCAGGCTGCCCTCGGCGGCTGGCGTGGTCTGCGCAGTTTGGACACAGATTCCCTGGCTCGCATCCTGCAAGCAGAGAGCCCTGCCGGGCCAAGAAAGTGTCACTTGACCGCGAACGTGCACTCGATGGGCGAAATCGACATCGGGGGCAAAGCGCAGCAAGCTGTTGACAGCACGCACCGGCTGGGCGAATGGGTCGGGTGGAGCGGGTACTTCAACTTTCACTTCGTCCCAGGTCGGGAACATCACTCGAAAGCCCACAATCTGGTGAGTCGGGGTGGAAAGAGCGCCTGCGTTGCCATGAATCCGCACCTTGGCGTCCACCAATTTCGAATAGTCCACGCCGTTTTCCTTGACCGTAATAGCCGTGAGCGGACCATCGCTGAGGACCATTCCGATGGTCACGTTCGATCCGGACTCGACGGCCGAATGCACCAGCCCCTCAACCTCGACCCATTGAGCGTCCTCGACTCCCGTCAGCAGACGGGCCAGACTTACCCGCGGAGCTTCGACCGGAACATGAGATTCGCCGACGACGCGGACATGCGGCTGAGCGATTAGCGGCCCGAAGTCGCCAGGGTCGCTGACGCCGGTTAAATCGACGAGCGAACCCGCATGAATGGGAAGGATGGGTCTGGCCGCCACGGCGACAAAGATAGCGCCGGTCGAATCGTGCACAAATAGTGCACCGTGCCTCGGGTCAATGTAGGGATCGTAATAAGTCACCACAGCCAACAAGCGGACCGGGTAATGGCGCCCGGCTTCCTGGGGAGACAGGCTATGGACGCGTTCCGCGGTGGTCAAAACCGGCGGTGCGCCGGGCTGGATAGCCCCGGTCTGGGCGATTGCCCCGGCGCCCGTCCAAGACAGGGTAAACGCGACCATGAGAAGCCAGTCGGCCAAAGCAGGTCGCACAATGGAATCCCTTGTGAGCGATTCGCCTTCGGCTGTTGCTGCGGCAGGCGATGGCGCCGAGGGCGCCTCCTCAACCTCATGCCCGAAGATTAGACCCAGACATTTAGGCATCGCCCCAACCATCCTAGCACCAGCCCCTCGTGACATTGACCAGCTCCTGCGGCACCGCACCCCACTTGCCGCGCTTGCGCTCGCATGCCTGATCGCACGGCAGTCAGATCAAGGCGTCACAGAAGATTCCGTTCTTCCGCCGCCGGAATACGCGGCCATCGCTCCGCGTATGTCGGCAAAGAGTTCTTGAACACGGTTTAGCCGAGCCGCGACGAGCGATGCCTCCTGAAGGTCGCACGCAGTCTCGATTTCTCGACAAGCCTCGGCCAACGCGTCAGCGCCCATCTGCCTGGCGCTGCCTTTGATCGTGTGGCCTTCAGCACGGATGCTCGGGAAATCGGAGGCCGCCAAGGTTCTGAGCATTCGCTCGATTCGTTCATCCGTATCTCTGCCAAAAGCGTCGATCAGTCTGACGATCAAGCCAGCATCGCCGGCTGCCGCTTCCAACAACATTGCTGGCGGGGACCAGGCTTGCTGGGTTGGGCGCGTACGCTCTGTCGTCAGGCCACTCGGTGGTTGGGGAGGGATCATCAACCATCCTCCTAGTCTCAGGGTTGCATCAATGGGCCTCTTTTTCAAGTGTTAGACCGGCAACACGGGGCGACTGTATTAACTTTAGTAGATTCAAGACTAGCCCAGGCATGACCGGACGAGCCGGGGTCAACATTGACGTGGGGCTGTATCTCAGCGGTAGGCTAAAGACGAGTTAAGCCGCACCATTCTGCGTCGCCAGAATTGGCGCCTTGCGTGCATGTATCGCACGTTGGGGGTGAACATGGACGCCCATGCGTCGGTGCTGAAGACGGTAGGTCCAGCGCGCCAGGGGATTGAGCGGCGCCTAGAGTTGAGACGGACGAAACGTCTCCAGGCGGGTCTGACTGCGGTCGCCATGCTGGCTGCCAGTTCTTGCATCGGCAACCACACCGCCAGGCCGCTGGATCGCATCGAGCAGGTCGCGGCCTTGCCCTTTCGGGTCCGGGACCACGGCGTCCCGGTGCACTTGAACGGCTGGGTCACTCTCTCGGATCCCACCACCAATCTGATGTTCCTGGAAGACCGTACGGGCGCTGCTCGCGTGGCCCTTCCCTTTACCCAGCTTGACCCCAGGCCGGGCAACCTGGTGGAGGTGATCGGCGAAGTGATCGAAGGTGGGGCCTCGCCCACGATTGCCGCCAGCGAAGTCACGTTCCTGGAAGGCAGCCACGAACCGCGCGCTCTTCCCATTCAGGTTGCGGACCTTACGGCCGGCCGCACCGGCTTCCGCTACGTGGCGGTGGAAGGCGTTCTTCGTTCCCGCCATCAGGACCGTTACGGTGCCTCCGTAATCAAAATGGGTTCTGGCGCGACCGTGTTCGAGGCGTATTTCGCCGGCGGCGCGCTTTCAAATTTCAACGGCGCTCGAGGCGCGCGGCTCCGGGTACGCGCCGTGGCGAATCTGAGCCGTGATGTTTATGGCCACACGGCCCGCGTTCTCGTATCGATCGCTCGTCCCACGGACGTCGAAATTCTCGTTTCGCCTCCCCAGAGTATTCCCGTCCTATCCGTTCGCGAGGTGGTTGGGTTGCCTGGAAACTCGTTGGCCGAGCGCATGCTTCACCTCCATGGCAGCATTCGGTCCGATGGTGTCCGCCAGGGACTTCGATTTGAGGATGGCACCGGGTCCATCCGTATCCGCGAGGATTCCAACTCAGTGTTGCCAACCGGAGAGGCGGCCGACGTGCTCGGTTTTGCCGAGATCGAGGGTGGCGAGCTCAAAATCACCGATGCTCGACTGGCACGTGGCAATCCCCAATCCCATCCCGCCGGCGGCGGCCGCGTCATCACTTCGGTGGGCGAAGTTCACGCCCTCAGTCCGGAAGAGGCGGCCAGCGCCATTCCGGTTCACGTCCGGGCCACGGTGACCTACGTGAACCCTGGCACGTATACGTTCTTCGTGCAGGATGAGACCGGCCCCACTTACGTGAACGTCCCGCGGATTCGCGAGATCAAAGTGCAAGCGGGCGATCTGGTGGATCTGACTGGCGTCACGGCGCCAGGCCAGTTTGCGCCCATCATTTCCGGTGCTTGGGGCGAACGCGTCTCCTCCTCTTCCCTGCCGCCACCGGCGCCAGTTGATTTCGAGTATTTGTATTCGGGAAAGATGGACAGCGCCTGGATTCAAACCGAAGGCATCGTGCAAAGCATAACCCCCCACGGCAACTTCGAAGACGGCGTTTCGGTGCAGTTGGGATCGCACCAGTACTTGCTGCTGGTCCACAACCCAGACGGGCGCCCCCTCCCGCCGCCGGATAGCCGTGTCCGCGCCCAAGGTGTTTGCGGGTCGTTATTCAACGCCAGGCGGCAAATCACCGGTTTTCAGGTCTACGTACCCTCGCCTGATTTCGTGCGCGTGCTGGAACCTGCTCCGGATCCGGCCACACTGCGGCCGCACCCGATCGATGAGCTCCTCCGCTTTTCATTTTCCAATTCGCCGGGGCACCGCACGCGAATTCGCGGCGTTGTCACCCTGGCCAGCCCCGCCGGCCCGTCGTACATCGAAGATAGCGGAGCGGGCGTCAAGATCGTCAATCATGCACGCCTGGATCTCCGCCCCGGCGATGTAGTGGATGTACTCGGCTTCGCGCACACCGGCTCCTTTATCCCGGAAATGTGGGACGCTCAGGTCGCGCTCATAGAACGGGGACGCGCGCCGTCGCCGCCGTCCATAACCGTGGACGAAGCCCTGGAAGGGGCCTACGATTCCAAGTTAGTCAGTATCGACGCTTTCGTAGTAGACCAGCTCAGAACCTCCGGCCAGAATACCGTAATGCTCCAGGCGAGCGGTAAGTTGTTCAACGCCACCCTGGATCACGGGCGCGTTCCACCGCTCGGCCGGGGCAGCATCGTCCGCGTGACCGGCGTCTGTTCTGTGGCAGCCGAGAGCAATCTCGCCTATCGCATCCCGAAGTCGTTCGGCCTCGTGCTGCGCAGCGCCGATGATATCGCCGTGGTTCGGTCCGCGCCTTGGTGGACCCCCGGCCGCCTGCTGGCCGTGCTCGGCTCCATGGCGGCCTTGCTTCTCGCGGTGCTGGCCTGGGTGGGAGTGCTGCGGCACAAGGTCGCGTTGCAGACCGCGGTGATCCGCAAGAAACTGCAACAAGAAGAAACGCTCAAGCGCGCCGCGGAGGAGGCCAACCGAGCCAAGAGCGAGTTTCTGGCCAACATGAGTCATGAGATTCGCACGCCCCTGAACGGCATCCTGGGGTTCGCCGAACTGATGGCGGAGGGCGAGCTCAGTGACACGCAGCGGGAGCACAACGAAGCCGTGCGCGCATCAGCCGAGAACCTGCTGGCAGTGATCAACAATATTCTGGATTTCTCGCGCGTGGAAGCGGGCCGGATCGACCTGGAATCGTTAGATTTCTCGGTCCGCAAGTGTGTCAAGGCCGCCGTGGTTTCCGTCGAGCCGCTGCTCGCCGAAAAGGGTCTCGCCAGCTCGATTCAGGTCGGCGACGATGTACCGGACACGGTCTGCGGCGACCCCCACCGGCTGCGCCAGGTGCTTCTCAATCTGTTGGGCAACGCGGTGAAATTCACCGTGGCTGGCGGCATCACGGTGCGCGTCTCGCTGGCTCCGGAACAGGGCGCCGCTACAGCCGGCTCCAATGGCACCCCGGCGCCGCGGCAGATCCAGTTTGCCGTTTCCGATACCGGCATTGGCGTCCCCGAATCACAACGGGAACTGATCTTCCAACCTTTCCGGCAGGCTGACGGGTCGGTCACCCGGCGTTTTGGAGGCACCGGCCTTGGTTTGGCCATTTCCCGGAAGCTCGTTGTCATGATGGGGGGAAGAATCTGGCTGGAAAGCGCCGAGGGCCAGGGCAGTACTCTCTGCTTCACAGTGCCGCTTCCGCCGGGTAAGACCGCGGCCGAGAATGTGGAACGCGACGCCGCAGCCAAGAGCTCGTTGCCGGCCGAGCAGCCGCGGCGCCAATCCCTTTCCATTCTGGTTGCGGAAGACAACGTAGTGAATCAGCTCCTCATGCGGAGCCTCCTCGAGAAGCGCGGTCATCGCGTGACCGTGGTCGCGAACGGAACCGCCGCGCTGGTGGCATGGCGCCAGGAGCGCTTCGACTGCATTCTGATGGACATTCAGATGCCGGAGATGGACGGGTACGAAGCCACCCGCCGCATCCGGGCCGAGGAATCGGGAAAGGGAGCGCACATCCCCATCATCGCGTTGACCGCCTACGCCATGAAGGGAGACCGCGAAAAGTGCTTGCAGGCCGGTTTGGACGCGTATGTTTCCAAGCCAATTGAAACGGCGTCGCTTGACGCTGCCCTGGCAAACGTCCCCGCCCGCCAGGTCCCGACCACGGTCTGAAGCGCATGCTTGGCGAATCAGTCACGGTCTGAGAAAGCCCCGCGAGGGCCTGTCGGCGAACACCTCAAAAGTTCCGGGAGTTCCCACACCACTTTGTGGTCAGGCCCCCTGGTACGCTCACAGTACCCCTCACCGCCCGTGGAGGTATCTTACCTCCTTTTTTGTGGTTAGCCCGTTGGTACCCGAGTGGTACCCCTTCACCGCTTAGGGAGGTATCGGGCTTTCTTGTCTTGATCTACGCTCTAATTGTATTCTCTAGGAAACGACCAGCGGGTCTTATAAAACAGTTAGATTTGCGAGGCACCATGCGCATTCTGGTGGCAGAAGACAACTTGGTTTTTCAAACGGTGTTGCAGTCCATGCTTACCCAGTGGGGTTATGACGTGGTCGTAGCCAGCGATGGAGAGGAAGCATGGTGCCGACTGCAGCACGATGAAGGCCCGCGGCTCGCGATCCTCGATTGGATGATGCCGGGCATGGATGGCATCGAGGTGTGCCGCCGCGCTCGCGCCAGCAGCCGCCCACACTATACTTATATCCTGATTCTCACTGCAAAGACGGAAAGCGAAGATCTCGTCAATGCCATGGAGGCTGGAGCCGACGACTACGTTACCAAACCGTTCAAGTCCGCTGAACTGAGGGCCCGCCTGCGCGTGGGCTGCCGGATTCTCGAATTGCAGGAGAGAATCCAGTTGGGCTGTCAGCCTTTGGCTTTCGCTGCTGGCGCAGGAAGCGAAGCCGCGGCCGTTTGAGTGCCTTTGCAGGCAGTTCGCGAAGCGATCTCTACCCAAGACAGAGACCAGAACGAGGATAGGCTCGACTAAGACAGGCCGCCCGATCGGTTGATGCAAGAAGTGGCCCTTCGAAAACAGCCTCGTTGTTGCCGCGGGAGCTATGACGGCCGTGTCCACTGATAGCAGTCTCGAGTTAACAACCGTTAGTATAGTAAGTCAAAGAAGTCAGGCGGAAACTGAAGTGTGAAGTTATTACAATACAAAGAGGTCTGTTAGTAATCTTGCAACCCGAAACTGGGCACAAGGGGGCGTCAACCTATGAACGTTTCACCATCCTCGGATAATCCGGCGGCGGCGCGCCTCCAGACATGTCACGCCGCGTGGGCACCCCCGGCATGGCTTCTCGAAGTAGTGTCCGACCACGATAGCTTGCTCGACGACTTGATCGACGTCTTCAAGACAACTACTGAAGCCAGCCTCCGGCAGTTGCATACGGCTCTCGCAGCACCCGATACTTCGAGACTCCGTGCCGAAGCCCATAGGATTAAGGGCGGTGCCAAGCAGGTCGGGGCCAACGCTCTCGCCGAGGCTTGTCAAACACTTGAGCTTGAGTCCAGTGTGGCGCCGGTGCCGCGCCTTGGTGAATTAGTGTGCCGCTGTCAAGAGCTGTTCAGCGAGATAGAGAGTGGGATGACCTCGTATTTCGCCGATCACAGAGCTGGGGACGATCAAGCGCCACTGTAATAGGCAAGGTAAATGCATGTCTTCTGGCGCCGCAAGCCTGAATGAGCGGTGTTACGATATGCTTACAGGATCCGTGATCGTGCCTCTTCTGTCGGCGAGTATCGTACTTCTGCTCTTGGGAGGGCTTTGGCTTACCATCCTGTGGCGCCGCGCCGAGAGTCGCAGACGGGTGCCGCTATCGACGCTGGATTCGGTGGCGGATGGAATCGTTGCCTTCGATACTGCCGGACGGATCGTTGCCTATAACAAGAAGTTTGCCCAACTGTGGTCGATTCCCGACTCCATTGTGCTTTCGCGCGATAAAGCGCTGACTCATATTCTGCCCCAGCTCAAGGATCCGGCCGCGTTCCTCTCGCTGGTTAAACAGGGCGATCAAGACGCGAAGCCACGCACCGACGATGAACTCGAACTATGGGACGGCCGCGTGTTCAATCGACACTCCGAACCGCAGCTAAATGGTGGGAAGATTGTCGGACGGGTGTCGGGATTTAAGGACGTCACGGCGAGCCGCAAACTGCGAATCCTGCTGGAACGGGAACGGCACGGCCTGGACACCTTGATGAATCAGTTGCCGCACGCCATCTACTTCAAGGACTGCGAAGGTCACTTCACTCGAAGCAACGTGGCGCACGCCGAGGTTTTCGGGCGCAGCGATCCCTCGCAGCTACTGGGCAAGTCCGATTTCGACTTCTTTAGCGCGGAACATGCGCAGCAAGCCTACGACGATGAGCAGGACCTCATCCATGAGCGCGTAGCGGTGGTATCCAAAGAGGAAAAGGAAACCTGGCCGGACGGCCATGAGACCTGGGTGCTCACCACCAAGCTGCCGTTTCGCGACCCGGACGGCGTAATTATCGGCACGTTTGGTCTTTCGCGGGATATCACAGACCGGAAGCGCATGGAACGGGAGCTCCTCGCCGCTAAGGAAAAGGCGGACAGGGCAACTCAGGCCAAGAGCGAATTCCTGGCCAACATGAGCCATGAGATCCGCACGCCCATGAACGGCGTGATCGGGATGACGGGGCTGCTGCTGGATACGGAGCTGTCGCCGGAGCAACGGGAGTACGCGGAGACGGTGCGCCGGTCGGGCGAGTGCCTGCTGAGCGTGATCAACGACGTTTTAGATTTCTCGAAGATCGAAGCGGGGCGGTTGGTATTCGAATCGTCTGCGTTCGACCTGCGGCTGGTGATCGAAGAGGTCGATGAAATGCTGGCGCCGAGGATCGAAGAACGCAAGCTCGACGTGGTGCTGGAGTATCCGCCGGATGTGCCGCGGCATTTCGTCGGAGATGCGGGGCGCATCCGCCAGGTGGTGACTAACCTGGTGGGCAATGCCGTGAAGTTCACGCCGGAAGGCCACGTGCTGATCGCGGTGAGCTGCGAATCGAACGACGGAGAGAAGGCGCAAGTCCGGGTTGCGGTTGAAGATACCGGTACGGGAATTCCGGCGGAGAAGTTGGGCGAGCTGTTCGAAAAGTTCAGTCAAGTGGATGCCTCGACCACGCGGAGGGTCGGTGGAACGGGGCTGGGGCTGGCGATTTCCAAACAACTGGTGAACCTGATGGGCGGCGAGGTGGGAGTGACCAGCCAGTTAGGCAATGGCTCCACGTTCTGGTTTACCTTGCCCTTGCAACTGGATGCGCAGCCACACACGGAACCGGCGCCGGCGGCGGATTTACGGGGCCTGCGCGCGATGATCGTGGACGATAACGACGTGAACCGGCGCATGCTGCATGAACAGGTCAGCAGTTGGAAGATGCGCAACGGCAGCTTTGCGCGGGCAAAAGAAGCACTCCTGGCGCTGCGTGAGGCAAAGGCGGCGGGAGATCCGTACCAAGTGGTGTTGCTCGATTACCAGATGCCCGAAATGGATGGAGCGGCGCTGGCGGCGGCGATCAAGTCGGATCCTCTGTTGAGCGACACGCTGTTGATCATGCTCACGTCGGTGGGCCACTGGAGGGAAGTGCGGAATATGCAGGGGGCCTGCATCGACGCCTGCCTGGTGAAGCCGGTGCGCCAATCGCTGTTGCAGAACACGATGGCGACGGCGTGGTCGAAGAGACAAACCAGGGGGGGGGCGCCGCAGACGAAGGCTCTGGAGGAGATCGCGGCGCTGAAATCGCGCTTGGCAGGCACATTTGCCGGAGCGCCGGTGCGGGTGCTGGTGGCGGAAGACAACGCGGTGAACCAGAAGGTGGCGGTGCGCATGTTGGAGCGGGTGGGACTACGACCGGACGTGGCGGGCAACGGGCGCGAGGCGGTGGATATGTGCGCGATGCTGCCGTACTCCCTGATCTTCATGGATTGCGAGATGCCGGAGATGGACGGCTACGAGGCGACCAAGGAGATTCGGCGGCGGCAGGGGTCCGACAGGCGAGTGGCGATTATCGCGATGACCGCGGATGCGATGGAGGGCGCCCGGGAGCGCTGCATCGCGGCGGGGATGGACGACTACATCGCCAAGCCAGTGCGCCCGAACGAATTGATCGAATCTCTGAAGAAATGGGTTCCGGCGGTGCGCCCCTCGTCAGGAGCCGGCGAGGGCGGGACGTCTCGCCACCTTGACGACTCTCGGCCGGATCCCGCCGCTGGCGGATAACGCTATCCCGCGGGATTCAGCGAGCCACCAACAGCCTCTTCAACCTCGCCACCAGTTCCATCGGGCTGAACGGCTTCACCATATAATCGTCCGCGCCCAGCGAGAATCCCCGCAACACATCGTCGTCCTGCCGCCGCGCCGTCAACATAATGACGCGCACCGGAATTTTCTCGGCGCGAATGGCCGCCAGCACCTCGAAGCCATCCATCACCGGCATGTTGACGTCTAGCACCGCGGCAGGCGGGCGGTGCATCCGGATTTCCTCCAGCGCCTCGGGCCCGCTGGACGCCAGCCTGCACTCGATGCCAACCTTCCGCAGCGCCGAGCGAACCACGGTCCTCACCGTCAGATCGTCATCAGCGACCAGTATCTCGGCGGAGCCTGCCACCGTCCCCTGTGGCTCAGCCTGGCTCGCCGCTGGAGCGGCAGGCTCCGCGGCCGCACGCGACAACACGAAGCTCAGCCGCATCAGCGCCTCTTCCGGCTGCCAGCCGTCGATCAGAAAGTCGCGCGCCCGCGCCTGCACAACCGGATTGAGGGCGAACAACCGCTCTCGCGCACCGATGAGAACCACCGGCAGCCCCGGCGGCGGCACGAACTCAGGCGCCAGCCATTTGGTTTCCATCGTCCCCGGCCTCACATGCACCAGCACCGCGTTACATTCGCGGACGACCTCCGAGTCGGGCGGATCGGCATCAGCGAACAACATGGGTTTCGCTCCCACGCGCTCCAAAGCACCGCACAGCCGTTCTGCCTCCATGTCCTCTAGTCCGACCAGCCCTACTCGCTTGCCCTCGAGCGCTTGTGCGATGGAATACGGAATCTGCAGTTCCGCCACGGCTGCCGCCGGCTCGGCAAAGGCGTGCGCCAGGTTCTTCAGCGCGACCCGCATCCGCGCGGGCGACCAAGGCGGCGTTCGCAAAATAACTTCCACCTCGCGTGCCCGGTCCGAGATTCTCGGAAATCCCAGGAGCCCGCCAGTCCCCGTCCACTGGTGAGCCAACAGCGCAGCTTGTTTTTCATCGAATTCCTGGTCCAGGCTTGCCACCAACTGGCGGCTCTGCAGGGCTCCTTCGGCGAGAAATGTGCGCCGCAGATCTTCCAGCTCCGGATGGGGAATCGCTAGCGCGACCGGTTCCGAAGACGCCTCCGGCTTCCACTCGGGAGGCGGCTCGACCGCTCGCACGGGGGGCGCGACCGCTTTGGCTCCAAAATCCAGGTATTGGCGAATCTCCGTCAGCGTCTGCTTATCGATGGGTTTGGTCAGGAAGCCGTCACAGCCCGCGTTGCGCGCGCGCTCTTCATCGCCTTCCATGTCGCAGGCGGTTAACGCCAGCACCATCACGTCGCGCAGCCGATTGTCCCGCTTGATCCGCCTGGTGAATTCCAGCCCGTCCATGCCGGGCAGCATGATGTCCGCGAGAATCAGATCCGGTTTCCAGGAGCGAAGCGAGGACAGCGCTTGTTCCGCGGTCGACGCCACCTGCACGCTGTAACCTTCCGCCCGGAGTGCCGCGGCCGTCAGCTTCAAGCTGACGGCGGAATCCTCCACGATCAGGATGGCTTCGCCCGGCATTTCAATCAACCAGGGCGAGATTTCACTCTCGCACTAGCGCGATTGTAGCACCAACAAAAGGTGGATACCCAGTTTTGACGACTGCGTGTCGCGGCCAAATAGAAAGTTCCGCTTTGAGCCAAGTAGAAAGTTCCTCTTGACAACCGCAAGGTTGAAGGATGGAACGAATCGCGATGAGCCAAGAGGAACGAGATGACCTGCACTGGC
>Ga0187867_10002166_pt1 | contig 16461 bp, 11 predicted proteins | sample June2016WEW_13_1_FD_132976 | JGI IMG/M metagenome (GOLD analysis project Ga0187867, IMG submission 132976) | Peatland microbial communities from SPRUCE experiment site at the Marcell Experimental Forest, Minnesota, USA - June2016WEW_13_10 | ecosystem: Environmental > Terrestrial > Soil >...
CCCCCGCGATCTTCCGCACCGCCTGCGTATCGGCATCCGTATCCAGCAGGAAAATCCGCGCCGTCTCAACCGAATCCGCTTTTTTGCCCAGGTCCCGAATCTGCTGGCGGATCGAAGCCCCCAGCGGATCGGCCCCGCCGCGCGCGCGAACGTCGATGCGATAGATCATGCGCCGATTCTAAAATGAACCGGCGCGATTGGCGAGCGCATTCCGATTAGCGGCCGCGTTTACGCGGCGTATTCTTCCGGAAACTCGGCCTTCATGATCTGCACGCGCTTGGCCAAATCCTCCGTGGCCAGGCGCGTCTTGTGGATCGGCTCCAGCAGATCGTCGATCCACGCAAGCGTCCGCGTCGTCAGGTTCAGCGAATCATCGGCCGTTTCGGCGCTCTTCCAGCGGCCCAGCAGCCGGTCCACGCGGCGCCGCGTGCTCCAGCGCAGCAGCGACCAGATCAGCAGATACCACACGATCAAAAACACCGCGTTTTTCAGCAGCGATTCGGCGCTGATCACTTCCACCAGCAGCAGGGCCGCGTCGCGCACGGTACCAAGCGCGGACTTGGCCGTCAGCACGGCGTGAAGCACCGGCTGGATAAACGGAAACCAAGCCAGCGCCCCGATGGTGAGCAGAATGCGCAGCAGCGGCGCGATGATCCCCGTTCTTCCCGAGAGGCGGGACAGAACGGTCTGGCGCTGGCGGCGGACGGTTTCGATCAGCGATTGCCGGAGCCGCGTTTCGGCCATCGCCGCTTCCATCGGCTCCCAAAGTTTTTTCGCCGCGTAGAGCGGTGCAACCGCCGGATCGGATTGATAGAGTTGGGCGAACGCCGACTGTAGCGGCGTCGAGATCGATCCACCGGCGATTTTCAGATGCGCATCGACCAGCGCTTCCTCGCCGCCGAAGAACGATCCCGCCGCGGCGTTTTCGCGGATCAGCATCCGTAGCGGCGACAGCAGGGCGTGCAGGACGTTGACGATCGGCCAGCGGGCAACCCGGCGGGCGAAAACGCCGTCGGTCATAACCATGCGATACGCCGGATCGTCGATCATTCCCGGCACGATCGTCTCGACCAGCGGGATACCAAGGCGCTGGTTGAGCAACTCGGCCGCCGCGTCGTCCAGCCGCGCCAGCCGCCGCGCCTTCTCCGGCAAATCCTGCCGCGCCAGCCAGGCCAGCAGCGTGCGCCCGCGCCGTCGCGAGGCCAGATCGCGTGATTCGGCCAGCGCATCGGCGGATTTCTCGCTAGAAAGCAACTTCGACAGTTCGGGCAGATCGAAATCCCCCGGCCGCCGGGCCGAGACCATGTACACCCGCGGCAAATGCGGCAGCGCCAGCACGCGCTGAATCCGCCGGGCGAAATCCTCGCGCAGTTCCGCCGCCTGGTCGGCGGGAACCTGGTCGGTCTTGTTCAGGCAAAACAGGAAATTCCCCGGATCGTTTCCGGCAGCCACCTTTGCCAGAAGGTTCTGCGGCTGAACGTCGGCGTATTTTTCGACGCTCTGAATCCAGATCGGAAACAGCATGTGCCGCAGCATTCGCCGTGTTATTTCCAAGTGCGAAGCGAACCGGCTGTCGATGTCCGGCAAATCCAGCAGCGCCTGCCCGCCGAGCTTGGCGACATCGTGCGGGACGATCCGGAACTTCCCCGGCACCGCGCGCTCGAGCAGCGCCGCGGCCTCGGCCTGCCGCGCGCGATGCACGTATGCCACGGCTGTTTGCGTGCCGGGACCGTGCGAGGTCTCATCGGTGATCGCCGCCCCGGCCAGGGCGTTGACCAGCGCGCTCTTGCCAACTTCTTTTCCGCCGATCAGACCGACGAGATAAATCCCGCCGATCTGGTCGCCCGCCAGCGCCGGCGAATCCTCCTCCAGCAATTCAGGGCCGGCGGCGCCGGTCAATTCCATCGTCTCTCGGACAAGTTGTTCCGCTCCCGAGATTTTCATGCCCGATTCCTTGTCATTTGCAAGCATAACCAATGACTAATGACCAATGACCAATGACTCCTCTTCCAACTCATCCGCCATCGCTTCGATCACGTTGATTTCCACCAATCGCGGGGCGCGCGATTCGATCCAGGCGATGGCGCGGCGGATCTGCTCGTGGGCCAGCTTCTCAAATCGTTCAGCGATGGCGCGGTTGGCCCGGCGGGTGCGGGCGGCGACTTCGTTGCTCAATCGCTCGGTGAGCCAGGTCGCCAGCGAGTATCCGCCGAGAATCATCAGGTCGATGTGTCCGAAAAATGCGTGGTGCGCCGCAACGATGATCGCCAGAAGATACGGGGCCGCCTCGGTCCATTGCGTCAGCTTCTCGCCGCCGGGAAGATGCCGCAGCAGCTTGAGCAGCAGCACGGTGTCGCGCGGCGTGGCGTCCCAGCGCTTCTGGAGCCAGTCTTTCAATTCCTTCAGTTCCTCGTCGGCGATTTTTCCCGCATCGGTGGGATTCATTTTCGACTCGCCGTAGGCGGCTGCGGGGTCGCCCAGCCATTTCGGCCCGGACGGGACCGAACGGAGACAATCGTCGATCCGGCTTTGGATGATCGCGAACTGGTCCGTCAGGGTCGCGTTGAAATCCGGCACCTGGCGCGCGGCGGAATTGCCGTCGGCTCCCAAGGCCGATTTCAATTCCGTTTTCCCGTGCATCACCAATTCCCAGGCGGTCCTCGGCAGGCGCACGAGAATTCCCGGCACCTGGCGAACGCGGTCCAACACGCGCCCCGGACCGATCAGGTAGAGCACGCTCCGCTGCTGCAACCGCCGCTGCAACTGCTCGGTGATCGGATTGACGTCCACGCCCGGCGGCGACGTTTCCATCGCCCGCAGGGCGGAAACGGCGGCGTCAACGTCCCGCCGCTCGCTCCGTAACGGCCCGGTGATCTGATCGCGCAATCGCCCCAGCAAATCGGTCACGCGCACCGCCAGGCCCGCCGATTCCCCCGCGCGATTCATCGTCGAAATCGCCTGGCGAAGGGACGGGAGGTTTTCCTGCACTGGCGGCTCGTACGCCGCATCATCGCGGGCAACGGCATACACGGTCGCCTCGGCGCCGTCGGCCGAGACAAGCTGCCGGTAATCCTCGAGCATCTCGGCGGTCTCGCATTTGTTCATGACGAAGATCGCCGGCAACGCGTAGCGCCGGGCCAGCCGGTAATACGGCAACAATTCGGTCATCTGATATTTTTCCGGCGACACGAGAAAGATAATCCCCTCGGCCCAGCGGAACGCGCGGTCGGCCTGGGCATGATGGACCGGCTGATCGCCGTCCAGGTCCGGCGTGTCAACGAGAACCACGCGATTCAAAACGTCATGCGTCGTTTCAACGATCAGAAGCGAATCCGCCCGCCCCCGAGCCGGCAAATCGACCGGTTGCGCGGCCGCATGGGGCAAACCCAGCCAGTTCCGGGGAACTTCGGAAGCGATTTTGGCAATGGCGACCGGCCCGGCGGTGAAGGTACGGCGAAAGCTCACGGCCGAAAGATTCGCCTCCAAAATCCGATTGACCAGCGTGCTCTTGCCCGTTCCCGTGCCGCCGAGGATGGCGACGATCATCGGCCCATCGCGTTTTGGACGCAGATGGAACAGCGCCGCCGCCGCATCGCCGCGCCAGCGGTCGATCGCCGCCGACTGAACCCGCAGCGCGCCGATTTTCGCGTCGAGCGATTCCAGCGATTTTTCCAGCGATTTGATGCCCATCGGCTTTGGAGAGTTATATCAGATTGTGCGGTGATGGGATGCAACTCATCCATTGGGAGGGGCTGAGCAAATATAAATGCGAATTCAAATGCAAATGCAGGGGAGGCGGAGAAACCCCATAAGGCCCCAAGTGGTTTCTCCCGCCTCCCCTGCAACCCCTCCACCCATTTCCGGCTTCCCCTCAACCGTCCAGCAGAAAAAAACAAGCCGCCAGTATCGCATATGCAAAGCGTCACTCGCACCAACGCCGTTCGGTCGTCCCTCCTTCTGGACGGTTGAGGGGAAAAGGAAAGGGGTGGGAGGGTGCGGGAGGGCGGGGAAAAACTCTTGGGGCCCGATGTGGTTTTCCCCGCCCTCCCGCATTTGCATTTGAATTCAATTTGGCCGTCTGTGACCTAACACCGACGGGGTGTTAATCCGGCCACCATAGCGAGGTTGTTTTCATGCCCCGGTGGTAAGATGTGTAGTCTCATGAAACTCCAAAAGAGTCCCCGCCACTCCAAAATCACCGGAGATTTTGCCGAGGGTCTCGTATTGTATTGGCTTTCAAAATACGGCTACGAATGCGCCCGAATAGATCACGTCGGCATTGACCTTATTGCGCGCAATCCCGATAGCGGCGAGCGAATGGGGATTTCGGTGAAATCCCGGTGCCGATACGATGGGACCGAGAATTGGTCAATCAACCTCCCCGCGGATGGCTTCGCCAAAGCCAGCGAATCTTGCAAGACATTCGACTTAATTCCATATTATGCCATTGTCGTGGATGGCGCAGGATCTATCCGGTGTTTCCTGCTCCCAATGGATCACCTGGTGGCGATCGCAACCGGTACTCCGGATGGCGTACGGTACTGGCAGATGAATGACAAATTCCGAAAGACTTATGCCATCGATCCGTTGATAAAATCGTTTGAACTCAAGACTATCACCAACTCTTGGCGAGATTCGCAGTAGATTTCGCGTTTGGATGTTGCCCCGATCGCAACCGGAATACGCAGGAATTGTACCGGCGAACGCCCGCGCGGTAGCTTTCTCTCGTGAGAGAAATGTCCGAACGCACGGCCCGGATCGCGCTGGCGGTGGTGATGCTGCTGGGGCTGGGGGTTCGGCTGGGGTGGGCATTGCGTCAATCCAGCGATGACTCGGCCATCGACCGGTTGCCGGATCAGCGGGAGTATCTCGATCTCGGCAGCCATTATTTCGGCGAGGACGGATTGTGGATGGTCGATGCGCGCTTCCGGCAGACGGTCTACGCATTTCGCACGCCGGGGTATCCGCTGCTGGTCGCCATTTGCGGCGCGAAGCCGGCGGCCATCCGAATCGCGCAATGCCTGCTGGACACCAGCACGATCCTGGCGGTCTTTCTTCTGGCCCGGCGATGGATTTCGCCGGGCGGCGCGGTTCTTTCCGCGGCGATCGTGGCTGTCAACCCTTACATGATCTTTTTTACCGGACCGATTCTTTCCGAGACGCTTTTTACAGCCATGCTATGCTGGGGACTGGCGCTGCTGGTCTTAAGCGACGGGCCGTGGCCCCAAGGCCACAAGTTGTTGGCCTGGCTGGGGGGCGGGGTCGTACTGGCATTTGCGGTGCTGGTCCGGCCTGGCGCGATGCTCATTCCCGTTGTGCTCGGTTGCGGGGCGGCATTGGCGAACCGGGACATTCCTCGGGAATACGAAAAACACTGGCCGCTCCCCGTTGCGGCAACCATGCTGCTCGTGACGGTTTTGGTGCTTTTTCCATGGGCGGCGCGCAATCGCTGGGTACTCGGCTCCTGGGTTTGGACCAGCACCAACGATGGAATTACTCGGTATGATGGATTCAACCCCGATGCCACGGGAGCGAGCGATCAGAGTTTCGTCCAATCCATGCCATGGACGCGCGACATGACCGAGATTGCCCGCTCGCGCTATTTCGCGAATTTGGCCGATGATTGGATCGCGGATCATCGGCTGGAAGCGATCCGGCTGGCCGGGACCAAGATCGCCCGAACCTGGAGCCCGATGCCCCTGAGCCGGGAATACGGCGGCCGCCGATTGTATGAATCGGTGGGCTTGGCATTTGGGACAGTGCTGGACGTGCTGGTGTTAATGGGCCTGCGGCGAAGAATTCTGCCTGGGCCGGCGAAGCGGGTTTTGATGTTGCCGGCGGTATATTTTACCGTGGTTGCCGCGTTATCGGTCGGATCGCTGCGCTATCGCATTCCGGCGGAAGGGCCGATGGCTATCGTGGCTGCCAGCGCCGTTGCCGGCGCGCGCCGCGGAGGCTTTGCTTTCCGCCGCGGGGGGTAAAGCGAACTTTTATGCTGGTCAATCCCGAGCGCCTGTTCGAGAAAAGCTGGAGGCCGCGGCATCCGCTGCGCCGCCAGCATTCCGCCGCGCGCCGTCACTGCATGGCCGGCCTGCTGCTCTTTCTTTGCATCATCATATTTGGATACATCTATTTGACGGACGTCCAGCGCGTCCGCGGCATGGCCAGCGCGTATCTCTCCGATCTGCTGGGCGGCGAAGTGACGATCGGCACGGCCAATCTCTCGATCTTCGAGGGATTGCGCCTCGACGACGTCACGTTGCGGGTGGACAAGACCAATCAGCCGGATTCGATCATCTTCCATGCCCGGACGTTCCTGATCCGGTATCACCCGGCGGAGTTGCTGGCGGGTCGGCTGTCGGCGACGCAGATCATCGCCATCGGGCCGGTCGTCATGCTGGTGGAGAACCAACAGACGCATCGGTGGAATTACCAGAGGATGTGGCGCGGCGCCGGCCGGCCGCCGCGGCGTTCGCCGTTGAACGGCGCCGCCGGGCCCATGGTTGTCCCGCAGATCATCCTGCGCGACGCCGAGGTCGCCTACATGGAGCTGCGCGACGGGAAAACCGTTCCGCTGGGATGGTACAGCATCGAAGGGAGCCTGAATCCAAACGACGAGGAGCCCGATCGCTACGACTTTCAACTGCAAAGCCGCGGTCGCGAGGCCATGGGCCCCAGTGCCGACGGCACCATCCGCACGGAAGGCGGAATCTCCGTGGCGCACATGCAGAATTTCCGCTTCGGCCCCGACATGAAAACCATGCTGCTGGCGGAGCCGCGCCAGTGGTGCGAATGGCACCAACTCCAGGGCCGGATCGAGGTGCCGGAGATGGTTTACAATCCCAACCCCGGCGGCGGGGGGCCGATCTTTCACGCGGAACTGGTCCTGAGCGACGTCGAGATGGTCGTTCATCCGGAGGAATGGATGAGCCGGGAGCAGAACCATCGCGTGCTGGTCCTGCACGATTTTCTGGACATGGCCGAATCGCGGCGCTGGTTTTCCCACCAGTTCGTCGAGGCGGTGCGCCGGCTCAGCACGCCGGAGCCCGTTCGCTTCACGCAGGTCTCGGGAAACCTGCTGTTCACGCAAGCGGGCATCGAGTTGAGGGGGATCAGCGGCAAAGTGGAAAGCAACTGGTTCAACATCGACGGCCAACTCGAGGGCTATTCTCCCGATGCGCCGGCGCACGTGACCATTTCGTCGGTGACCGGCCACGACCTGGAAATTCCCGACCTGTCTCCCGATTACCTGGGCACATTGCCGAAGGAAGCGCAGGATTTGATCGAACACGTGCATCCCCATGGGACCTGCGCGATGCGGTTGGACATTCAGCGTCGCGAGCCCGGCGGCAAGCCGATCGTCACCGGCCAGATCGACATCAAGGACGGCCAATTCCGCGCGGCGGATTTCCCGTATCCGGTTTCACGGGTCCACGGCCGCGTGCTGATCGGTCCCGACCCCATCGCGGGCATGAGCGGCATCCGCCTTTTCAACCTTGAGGGTCACGGACCGGCCGACGGTCCCAACGCGGATGCCCAGATCACGCTCAACGGTTTTGTGGGCCCGCTGGAGGGCATCTCCGGGGTTTGGTTGGAGGTGAACGGCAACAACGTCGTCGGCGATTCGGTCGTGCGCGGCGCTCTGCCGCCGCCCGCCCAAACCGCGCTGGAATTGTTCGACCCCGAGGGCCGCGGTGAATTTCCCAAATTCCACGGCAATTTCTCCTGCACCGTGCGCCGCATGCCCGGGCCGCGCCAACCCTGGCAGGTGAACACCGACCTTGCGGTCGACGATGCCGAGGGAACGCTTGCGGCGTTCCCCTATCCCTTGAAGCATTTCAGTTGCCGGCTGGAAGTCCGCGACGGATATTTGAACGTCGTCAACGGGCGGATGCGGCACGGAGCGGGAACCCTCGGCGTGGAAGGGATCGTTCGATGGAAGACCGACACCTCGCCGCCAACCACGCAACCCGACGGCCCGGACCTGCGCATCAGCGCCAGGGATCTTCCCATCGACGAGGATCTGACCAGCGCACTGCCGCGCGCTCAGCGATTGTGGGTGCAGAACGTCGGGCTGTCGGGCGCGCTCGACTTCGACGGGCGCGTTTTCCCGGGCAATGGACCGAAAAACGTGAATTACTTCTTCGACGCCTCGTTGCGCGACGGCGCCATCCAGCCGGGCGGCGGCGAGGCGGCGATGTCCGGCCTGACCGGCAAGCTGCACCTGACGCCGTCGCGACTGGAGATTGACGATCTCGCCGGACGGCGCGGCGCCGGTTCGGCCGCGGCCCATGCGGTGATCGACTGGTCCGGTGAGCCGAAGATTTCTCTCTCCGCCGCGGCAAGGAAGCTCGATTTAAGCCCGTCGCTCTACCGGATGCTGCCGCAGCGCGCCCGTCAGGGTTGGGATGCCGTCCTTCCCCAGGGCGACGTGGATGCGACGCTGGAACTGGCCGACACGTTCGGTGCGCCGCCCCAGCGACTGGAACTGCACGTGATCCCCCGCGATCTTTCGGTGACGCCCGCGGCGATTCCGTATCGGCTGGACAACGTGCAGGGCGACATTCTGATCTCGCCCGCCGAAGTGGTCCTGCGCGATCTGAAGGCCACCCATGGAAGAGCGCGGATCGCGCTTTCCGGTGGAGCTAAACTGGACCGCCAGCCGGCGTGGGATTTGCAGATTTCAGCCAGCAGTCTGGCCGTCGATGACGAGTTGTTGACGGCCTTGCCCGATTCAGTTGCGGCGGTCTTTCGCGGATTGAAAGTCGGGGGCAACATCGACGTTGATCTGTCGAAGCTGGAATACTGGCCGGAGGGTCAGCACACCACGACTCAACCCGGCGGCTCGGGGCCGGACGTCGATTTTGCCGCTAAGATCACCCTGCGGGGAACGTCGCTGGAGGTGGGATTACCGGCGACGGACGTCCAGGCGAACGTCGATCTCGCGGGGCTGGTGCGCGGGGGGAAACTGCACCGCCTCGCCGGGCAATGCGCGGCAGATTCGTTTCTCCTGGCGGGCCGGTCCGCTTCGGACGTCAAGCTGACCCTGGCCAAAAATTCCGACGATCCGGAGGTCGACGTGACGCACGTGGAAGGGAAGTTCGCCTCCGGCGATCTCGCCGGCCAGGGAGACTACGTCTTCTCCGACACCGATCCGAGCCGGTACGACGTGAACCTGATCCTGCGCGACGCCGACGTGCAACAACTGACCACGCCCTATGAAAAGGACCTCAAAGGCCGGCTGACCGCGTCGCTGCAATTGGGCGGGACGTGGAACGATCCGTCCAGCCGCCGCGGCCACGGCGACATTTCGGTCTACGGCGAGCGGATGTACAACATTCCGGTCATGCTGGGACTGATGCAGATCACCAACCTGGCGCTTCCGCTCCACAGCCCTTTCTCTCAAATCTCCACCCGCTATACTCTGGAGGGCCAGAAAGTCGTTTTCGAGCGGATCGAGTTGAAGAGCAACGACATGACGATGTCCGGTAGCGGTGAGATAGATTTCGCGCTGAAGCGAGTGAGCCTGTGGCTGGCGACCAACAACCCGACGCTGATTGCATTGCCGGTGTTGGGTCCGCTTCTCAGCGGCGCCAACCAGGAATTGCTTCGAATTCACGTCAAGGGCACCATTGAACAGCCCACCGTTTCCGCCAGTACGTTTGATACCGTGACGACAACCGTTGACCAGGTCTTCAAAGGAACCGACCAGGAGCATTAATGACCCCGCGCTATTTGATGACGCTGCTCGCCGTGATTGGCGGGCTGCTGGTTTCCTGCACGCAATCGTCGCCATCCGCTTCCTCGGTGTCCCAGACCAACCCGCCCCCATCCGCCGCCGCGCCCCGAATCAGCTACGACAATCAGTGCCTCCTCATCGACGGCAAGGACACATTTTTGTACAGCGGTTCCTTTCACTACTTCCGCTGCCCCAAGCCGCTCTGGGCCGACCGGTTCCAGAAGATGAAGGACGCCGGCCTCAATTGCGTCGAGACCTACGTCGCCTGGAACTGGCACGAGCCACTGCCTCCGGCGGGACTGGATGATTTCTCCAGGATGGACATGACCGACCTGACGGACTGGCTGGATATGGCCATCAATCGCTTCGGTTTTTACGTCATCCTGCGGCCCGGGCCGTATATCTGCGCGGAATGGGACGGCGGTGGATACCCGCAATGGCTGGTGACCAAGCGCCCGGCGGCGATCAACGGGCACTGGCTTCGCGGCGACGATCCGGTCTATCTCGATTGGTGCAAACATTGGTACACCGCCGCGGCAAAGGCGACCGTGCCTTTCCAAATCACGCACATGCCGGCCGGCAAACCGGGCGTTATCCTCTGGCAGATCGAAAACGAATACGACTATGCCGGCTTTCCTCCCGACGTGAAATTGCGGCAGCTTCAAGCCCTGGCGCATGATTCGCGCGACCTGGGCATCGATATTCCCCTGATCACCTGCGTGACCGAAAACGATCTATTTCGGCAGGATCCGTATCTGCTGCAAAACTTGATCGAATGCCGCAACACCTATCCCAGATTTGACGCCGCCAATGAACTCCACGGCTTGAATTCGCTGGGCGCCTATCAGCCGCAAAAACCAAGGATGATCACCGAGCTTCAGGGCGGCTGGTTCTCCGACGTGGGCGGACATTTAAGCCAGGACATCGGCCTCACCCCTCAGCAAATTACCCACGTGACGCTCGTGGCCTGGGCGCTCGGTTACACGGGAACCAACTATTACATGATGTTCGGCGGCACCAACGTCGGCGATTGGGGATCGGCCAACAGAACGACCACCTACGATTATGACGCGCCCATCCGTGAATGCGGCGGCGTCGCAGGCCGGTATTTCGCCGTTCAGGCCATGGCCAACTTCCTCAAGGAACATGCTTCTCAACTGGTCCGTTCCCAATCGGTCGAAGTTTCCACCGACCCGTCGCCGCAGGATATCGCGGTATATCTTCGACGCGGCAAGAACGGCGAACGATTTCTCTTCATTCTGAACAACTCCGAACACGATCGCCTCAAGGGAACTCTCCGCGTGACAAGCAATGACGCCGGCATCGACGGCGACGTCGCCTACGTTCTCGATCCCTTTGACGCAAAAATTCTTTACCTTCCCGCGGGCCAAAGCGACCCCGCCAAGGGTCAATGGTATCCGCGGCCCGTCGCCCCGCCGCAGCGCCCGACAAACCTGCCCGCGGCGATTACCCTCACCACCGCTCGCCGGCAGATTGATCCGGGACCGTCCCAGGATTCGTGGCGAAATCTTCCCCCCGGCGGCTCGGTCGAGGACGTCGGGATATTCGATCGCCGTTACGTCTATTACCGCACCAATCTCCCACCGACGACGCAGCCGGGAACGGTGCTTTCGGCGCCTCTGCCCGGCCAGGATTTCTTCCTGGCTCAATTGAACGACCGCCCGCTTAATGTAAATCGGCGCGGACGTGGAACTGTCGTCGCATCGCTGCCCGATCCGGGGGAAAATGCAGGCCAACTACTCCTGCTGTACGAAAACGGTGGACGCGACAACGGCGGCGACGGCATTGACGCCCACTGCGGACTGATCGGCGCCACCGTCGGCAGCGCCGCGCTTTTACCCAAACTCATCACCCGCTGGTCCCTGAAAATCGAAGACGGCGATCCTACCGGGGACGTGACGGCTAATCTGGACTCATCCTGGAAACGAACCCGTGTGAACGATCAGCCCGGCCAAATCCCCTCCTTTCGAACCGGCGTCTTTCGATCACAAGTCGATCTCACCCCCGACGAAGCAAAGGCCGCCCCCAGAGTCCTCACCATTGGCTCGATTTGGGGCGATCGCCGCGTGTATTTCAATGGTCAAATCCTCAGCCCCGCCGATTCGCTCCGCTATGACGTCTCCGGCCTGACCCGCGCGGGCCGCAACACCGTTGCCATCGTCGTTACCGCCGGCGACGGACGCGCGGGTATCGGCGGCGGCGTCGAACTTGACCCCGCAAATGCCGATTCATCTTCCCTTTCCTGGCAGATATCCGGCGAAACCGCCGGCTCCGCCGGAAAATGGTGGGACAATGCCCTGGACGATTCCACTTGGGAAACGGTCGATCTCCCCGATCGCGCTTCCCCCGCCTCCGGCCCAACCAATCTATGCTGGTACCGACTGCGGTTTGAACTGCCCGCGGCCGATCCCCACGTCTGGGTGCCATGGAAGCTGCATCTCCAGGCAACCGGCAATGGATTTATTTATCTCAACGGCCACGCCCTCGGCCGCTATTGGGACGTCGGACCCCAATGGGATTTTTTCCTCCCCGAATGCTGGCTCAATTTCGGACCCGGCTCGACGAACGTGGTGACTTTGTGCTTGAGACCCACGAAAGCCGCTCCGAGCATCCAGAACGCATCGGTGTCGCCATATAGCGATTTTTCGGAATCCCGCTAACCAAGTCGTTATAATTTAGCTCTTCGATCAAGATGGAGTCTGCATGAAGAAGCGATTCTGGATGTCTTACGACCTTGGCATTGACGGGGATTATGACGGCCTTTACTCGTTCCTGGACGCGTTGGAAGCCGTCGAATGCGGCGATAGCGCGTGCTCTTTTGAAGTTGAGATCGGGAAAAAGGACCCACCCATAGCCGTACTTGCATCGGTGAAGAAGCACGCGAAACTGCGGTCGAAGGATCGCCTCTATCTGATTTGGCGTAAAGACAACGGTTCAATAACCGGCCGCTTCATCGCCGGCTCACGACGACGTGCGCCATGGGCCGGATATGCGGTGCAGTCGGGAGAAACTGAAGATGCCGACGAGTAGCGTTCGCGGCCTGCTCGCGGATACGAATTTTTGGTTGGCCGCCTTTGATCGTCGCGATCAACATCATGAAGAGGCGGCCGAATTTTTTGAGAGAATCTCCTACAGGATTCTCCTCATGCCATGGCCGATCATGTACGAAGTATTGCGCACTCGTACTGTTAAGAACACGCCAATAGTGCGCTCCTTTGAACGAGTTCTTCGTCGCCCCAAGGTTGTTAAGTTGGACGATCGGCCCTACAGAACACAATGTTTGGAAGAGACGATCACTCAAGCACCGCACCGGCCGATCAGCCTTGTCGATATGGTTGTTCGCGCCGTGCTCGCGGATGACGAATACGAAATCTCCCAGCTTCTTACCTTCGATCCCGCCGATTTTGTCGATGTCTGTAAACGACGGGGTATAACGGTCTGGCCATACGGCGTTCGGTCACGCCATCGACAATAAAATCTCGCACCCTTTTTCCAGCTTCTCGTCGCTGGTGGCGTAGCTGATGCGGAAATGCGTGTCCCGCTCCGAGAACACGTTGCCGGGAATCATCAGCACGTTGCGCCCAATCGCCTTGGCGACGAAATCGCTGGCCCGCTGCCCCGCGGGCGCCTGTGGAAAAATGTAAAACGCGCCCTGCGGCCGGGCGACATGGAACTTCCCGCTCAGACGGCCGTACACCAAATCCCGCTTTCGCCGATAGGCCTCCACCGCGTCCCGCATCGGCACGTCCAACGCCTTCAACGCTGCGTACTGCATCGGGCTGGGGGCGCACACGAACGTGTACTGCTGGAGCTTGGTCATCTGCGAAATGATCGCATCCGGCCCGGCGGCATATCCCAGCCGCCAGCCCGTCATCGCATGGCTTTTTGAAAATCCCCTCAGCACCAGCGTGCAATCGTACAGCCGCGCCGGGCTGGGCAATCCGCCCCCATCCCTCGCCGCATCGTACAAAAACGCCTCGTAGATCTCGTCGGAGATCAGCAGCAAATCGTGCTTCCTGGCCAAATCCACCGCCGATTTGACCTCCGCCTCCGTCATTACGATCCCCGTTGGATTGCTCGGACTGTTGAGGATGAGCAGCTTGGTTCGCGGGGTGATCGCCTTCTCCACCCGATCGGCATGGAATCGGAAATCGGGATAGCTGTCCACCATCACCGGCTTCCCGCCCGCCAGGGTTAGCAGGTGCTTGTACATCACGAAATAGGGATCGAGGAAAATGGCCTCGTCGCCCGGATCGATCGTCGCCAGAATCGCCAGGAAAAGTCCGCCGCTGACCCCGCTGGTGATCAGCACCTCGCCGACGTCGCGTCCAAACTCGGCCGACAAATCCTTCCGCAGCCGCTCGCGCAGCGGCGCGATACCCTGCGTCTGGGTATACCGATTGTGCCCCGCTTCGATGGCCTCGATCGCCGCCCGCTTGGCAATCTCCGAAACGTCGAAATCCGGCAATCCGATGGAAAGATTGATCGGATCCACCAGCTTGGCCGCCAGGTCAAAAACCTTGCGGATGCCCGAGGCATCCACGGCCAAGGCCCTGCGCGAAATGAAATCGCAATCCGCGGACATCTCGGAATCTTAAGCGCGGCGAAACTTACTTCTTCTTACCAGCCGGAGCAGCGGACTTGGCGGCCGGAGCGGCGGCCTTGGCAGCCGGAGCCGCCGTCTTGGCCGCACCCGCCGCAGCGCCCTTGGCCCCACCCGCCGCCGCGCCCTTGGCGGCAGCGCCCGCCGGAGCAACGCCACCGGCCACCGGCGCAGCGCCAGCCACCGCGGCGCCCTCCGCGGCTTCCGCCGCCTCTTCCTTGAGGGTCTTGGCCAGGGCCTGTTTCCGATGCTCCACCTTCGGCAAGCCGTATACGCTCTTGGATTCATCCCAACGTTCTTCTTCCGCCAGCTTTACCAGCCGTTCCGCCCGCGTCAAAACGTTGCGATGACGAACCAAGGCATTGGCACTTTTCAAACTTCGATCCAGCGACATCGTGGCACCTCGTAAGAATCCCGATACAGTCTCGGCCGCCTCCAGGGTGAGAAACTATATCCAATCGGCCCACCCCGCACAACATCAGGGAAACTTTGCTTTTGTTTTAGTTGGTTTGACCTTTTTGTCCCCTTTTGCTTTGTGTGTCAACTCTACGTGACTCGTCGATCATCCGTCTCCAGTCAATGAACGGTGCGGTTCGACGGAGCACGCTCAGGTCAAGGTAGTGTTCCTTCAGCGGCCTTTGCTTCGCCATGTCCTCAAGGCCCTTGAGTAGGTCGCGGAATATCTGCAACGAGTCTGCCGGTGGAGGGGAGTAATTCAAAGGGCAACTACTCATCGCCTGCAAACGAAACAGTTTTCGCATCTTGCGTGTCAGTCGCCTGCCCTCGACAAACCACACATGTGCCCCAAGCCCATTGTTCTCTGGAAACAGCCGCACCCATCCAATTATCTGGTTGAACTCCCAGGCACCACCAAATGCCGTCCGCACATCAGCCTCGACGCGCGAGAGTGTTTCGCGGCTGCTCTTCCTTTTCCTTGAAAACCCGGGCCATTCAAAACACTCTTTTTTGTGCTTTTCCACGGCTTCGCCCATCTCGATGTAGTACCTCTCCTTGCGACATCGGTAGACCGGAATGTCGAAGATATAGAAATCTCTCATTGAACGCCCCGGATCGTGTATTCCGTTCGGCACAAGGGCCCAATCGCCCTGGCCTATCAGACTTTTCCGATCAAATCTGTTAGTTTTCTTGCCTTCATGAGTTGAGCGTATGTGGTGTAATGGCTTCCCATCATGTACGCCTTGGGGGCGTCACCGAAGGGGATATGGCGAATCTCCCTGGCCGGTTCCGAAAACACCACCTTATACTTTTTACCCTCGCCGTACCGTTCAATGTGACCGACCGGGGCAACGTGGGTGATCGCTGATATGGGAGCGATTTGATACCCGGCGATCCACCGAATCTTCGGCAGCATCTCTCCCGAAATACGTATCGCATACCAGCAGTTTTCGCCGAGAAAGGTTTCTTTGAATCCTTCAATCCTTGCAGGGACGATAATGGTATCACGTTCAGGCGGGGACATTACTGGCGCGGATGGATTGCTGCTCTCGGTCTTCGCTCTTGGTGCAACAATTGGCTTAGGCTTCTCGAACACTCGCAAATTCGCGAGGGGGAGCATCTGATAAATTTCTCGTAAGAAACTTAGAGCATACGCCTTATCAATCTCGCTAAGCGCGGGCTCTCCGGGTGTGGATTTGTTCTCCAACTTGCATTGGTTGACCTCTTTGGCCCGCTTCACAAGCGAGTATTCTAGCCACTGAACGTGCGCCTTGTTCAACTGTCGGTTCGTGGCCACGAATGCGATACCCCAAGACCAAAAACCCTTGTTCACGTCGTGGCTTTCGATTCTCTCTCGAATGTCGTCGCCTTCGCCAACGTAAACGATCTGAAGGTTGTCTGGAGAGTGTGGATCTGTCGGGTCCAACTCATCGCTCTGGTTGTCTCCGACCAGGATATACACCCCGGCGTTGCCAAATTCCGAGCACTGACTCGCATCTCTCCATTTTTCTCGCGGGAATGTCAGCAATCACTTAAATCCCGCCACGAATAATCACATCAAATGCCGCCATTTTGGAGAGGCGCAGATTGGCATCGTAGGCTCAGCGGTTTCTCGCCGCTGGGAGCTTACGGATGCCGAATC
>Ga0187867_10002172_pt1 | contig 16447 bp, 11 predicted proteins | sample June2016WEW_13_1_FD_132976 | JGI IMG/M metagenome (GOLD analysis project Ga0187867, IMG submission 132976) | Peatland microbial communities from SPRUCE experiment site at the Marcell Experimental Forest, Minnesota, USA - June2016WEW_13_10 | ecosystem: Environmental > Terrestrial > Soil >...
AAGGGTCCGCGAACTGGCGTAATTCGATTGGCGCGATCCGCTGCCGTTTATCGCTTCATGGGTGGAAGACGCCGTCAAGGGCGCGGCCGCTCTGGCCGCGCATGTCAAGCGGCGCACTCTTGCCAGGGACGCCTGCCGGATTCTCTCCACTACATCCAATTAGATCTTGCGGGAAACCGCTCGCTCAAGCTCCCGGGCTCCGATGGCAGGGAGTAGTGCGTGGCAGCTACTTCCGCGGGCTCGGGATACTATTACCGCGCTGGTACTGGCAAGTCTTTAAGCGGATCTGAAACTATGGTGAACTTGTGGCGATGACGACTCGAAAGACGGCTCTCACGGTTCGCGGATGCGCTCTGTTGTGGAGCGCCCTGTTCCTGGCGGCGTTCGCCCGCGCGCAAGCAGTCCCGCCGCATTACATTCTGGGGCCGAACGATCAGATCGCCGTAAGCGCGCTGCATGTCCCCGAGATGGATGGCAAGCCACTGCGTCTCGATGCATCCGGGGGCATAGACCTGCCGCTCATCGGGCGCGTAAAAGCCGCTGGACTGACCGTTGACGAACTGCGCAGCCGCCTTCGCGAACGCCTCGATGAATATATACGCGATCCGGAGGTCAGCGTGGAAGTCGTTGCCTTCCACAGTCAGTCCGTCTCGGTCATGGGGGCGGTCAAGAACCCCGGCGTATTCTACCTGGAAGGACCCACGACGCTGGCAACGGCGATTTCCCTGGCGGGCGGCATTTCCCCCGAAGGCGCCGACGCCGTGGAAGTGAGCCGCGCAAAGGACTGCGGATTCCCGCTTCCGGGTAGCCGCCCGGCCGGCGCCGGCGGACTCTCGGCTTCGCTGCGGGTTTCGCCATCCGACGGCGCGAAGCTTGCCGATATCCTGGTCTGTCCCAACGACGTTCTCAGCGTGCCGCGCGCCCGGCTGGTGTATGTTTTGGGCGAGGTGCATAAGCCCGGCGGTTTTCTGCTCCGCGACGGCGAGAGCCTCTCGGCGCTTCAAGCGCTGGCCCTCGCTGAAGGACCGGAACGCAACGCCGGCATCAAACACGCGCGCCTGTTGCGTCCGGCGCCGGGCCAGGGAGTCCGTTCTGAAACGGAGATCGACCTGGGGAAGATTCTCTCCGGCCAGGCGGCGGATATTCCCCTAACGGCCGACGACGTTCTTTACGTCCCCAGCAGCGCGTCGCGCAGCGCCGCCGTGCGGGGATTGGAAGCGGCGCTTGAGATGGGTACGGGGGTGGTGATTTGGCACAGGTGATCCTATTCCAATCGCCCGCTGTGGTTGCCCCGGCCGACCAGCCGCTCTCGCTCGGCGAGTTTGTCCGCCCCATTCGCAAGCACTGGCTTGCCGTGATGGCCGGAGCCGCGATAGGGCTCGCGCTGGCGCTCGCGGCCGCGCGGGTTTTGCCACCGGTCTACGAAGCCAAAGCCTGGATCGAAATTCAGGGTTTCAACAGCGATTTTCTGAACACTCGGAACGTCGATCCGACCGCTGCCGATCCCGAGGTCGGCGCCTACATGCAGACCCAGATGAAGTACATGGAGAACAGTCCTCTGTTGGGGCGCGTGGCGGACCGGCTGGGCGCCGAAAGGCGGCCCGAATTTCAGTCGAAAGGCGCGGGCCGGCAGCGCATTCTCGAGCTCGTGGCCGACGGGCTGACAGTGCGGGCGCTCGGCGTCAGCCGCATCGTAGAAGTGTCGTACTCCTCGCGCGATCCCAAGTTCGCCGCGGCTTTCGCGAACACGCTCGCCACCGAATTCATCGCCGATTCGGCGAATAGCCGGCTCGAATCCAGTAGAACCGTCGCGCACCGCTTGGGCGATCAACTGCTCGATCTGAAGAAGGAGTTGGACCAGTCCGAAAAAGCGTTGCAGGACTATACCCGCGATGCCGGCCTGGTGTTCACCTCCGAGCATGACAGCGCCGAGGAAGGCCGCCTCAAGCAGATGCAGGAGGCGCTCTCCAAAGCCCAGGAGGAGCGCGTCTCCGAGCAGACCCGCTACGAGCGCGCCCTGGCCGCGCCGGCCGACGCGCTGCCCGAGGTGCTCGACGATGCCACGCTGCGGACCTACCAGGTGAAGCTGACGGAGTTACGCCAGCAGGCGGCGGACCTTTCGGCCGTGTTGAAGCCCGCGCACTACAAAGTGCAGCAGGTCCAGGCGCAGATCCAAACGCTCGAAAGCGCCATCCAGACGCAGCGCGCCAATATCCTGGGCCGCTTGAAGGCGCAATACGATACCGCGTCCAATCGCGAGAAGATGCTGGCGGACTCCTACCGCCAGCAGACCGGACTGGTAACGGGCCAGGCGGCTAAGGCGGTGCGTTACGACGCGCTTAAAGGCCAGGTGGAGACCAATCGCCAGCTCTTAGAGGCCATGTCGACGAAGGCCAAGGAGGCCGGGATTGCGACCGCCGTGCGCACCCCGAATATCCGGCTGGTGGCGCCAGCGGACGTGCCCGAGATTCCGGCGCGCCCCAAGCCGCTTATCTACAGCTTGGTGGGCCTGTTGGGCGGAACGCTCGCGGGAATGGCGTATGCCTGCGCTCGGCCGGGAAGCGCGGCGGACACTTCTAAGTCGCTCGATGTCCCCGCGCGCTCGAACGCGCCGCGGTTGATGGGCATACCGGGCGCCGGCGGGTCTCTGGGTCCGCTCGGCTCCGATTCCACCGGTTGGCAGGACCCTTATTCGCAGATGGCCGAAGGTTTCCAGGAGGCCGCGACCTCGATGTTGTTCTCAGCGCCCGCCGCCGACCGCCGTGTTATCGCGGTCACCAGCTCCGGCGAGGGACGTGACGGCGCAAACAGGGTTGCGGCGAACCTCGCCATCATGGCGGCCACAGCCGGGCGGCGCGTGCTGCTGATCGATGCCAACTTCCGGCGACAGTCTCTCGACGGGATCTTCGGCGTGGCCGGCGCGCGAAGCTTGTTCGACCTGCTGCGCGCGGATCCCGGCGAGCGGCGGCGCCTGCCTTTCGAGTGCGGCTCCTGGACCAGTGTGCCCGGTCTTACGCTCCTCTCTGGCGGCGCTGCGCCGGCCGACGCCGGGAGCTTGGCCGGTTCCGCCAGGCTCCCGCGCTGGATGGACCTGTTGCGGAGTATGTTCGACGTCATTGTGATCGACGCCCCGCCCATGGAGCAGCCGGAAGCGCGTTTGTTTGGGCGCCTGTCGGATGGCGTCGTACTGGTAACCGGGGCCGGGAGCGCGCGCACCGACGACTCCTCCGCACTCGTGCGGTTCGCCGAAGACGGAACCCGAGTGCTGGGCACAATCCCGAGCCAGTGGAATTCAGGAGAGATCGCATGACCGCGCCCACGCCCGCGCTACCCGATATCGACGCCCTGGCGTCGCCAAGTAAGCCTCGCCTGCTTGCGCCACGCCAGCCGGCCTGCAAGCCCGGCCTGGCAGCCAGTCTGCTGGGGTTTGGCGATCTCGCCGCCATAAGCGTCGCGATGCTTGGCAGCGTCCTGCTGCGGCGCTGGGCCGGAGGCGAGTTTGAACTCTCGCTTTACCTTCGTCTCTTTCCCGTGCTCGGCCTGTTTATCATGGCGTACGCGCTCTTCGGGCTCTATCCCGGGGTAACCTGCAACCCCGTGGCTGAGATCCGGCGCGCTGCCGCGGCCACCACCGCGGTCTTCCTCGCACTGGCTGCGATCACACTGCTGTTCCGCGTGGTAGACGTCTACTCCCGTCTGGTGTTCTTGATGGCTTGGATAGGCGCCCTGGCAGCCGTGCCGCTGGCGCGCGCGACGATCCGTTCGCTGTTCGCTCACAAGAGCTGGTGGGGATACCCGCTGGTGATCTTCGGCGCCGGCAGTGTGGTGCGAGACCTGGTCCGCTCCATCCGGGAACAGCCGCGGCTCGGCCTGCGGGCGGTCGCCATTGTGGATCGTGGGTATCCGGCCGGCGCGTTGATTGAAGGCGTGCCGGTGGTGCAGCGAGTGGAAGACGCTCCCATGGGGCGCCGCAATCTCAGCATCTCGCGCGGAGTGGTCGCCACGGCGGGGCTTCCGCCGGAGGAGTTTTCCGAGATTCTCAATTCACGCGCCATCAGCCTGCCGCACCTGCTGATCGCTCCCGGCCTGGAGGGCGTTTCGAGCCTCGAAACAGAAGCCACGGATGTCGGCCGGCTGTTGATGCTCGAGACGCGCAACCGGCTCCTGATGCCTTGGCCGCGACTGGCCAAGCGCGCACTGGATGTCGCGTGTACGATGGCGCTGGCTTTCATTGCATTGCCGCTGTCGGCGATCATTGCGGCGCTAATCAAGCTGGACTCGCGCGGACCGGTGTTCTACCGCCATTCGCGCATCGGCCGGGACGGCAGGCGTATTAAGATCTGGAAGTTCCGCACCATGACGCCGGACGCCAATGGCTTGCTCGAATGGCATCTGCGGGCCCATCCGGAGATGGCCGCCGAGTGGCGGCGGAATCACAAGTTGCGGCGCGACCCGCGCGTGACCTGCCTGGGCCGGTTCCTGCGGCGCACCAGCCTCGATGAACTGCCCCAGCTTTTGAACGTTCTTCGCGGGGACATGAGCCTGGTCGGACCGCGGCCCATTGTCACCGAGGAGATCGAGAAGTACAGCGATGCCTACCGCGTTTACACGCGCGTCCGGCCGGGGCTGACTGGCCTGTGGCAGGTCTCCGGCCGCAATGACGCCAGCTACGACGAGCGGGTGGCGCTGGACACGTACTACGTGCGCAACTGGTCGCCATGGCTCGATGCGTACCTGCTGGCGCGGACGGTGACGGCGGTGCTGGCGCGGGCGGGAGCGTACTGATGGAAAAGCGTGGCGTTCTGGTGGTCTCTTTGGACTTTGAGCTCTTCTGGGGCATCCGGGATTTCGCGCGTCTGGAGGAACGCCGCGAGCACCTGCTGCGGGTGCGCGAGCTCGTGCCGCGGGTGCTCGAGAGGTTTCGGCGGTACGGCATCCACGCCACTTGGGCGACGGTGGGGATGCTGTTCTGCTCTTCCCGCGAGGAACTGCACCGGCATCTGCCGGACTGCCTGCCCCGATACGCCGACCCGAGCCAGTCTCCGTATGGCGATCTGGCCCGGATCGGCCGTAACGAATTCGAGGATCCCTTCCACCTTGCGCCTTCGCTGATTGAAACCATCCGTTCGGCGCCCCACCAGGAGATCGGTTCCCATACTTTCTCGCACTACTACTGCCTGGAAGACGGCCAAGACCGGGAAGCGTTTCGCGACGATCTGGAGGCGTCCCTGAAGCTGGCCCGCACGCGCGGCGTGACGCTGCGGAGCCTGGTGTTTCCGCGCAACCAGGTGAACACCGCGTATCTCGGTCTGTGCCGCGAGATGGGCATCGCCGCGTACCGCGGCACGGAAGCGAGCTGGCTGCATCGCCCGCGGCCCTTCAAGCGCGAAACGCGCGTCCGGCGCCTGGCGCGGCTGCTGGATTGTTACATGAACGTCTCGGGAGACCACGGATATCCGATACCGCGGACTTCCGAACAGCCGGTGAACATTCCGTCCAGCCGCCTGCTGCGCTGCTATATTCCGGCGCTGAAATGGCTGGAGCCGTTGCGCCTGCGCCGCATTAGCCGTTCCATGACGAACGCCGCGCGCGACGGCCGCCTGTTTCATCTGTGGATGCATCCTGAAGAACTGGCCGCGCACCCGCAGCCAAACCTGGACTTCCTGGAAAAGGCGTTGGCGCACTTCGCCGGACTCCGGATGCGATACGGGATGGAGAGCCTGAACATGGCGGAGTATGCCGCGCGGCTGCAGCCCGCTCGCTTTTGCGCCGAGCGGCTGGCCTGCTGAAATGAAATGGCGCGACACAATCCGGGAGCACGCCGCGGAAGGTTTTTTCGCCAATGTGCTGGCGCTCTCGGCCGTGCAGGCCTGCCGCAAGACGCTGCCCCTGCTCACGCTGCCGTACCTGGCGCGCGTGCTTGGCCCGGATGGCTGGGGGCAGTTGACCTTCTTCCAGAGCTTCGCCGCGTGCGTGACGGTTGTCATCGAGTTCGGCTTCGGCCTCTCTGCCTCGCGCGAGGTAGCTCGCTCGCGGCGCTCGCCGGCGGAGCTGTCGGAGGTGGTATCGGGCGTGTTCGGGGCGCAGGCGTTCCTGGCCGCCATGGTGCTGGTTGCGGCGTGCCTACTGGCCTTCTGGATTGCGCCGCTGGGCGCGCACCCGGGCCTCGCCGGAGCCGCGTTGCTCTGGGCCGTCGCGGAGGGCTGCTGCCCATTCTGGTACTTCGTGGGGATTGAAAGGATGGCGGTCATCGCGACCCTGGAAATCGCCGCCAAAACGCTGGCCGCGGGGGGGGTGTTTCTGTTCGTACGCTCGCCCGGCGATGGCGCCCGCGTGCTCCTGTTGCAGGCCGGCGCTTCGGCGCTCTCCTGGGCCGTGGCGCGGCGCATGATCCACCGCCGGCACCCCATTGCGCCCGTGACCGCGGCGTTGGTGCGCCGCAGCCTGAAGGCGGGCTGGCCCATGTTCGTCATCCGCGGTACGGAGAGCCTCTATACAGTGGGGAACGCCTTCCTGCTGGGTATGTTCGCGCCCGCCGCCGCCGTCGGGCTCTTCGCCGGGCCGGAGAAAATCAGCCGGGCGCTGTTCGGGCTTTTCAACCCGATTCGCGATGTCTTGTACCCGCGAATCGCCAGTCTTTCCCGGAGCGCTCCCCAAAAGGCCGCGCGGCTGGCGCGCGCGGGGACCGCAGCCACCGTCGGGGCCGGGTTGCTTATCGGCGCGGGCGTGTTCTTGACGGCGCCGCTGCTGATCCGGTTGGCGCTGGGGCCCGGTTTTGCCCAGGCCGTGCCGGTGCTCCGCCTGCTCGGGATGCTGCCGGCTATTCTGGCGGTGATTCAATCCGTCAGCCTGCAATGGCTGCTCCCGCAGGGCCGCGAATCGGCGGTCACGCGCATTACCCTGGCGGCCGGGGCCGCGCACCTGAGTCTGGTGTTCCTCTGGGCTCCGCGCTACGCGCATATGGGTATGGCGTGGGCCGTGCTGACCTCTCAGACACTGGCCTGCGTGATGTGCGTGGCAGCCGCGTGGAAATCCGAATCCAGGGCCTTTGAACCGCCGCTGCCCGCGCCGGAGTGCGCCCGGAGCATCTGATGGCGGCCTTCCTTTTGCTGCTCTGGGTGGTGATGGCCGGCGGAACGTATGTGGTCCGCGAGCCCGCGCCGTTCGATCTGGGCATCCTGCTGCTCGGCGGGATAGGCTTGTTCGCCGGCGGCCTGGCATTTTCCCGCGCGCAGCGGCTCCTGTTTCTGCTGATCGGCGCATTTCTGGCGGTGAATATCCTGTGCCTGGAGTTCGCCGCCGATCGGCAGGTGGCGCAGGGCTATCTGGCGACCACGGCCTACCTGGCGGTCAGCTCGCTGTGCTTCGCCGGAATCCTGAACCGGTTCGGGACGGCGGCATGGAGCGTGTTGATGAGCGGCTACGCCGTATCGGGCGTGGTCTCGAGCGTCTTCTCCGTACTGGCGTACTGCGGAATGCTGGGCTTCCGCGACCAACTCCTGCTCTTCGGCAGGCCCAAAGGCTGGTTCAAGGACCCCAATGTTTTCGGTCCCTATCTGGTCCTCATCATCGTCTATGCGGTGGCCCGGCTGGAGCGCCCGCGCGTGCGGCTGGCGGCGACGGGGCTTTGGGTTGTGGCGCTGACTGTGGCCGCGCTGGGCGTCTTCCTGGCTTTCTCCCGCGCCTGTTGGATTAATTGCGCCATATCGGTGACGGTCTACTTCGCGCTGCGGTTGATGCACGGATGGCGCTTCGGGGGCATTAACCGCCGGTTCTTCCGTGTGCTGGTGTTTACATCGGTGGCGCTGGTGGGGACGGCGGCCGCGCTGGTGGCCAACTCCTCGATTCGGCGCATGCTCGACATCCGCATGGGCCAAGGCGGGATGCAGGATTACGACGCCGTGCGGTTCTACACCCACGACCGCGCGTGGGAAACCGCCGGCAAAAAACCTCTGGGGCTGGGACCGGGACAATCCGAAGTGATCTTCAACTACTCCACTCACAGCATGTACCTGCGGGTGCTGGCGGAAAACGGCGCGCCGGGCTTCGTCCTGTTTTTCGGCGCCGTGTTCTGGGGTCTGGGGCGCTCCCTGCGCGCGGCGCTGAGCGCGCGCCAGGCGGAAACGGCCGCCCTGTGCGCCTTCGTGGCCGCTTGCATGGCGGGCATTCTGGTGAATGGCGCGGTAATCGATGTGAACCACTGGCGGCACTTCTGGCTGCTGCTGGCAATGGCGTGGTGCTGCCCGATGGCGCCCGCCAGGGAACGGAGCGCTCATGCGTCTGGCGTTTATTGCTACGCGCGCGGATGACCTGGGCGGCGCGCAGGTACATGTGCGAGACCTGTGCGCCGGCCTGGCGGCGCAGGGCCACAAGGTGACCGTGCTGGCCGGCGGTCAGGGCGTGTTTTCGGAAGAGTTGCGCCGCGTGAAAGTGGACTTCAGGTCCGTGGCCCATTTGGCGGTCCCGATTCACCCGCTGAGGGATGCCCGTGCATTCGGAGCGGTGGTCCAAGCGCTCCGCGAACTGCGGCCGGACCTGGTGCTCGCCCACACGGCCAAAGCCGGTTTTCTGGGCCGTGCGGCGGCCGCCCTGCTCGGTATCCCCGCCGTTTTCACGCCCCACGGATGGGCTATCTCGGATCGGATTTCGCGGCGGCAAGGCCGCGTCTTTCGGGTGCTCGAAAAGGCCGCCGCTCGGACCACCGCCCGCATCGTCAACGTTTGCGATTTCGAGATGCGGCTGGCTTTGGAGCATGGCATCGCACCGCGCGAAAAGATGGCGGTGGTCTACAACGGGATTCCCGACATCCCGGCGCATTTGCTTGCCCGGCCTGTGGCGCAGCCCGCGCGTCTTGTCATGGTAGCCCGCATGGCTCCGCCGAAGGACCACGCCACGGTCTTACGAGCGCTCGCGGGCCTGGCTGAAATGAATTGGACGCTGGACCTGATCGGCGATGGGCCCCTGGAGCGCGCCATCCGCGCTATGGCAAACGAGCTGGGGATCGCAGGCCGCGTGCGCTTCCGCGGCTTTCAATCCGGCATCGCCGCACATCTGGCCGAGGCGCAGGCGCTGGTGCTCTCCTCCCGCTTCGAAGCGTTTCCTTATGCCGTTCTCGAGGCCATGCGCGCGGGACTGCCGGTGGTGGCGTCGCACGTGGGCGGCATTCCGGAAGCCGTCGAGGATGGCGTCACGGGTCTGCTGGCTCCCGCCGGAAATGCAGCAGCCCTGCGCGATTGCCTGGCGCGCATGATCGCCGACCCCGCACGGCGCTCGCGGTACGGCGCCGCCGCCCGTGAGCGGTTCCTCGAACGGTTCACGCTCGACCGCATGATTCGCGATACCGTGCGGGTCTATCGGGGCGCGATCGGGGATGCGGGCGCGCGGCGACGAGTCGGTGGCGGTCTCCGGGGCGACCGCCGCAGAACGGCGCCCTCGCTCGACCCAAGCGTGACGCTGGTCACTACAGACCCATCCAGGCGGGTGTAAGCTCCGGGAAGCTGCACGGTGACCGAATTTGCGCTCGGATCGTGCGCCAGCGCCATGCCGTCGGTGAAATCCCTGCGCAGCAGGCCCTGCCAGTCGTAGCGCGGCCCCGCGGCGGCGCCCAGCCGCGCGTCGAATCCGCTCCACCAGTTGTCGGGGCTGGCAAAGCCGCCATCGCCTATGGCGTCGCTGCCGGTGGAGATCAGAAAGTAACACGCCAGCGCATACTCGAGCGAAGATGCGGTGGGGGCGTCGCCGCCGGCATCCCCCAGGATCACCGAGCGCCCGTCCGCGTGCACCGCGTCGACATAGGCCAGCAACGCTTGGAGGGACCACTGCCCGGCGCCGCCGGTGAGTCCGCTGTCGTTGACGCCGTGCTCGATATTGATCATGTTGGAGGCCAGGATCTCGCGGCTCACGTTCGGATCCGCCTGCCGCGCCGTACCCCCGGCGTACCAGATGGCGTTGTGCGCGATCTCGATTGACGGCAACGCGCTCCGCACCTGCTCCATGAAACCGGCGAAGGCGTTGCGCCAGGTGGTCTCATCCATGGGCGCGCCGGTGAGCCGATTGATCGGGGTCACGGCATTCCCCCGCGAGTCCGACACGCGGAAGTCCATATTGACGTCGTCGATCCAGACGCCACGATACTGGCCGCGCGCCAGTTGCGCCTGGGCGCTGCCGATCCACCACTGCTGGAAGCCGGGATTCGAAAAATCGGCCGCATATTGAGGACAGCCGCCCGCGGCGCCGCAGCCCCAGGGGATATAGAGCGGGTTCCCGGCGGCGTCGCGGAGGATCCAATCGGGGTGCGCCGCGGCCACGCCGGCCATCCAGGAGGGCGGTTGCACGTAAATGGCGTAGCTATCGATATAGATCCAGCCGTTCGGGAACCACGCGGTACGGCCGTCGAAATATGGCGAGAACACGACCATTCGCCAGAAGTGACCGGACATCCACTGTATCTGGGCGGAGGTAGGGGCTGCCAGGAAACTGTCGGAGGCCTGGGTCGTCACCTTGAGCAACTGTACAGTTCCCTCGTCGGCCGCGACGAGCATGCCGCTTGCGCCGACGAGCAACTCGCATGCCAGGACGGCGCGGCGGATAACCCGGATCACGGGTCTATTATAAGGGCATTCGAGCCCGATTTGCGACAATGTAACACCAGCTAAAAGCCCGGCGGCCGAGAGGCTTGACCCCACATCGCGAGCGCGCGGTTAGAATAGGAGCGGACATCTCACTCCTATGAGGCTGAGCGCGTTTCTTCTCCTGGCGGCCTTTGCCGCGCAGATTTCGGATCGGCCGGCGGCCGGGCAGGCGGGCGCCTCGCCCGCGGCTCCGGCGGTCGCGATCAAAGTGGACCAGGTCGGATACCTCACCGGCGCGCCCAAGGTGGCGCTGGTGGCGGTTGAATCGCCGGCGAGCGATTTCACAATACGGCGCGTGGCCGGCGACGCCGTGGTTTTCCGCGGAAAGCTCTCCACGCAGGCGCCCGACGCCGACACCGGCGATAAGGTCCAGGCGGCCGACTTTTCGGCCTTCAAAACCGACGGCAAGTATTACGTCGATGTGCCCGGCGTGGGCAGAAGCTGGGAATTCTCCGTCGGACCCGACGTCTACTCGCGTGCGTTCTACATGGCCATGCGGGCTTTCTATGGGCAGCGCTGCGGCATCGCCGTGGACCTGGCGCCGGATTTTCCCGCGTACAAACACGCCGCCTGCCACCTGGAAGGCGCCTGGCATCAGTCTTCGGGCAAGACCGGCCCGCGCGTCTCCGCCAAGGGTTGGCATGACGCCGGAGATTACGGCCGCTACACGGTCAATTCCGGCATCACCACCGGCACTTTGCTGTGGGCGTGGGAGCTGTTCTCCAGCCGTGTGAAGGGCGTCAAGCTGAACATCCCCGAATCCGGCAACAAAACCCCCGACATTCTCAACGAGATCAAGTGGAACCTGGATTGGATGCTCTCCATGCAGGACGAGGACGGGGGCGTGTGGCACAAGCAGACCAGCGCACAGTTCTGCGCCTTCATCATGCCCGAAAAGGACTCCCTGGTGAGCTACGCGATCGGCACGGGCAAGGAGCCGTTCAAGAGCTCCTGCGCCACCGCGGACCTGGCCGCCGTGATGGCTATCGCGGCCCGCGCATACAAGCCCTTTCAGCCGGATTACGCCGCCGAATGCCTGCGGGCGGCGCGCAAGGCCTTCGCGTGGGTGGAGAAGTATCCCAACATAACCTTCAATAATCCCCCGGGAGTGGGGACCGGCGGGTATGGCGACGGCAACTGCTCCGACGAGCATCTGTGGGCCGCCGCCGAGTTGTGGCGCACTACCGGCGAGAGCGACTACGAGAAGTACTTCCTGGCGCACTACGGCGATTTCAAGAACACCGGCGGTCGGGGCGCCAGAGGCGGCGGCCAGCCGCCGGCCGCGCCCGCCCTGATCCACGCCACCAACCCGCAAGGCTGGGGCAACGTGGCTAACCTGGGCCTGTGGACTTATGTTTTGGGGAAGGGCAAGGACGCCGCCGCGGCGGACGCTATTCGTGAAGACTCCCTGAAGGCGGCGGATGAGATTGTGCGCCGCACGCCGCTGCTTCCTTACCACCACAGCATGACCACCGGGGACTATGGCTGGGGCTCCAACAGCGTGGCGGCCAATTATGGCATGCAACTCCTGGTGGCGAATGTCTTCAAGGCCAACCCGCGCTATGTGGAAACGGCGCTGGACAATCTGCACTACCTTCTCGGCCGGAACACGTTTTCGGTATCCTGGGTCACCCAGTTGGGCGCCAATCCGTATAAGCACCCCCATCACCGGCCCAGCGGCGCCGACAACATCGACGATCCCTGGCCGGGAATGCTCTCCGGGGGGCCGAACCGCAGCCGCCAGGATCCGGAGATGACCAGACTGTTGCCGGCCACTTACCCCCCGGCTAAGGGTTGGGTGGACATTCAGGGAGCATACGCGGCCAATGAGATCGCCATCAACTGGCAGGCCCCGCTGGTCTTCCTGCTGGCGGGCGCGCTGAAGTAGATTCCGGCGACTTCTTGGTGGGACAGATGATCGGTTTTTGTCGTCTGTCAACTGGCCGCATCGAAGGCTTGACAGACCACGGAAAGACGATGGTCTGTCCCACGTCTCGTAGAATGGGAACGGCGTGATCGAGCGCATTATCCGGACCATCGAGCGGGAGCGCATGTTCGCCCCGGGCATGCCTGTGGGCGTGGCCGTGTCGGGCGGGGCGGATTCGGTGTGCCTGCTGCACGTGCTGCTGGAAGTGGGCCCGCGCTGGGACTTGCGGCCGGTCGTTCTGCACCTGAACCATCGCCTGCGCGGTGAGGAATCGGACCGGGACGAAAAATTCGTCCGCGAAATGGCCGCGCGGGCGGGACTTCCCATCCTGGTGGAATCCTGGGACCGGTGCGATGCGAGTCCGTCCAACCTGGAGGAGGCGGCGCGCGAGGCCCGGCTGGCCTTCTTCGAAAAGGCCATGGCGAGCGGCGCGGTCGAGCGCGTGGCGGTGGGGCATACCCGCAGCGACCAGGCCGAGACGGTGCTGTTCCGGTTCTTGCGCGGCGCGGGAACGGCCGGGCTGGCGGGCATCCGGCCGGCGACCTCGACGGGCATCGTCAGGCCGCTGATCGGGATCGATCGGGACGAAATCGAGGAGTTCCTGCGGAAGCGAGGCGTGGCCTGGCGGGAGGACGTCACTAACCTCAGTCCAGACTTCGCGCGCAACCGCATCCGCCACAATTTGCTGCCGCAACTGGCGCGGGAGTGGAACCCGGCGATTCGGGAGGCGCTGGCCAGCACCGCCGATTGGGCCCTGGCTGAAGAGGCATATTGGGAGGCCGAAATCGACCGGCTCGCGGCCGGCGCGCTCCGGGAGAGCGCCGGGGCGGTGGTGCTGCGTACGGACGCGCTTCTGGCCCTGCCGCTGGCGGTGGCGCGGCGTCTCGCGCGGCGCGCCATGGAGCGGGTGAAAGGCGACTTGCGCGGCATCGATTTCCGTCACGTCGAGGCGCTTCTGGAATTGGCCGCCGGCGGCGAGGGACACGGGCGCTTTCAAGCGCCGGGTCTGGATGTCTTCCGCTCGTTCGAATGGCTGCGGGTGTCGCGCCCCGGCGTGGAGAACCTGGCAAACCGCAACTACTGCTTTCCGGCCACTATCCCCGGCCGAGTCGAGCTCCCCGGACCGGGTTCCGCAATCCTCCTGGAAATCATTGAAACCACGGGAACTATTGGATCTTCGGAATCCGTATATAATAAGGGAGTAAGCGGTTTGGACCGGGAATCGTTGAGCGGCGCCCTGGAAGTCAGGAACTGGAGACCCGGCGACCGGCTTCAACCTCTTGGAAAAGCCGGGGAAGAAAAGATCAAGACCCTCTTCCAGGAAGAGCGCATTCCCTTGTGGGAACGGCGCCATTGGCCCGTCATGGTGTGTGGATCTTCGGTTGTCTGGACGCGCCGGTTTGGGCCGGATGCCCGCTTTGCAGCGCGCCCTGGGGCCAGGTTGACGCTGGCGATCACGGAAACCGGCGGCGCGTCTCAACTCCCATGAATTTTGGGGAATCGGGATAGAGCGGGCGGCGTCTATAGGAGTGGCGGGGTAGGTGCGGAGGTTGCGTGAACTCGAATATTAAGACATTGCTTTTCTGGGTGGTTCTCATTTGCGTGGCGCTGCTGTTGCTAATGGTGTACCGCACCGGCTCGGGGCCGAAAGAACAACGGATTACGCTCACCGAATTCGTGAGCAAGATCAACGAAGGGCAAGTCAAGGAGATTACGGAATCCGCTACCGGCGAGGTCCATGGGACTTATACCAACCAGACCGCTTTCACCACCCAGGTTCCTCCATCCTACGACGCGCTGATCACGCTCCTGCTGCAGAAGAACGTTTCCGTTACCAACAAGGCCGAGAGTTCCGGGGGCTGGGTCAATATGCTGGTCCAGGCCTCGCCGTTCATCGTGCTGATCGCCTTCTGGATTTTCATGATGCGGCAGATGCAGAGCGGGGGCAACAAAGCCCTGAGCTTCGGCAAGAGCCGGGCGCGGCTGCATTCCACGCAACAGAAAAAGGTAACCTTCAAGGACGTGGCCGGGGTGGAAGAGGCCAAGGAAGAGCTTCAGGAGATCATCGAATTCCTGCGTGAGCCGCAGAAATTCCAGAAGCTGGGCGGTCGCATTCCCAAGGGCGTGCTTCTGATTGGACCTCCGGGAACGGGCAAAACCCTGCTGGCGCGGGCCATTGCCGGGGAAGCCAGCGTGCCGTTCTTTTCCATTTCGGGCTCGGATTTCGTGGAGATGTTCGTGGGCGTAGGCGCGAGCCGCGTGCGCGACCTGTTCGAGCAGGGCAAGAAGAACGCGCCCTGCATTATCTTCATCGATGAAATCGACGCCGTGGGCCGGCACCGCGGAGCGGGGCTGGGCGGCGGCCACGACGAGCGCGAACAGACCCTGAACCAGTTGCTGGTGGAAATGGACGGCTTCGAATCGAACGAAGGCGTCATCCTGGTGGCGGCCACCAACCGGCCCGACGTGCTCGACCCGGCGCTGCTGCGGCCGGGGCGTTTCGACCGGCGCGTGGTGGTGGGCCGGCCGGACGTGCAGGGGCGCGAAGCCATTCTTCGGGTGCACACCAAGAAGATTCCGCTGGGAGATAACGTGGATCTTTCCGTGCTGGGGCGCGGAACTCCCGGCCTGGCCGGCGCCGACCTGGCGAACCTGGTGAACGAAGCGGCGCTCAACGCCGCGCGCCAGAACCGCAAGGTGGTCATGATGGTGGATTTCGAGCTGGCCAAGGACAAGATCCTGATGGGCGCGGAGCGGAAATCGCTGATTCTGAGCGACGAAGAGAAGCGCAACACGGCCTACCACGAGGCGGGCCACGCCCTGGCGGCGGCCGTGATACCCGGCGCCGACCCGCTGCACAAAGTGACCATCATCCCGCGCGGCATGGCGCTGGGCGTGACCATGCAGTTGCCCATCGACGACAAACACTCCTACAGCAAGGACTACCTGCTGGCGCAACTCGCTATCCTGATGGCCGGGCGTATCGCCGAGGAGCGCTACATGCACCACATGACCACGGGCGCGGGCAACGACATCGAGCGCGCCACCGAACTGGCCCGCAAGATGGTTTGCGAGTGGGGCATGAGCGAGCTGGGACCATTGAGCTACGGCAAGAAGGAAGAGCAGATCTTCCTGGGCCGCGAGATCGCCCAGCATCGCGACTACAGCGAAGAGACCGCCATCCGCATTGACGAGCAGGTGAAGCAGATCGTGCAGGGCGCTTACGACACCGCGGCGGCGGTCATCGACAGCCACTCCGAAGCCATGGTCAGTATCGCCGAGGCGCTGCTGGTGCGCGAGATACTGGACGGGGCCGAAGTGATGCAGCTCATCAACGGCGAGACGCTGGCGCCGCTGCCGCCGTCCTCGGACGGCAAGGACTCGGCCGACCATACCCAGCAAGTGCTCCGCCCCGAGGGCGGGCGGCGCGTTCCCGGTCTGAACGAAGGGGAGCGTCCGCAGCCGGCGTGATTCCCCGCTTTCCGGTTTACCTTTTCGATCTGGACGGCACGCTGCTCGATTCCGCCGAGGACATCTGCGGAGCAGTCCAGCAGGTGCTGGCCATGGAAGGGCTGGAATCGCCCCCCTTCGACTTCTTGAAGGGTTACATTGGCCGGCATCTGATCGATCTGTTCCTCGACGTCTTCCCGGACTACGCGCCCGAACGGGTCGACGCCCTCATCCAGCAATACCGGCTGCTTTATCTGGCGCGGGGCCATAAGTCGACCCGCATGTACCCTGGGGTGGTGGAAGCCCTGGCGGCGCTCCCCGGCCGCAAGTCCATCGCCACCACCAAGGGCACCCCCACCACGCGCGCCATTCTGGAGCAGTTCGGGCTGATAGGCTTTTTCAACCACGTGCAGGGCACCGACGGCTTCCCGTGCAAGCC
>Ga0187867_10002173_pt1 | contig 16445 bp, 12 predicted proteins | sample June2016WEW_13_1_FD_132976 | JGI IMG/M metagenome (GOLD analysis project Ga0187867, IMG submission 132976) | Peatland microbial communities from SPRUCE experiment site at the Marcell Experimental Forest, Minnesota, USA - June2016WEW_13_10 | ecosystem: Environmental > Terrestrial > Soil >...
AGATGCGCAGACAGGGCTTCGCGCGCCGACAGCTTTTTCGTGCGGATCAGCCGGGCCATTTCGACCGTGCTCATCAGGCAAATGGATGAGGTAGCGGCCTGAGCTTCCAGAGCGCTCTCAAGAAGCGGTACGGCAGCCAGTCCCAGCAAGGCTTCACGGCGGTTTGGAAACACGAAGTGGTCGGGGCGAGTGGATTCGAACCACCGACCTCCTGGTCCCGAACCAGGCGCTCTAGCCAGGCTGAGCCACGCCCCGAAACTACCAGTGTAGCCGGTTGCGGCCTTCTGGACAAGTGCGCGGCGGCTCTGTACGATCAAACGAGTGAGCGAGAATCGGAACCTGCGTGAATTGCCGGCGGTACACGAGGTTGCAGAGCGCGTATCGGCGCCGGGGTTTCCGCGGCAACTAGTAGTGGCGGAGGTCCGCCGCGTGCTGGATGAGATCCGCCGCGAGATCCGCGCGGGCGGCGCGAACGGCACGACGCAGCCGGCCATCGAAGCGCGGGTGGAGCGCGCGTTGCGAACACTGGCCGCGCCTTCGCTGCGGCGGGTGATCAACGCCACGGGCGTGGTCCTGCACACCAACCTGGGCCGCGCGCCGCTAGGTCCGCTCAGCATTCATCCCGGATACTCGAACCTGGAGTACGACATCGGCACCGGGCTGCGCGGGAAGCGCGACGTCCACACGGGCGGGCTGATTGAGCGCCTGCTGGGCGCACCGGGCATCGCGGTGAACAACAACGCGGCCGCCATCTACCTGGCCCTGAATGAACTGTCTGCCGGCCACGAAGCGATCGTCTCGCGCGGCGAGCTGATCGAAATCGGCGACGGCTTCCGCATCCCCGACATCATGCTGAGCTCGGGCGCGGTGCTGCGCGAAGTGGGCACCACCAATCGCACCCGCATCGCCGATTATCGCGAGGCGATTACAGACCGCACGCGCCTGCTGCTGCGCGTGCATCCGAGCAATTTCCGCATGGAGGGTTTCACGGCCCGCCCAACGCTGGAAGAGTTGGTGGCGCTGGGACGCGAGCGCGGCATTCCGGTGTATGAAGATCTGGGCAGCGGCTGCGTCGTAGATCTGCGCCCGTTCGGCGCCCAGGAGCCGCTGGTTTCCGATAGCCTGCAGGCCGGCGCGGATCTGGTTTCGTTCAGCGGCGATAAGCTGCTGGGCGGTCCGCAGGCGGGCATCCTGGCCGGAAAGCCGGAGATCGTCGCGCGCCTGCGGCGCAACCCGATGTTCCGCGCGCTGCGCCTGGATAAGGCGATCTACCAAGCGCTGGAAGGCACGCTGCGCCATCTGCTGCTGGAGCAATGGGACCAAGTGCCCGCGCTGCGCATGATCCGCCAAAGCGCCGCCGAAATTCGCGCGCGCGCCGAGCGGTTGCTGAGCGCCTGCCCCGGCGTAAAGGCGGAAATCGTGCCTGGAGAATCCGCGATTGGGGGCGGCGCCACGCCGGAGCAACCGATTCCCACCTGGCTGATAGCCATCGAGTGCGCGGATGAGAGCGCGGCGCAACGGCGGCTGCGGTCCAACGATCCGCCGGTGATTGCGCGCGTGGAAGAAAAGCGACTATTGGTGGACTTGCGGACAGTCCCGCCGGAAGAAGAGACGGAGCTAGCGGCGGCCCTTCAGGCCCTTTCCTGATAGGTGCCTTCGGCGGTGGAGACGCGAATCTTCTCGCCCTCGGCGATGAAGGGAGGCACCTGCACCACCAGTCCGGTTTCGAGCTTGGCGGGCTTGGTGACGTTGGATACCGAAGCGCCCTTCATTCCCGGCTCGGTTTCGACCACGGTCAGATCCACGGTAGCCGGCAACTCCACGCTGATGGCCTTGCCCTCGTAGAACTCCACGGCCACTTTCAACTGCGGCACCAAGTAGCCGACGGCATCGCCGAGCAGTTCCTTGGTGAGGTGCATCTGCTCGTAGTTTTCGGTGTTCATGAAGTAGTAGTAGTCGCCGTCGTCGTACAGATACTCCATTTCGTGTTCTTCCAGCGCGGCGCGTTCGACACGGTCTTCCGAAGAGAAGCGGTGCTCGATCATAGTACCGCTGCGGAGGTTGCGCATTTTGGCCTGCACGAAACCGCGCAGGTTGCCGGGAGTACGATGGTTGACGCTGAACACGGAGAACAAGTCGTTATTGAACTTGACTACCATGCCGGGGCGCATTTGTGTTGACTGAATCATGAACTAACTCAGTATAACAGAGGCGGCCTACGAGGCCGCCGCAGGCTGCGAGCCTGCCCCACTTCAGAAGGGCAGGATCTCCTCGCGCACCGGATCGAAGTCGATGCGGCGCTTTTGCATGTACGAGATATTGCCCAAGTGCGAAGCTTGCGCGGAGCGATGGCCGATCAAGACGTCGCCGTTGGGCCGCTGGCGGGAGCGCACGCAATCGAGGAAGTTGTTGACATGGTCCTCGTCGATCTTGCTGAACGCTTTCACGGTGACGGCCTGTGCGCCGCGGCCCACCGGATGGAACTCGTAGCGGCCGCGATCGATATACAGGCGTCCGTCGGTGCCGGCGATCTCGACCGCGGCGCCTGTGATTCCCGGCACCAGCGTGGCTTCAAAGGTGGCGGTGAACTCGGCCGGATATTCCAGCAGCACGTTGATGGTGTCGGGCGCAGTGCGGCCATCCTTATACTTGTAGACGCCGCCCGCGGCGGAAGCGGAAAACGGCACATCCTGCCCCATGAACATGTGCACCACGTCGATCCAGTGGGTGAACAGGTCGGTGACCTGACCGCCGCCGAAATCCAGATAGGCGCGCCAATTGAAGTATTGCTGCGGATCGTAGTCGCGCCACTTGAGCGGCCCCAGGAAATGCGCCCAATCGAGGTTGGATGGCTGGGTTTGCAGCGATTCCGGCGCGCGGCGCAGGTGATAGCCGTTGCCGTGCCACCAGGTGCGCGCCAGCGTGATCTTGCCCAGCTTGCCGGTGTCGAAATACTCGTGCTTGGCTTGCAGATAGTGCTGGCCGGAGCGCTGCTGCATGCCGACCTGGCAGATGCGCTCGTTAACCCGCGCGGCCTTCACGATGGGCGGACCTTCTTCAATGGTGCGGGTGAGGGGCTTTTCGACGTAGACGTCCTTACCGGCATTCAGCGCGTCGATGGCGATCTGCGCGTGCCAGTGGTCGGGCGTGGCGATCAGGGCCACGTCCACTTCCTTCAATTCGAGCAGCGCGCGATGGTCCTTGAAATCCTTGGCGTTGGGCGCTTTCTCGCGGGCCTTGTCGATCTGCGCGCCATAGATGTCGCAGACCGCCACGACGTCGGCTTTGGCTTTCTGGAAATTCTCCATATCGTAGCGGCCGCGATCGCCGCAGCCGATCACGCCCAGTTGGATGCGGTCGTTGGCGCCCATCACGCGCGAGTAGGAAAGCGCCGTCAGGGCCGAAGCGCCGCGCAGGAAATTCCGGCGGTCGAGGAAAGTTTCAGACATAAAGCTCATTATACGGCGGTGCGCCGGGCGGCAGCGACGCGGTAAAGTTCAGATCCGGGTTCGCGGCGGTGGATGGGAGGGCAGTAGGATTTAGCCGCGTCCGCGGTGGACACATCGCTCGAGAGCGCGAAGCCGCGGGGGCGCAGATAATCCGCCAGATTGGCGGGATCGAAGCCGAAGATGAAGGGTTCGCCGGTCGACCGCACGGACGACTTCCAGCGGCGGGCTTCGGCGAAGGCGACGGAACCGTCCAGGGCGCCACAGTGTACATAAGTGAAGATCAGTTGGCTCGCCTGCGCGAGGGCGCGAGACAGCATGCGGAAGTTTTGGTCCACGGCGGCGGGGGTGAGGTAACTCACTACTCCTTCCCAGACGGCCACGGTGGGGAGGCTTGGGTCGAAGCCCGCGCGCAGCAGCGCGGTTTCCAAGTCGTCCTTTTCGAAATCGACCGGGACGAAATGCACGTTGGCCGGCAGACGGGTGAGCCGCAGTTGCAGGCGGCCGCGCTTGGCTTTCTGGGTGGCAGGATGATCGACTTCGAAGAGCGGAATGTTGCGGAGTTCTTCGAGGCGATAGGGACGGCTGTCGAAGCCTGCGCCTAGGAGGAGGGCCTGGCGCGCTCCGCTGCCTATCGCCTGGCGGACGAGGTCATCGATGAGGCGCGTGCGCACGACGGCGGAACTGCGGGTGCGCGGCCATCCGAGATCCAGGAAGTGCGTTGCTAAGCGGCCGATGGCTGGGACCCTTGCGAGACGGGCCACGGCTTTCAGGGGGCCGGTTAACAGAGCTTCGGCGTATGGATCGGTGAACAGCGGAGAAGGCTCGGCGGTTTCTACAGCACGGAAGAGCGCCATGTATTCGGCGGTCCGGCTGGGTTGGTTGCCGGTCATCGCACGAGCCGGCTGAAAGCCGGCTGCAGCCACGATTGGCCGACCTCCAATTCAAATGGGTTTGCCGTCGGCATCCAGGAACTTCAGCTCGCCGAGATTCAGTTCGCGCACGCCAGCTTCGATCTTGGCGCGGTCGCCGACCACGACCCACACCAGGTTGCCGGGACGCACTACGCGCTTGGCCGCGGCCTCCATTCCGGCAACCGTGAGGGCCCGCACGCGGCTGGCGTACTTGTCGTAGTAATCGTCGGGCAAACCGAATTCCACCAACTCCGCGATGGACCCGCCGACCTCGTTGATGGTCTCGCGGGAGCCGGGCAGGCTCAAGGTTTCGTTGGATTGCACCTTGGCCAGTTCGGCGGGCGTAGGCGGCTTGTCGCCGATAATCCCGCGCACTTCCTTGTCGATCTCTTGCAGCGATTCCTTGGTTTTATCCGTTTGCACAGGGGCGAATATGAGGAACGGCTCCTGGCCGCGCGCGCTCAAAAACAAGCTTTGCGCGCCATAGGACCAATGCTTGTCCTCGCGCAGGTTCATATTGATGCGCGCGCCGAAGTTGCCGCCCAGGATGTTGTTCATGGTCTCGAGCGCAATCGCATCCGGATCGTTTCGGGACGGCGCGATCTCGCCGGCCAGAATGACGGACTGCATGGCGCCGGGGCGATCGAGAATGTAGACGACGGGCTTCGACGGATAGTCCACGGTACCGATGTTCTTCTTCGGCGTGGGTCCCGACTTCCATCCGTCGAGCAGCTTTTCGAGCTTGGGGGTCAGCTCGGCGAGCGTGGTATCGCCCACCACGATCAGCGTGGCGTCGTTAGGCTTGAACCAGGTGTCGTGGAATTTGACGAGATCCTGGCGCGCAAGCTTGGACACGCTGGCCTCGGTTCCGGAGCCCGTGAGCGGATTGCCATAAGCGTGCTGGGGACCATACAACAAGCCTGGAAATACGCGCAAGGCCATGGGAACGGGACTGACCTTCTCCCGCTGGATGGCGGCGATGCGCTGCTTCTGCAGGCGCAGGAAATCGGACTGCGGGAAAGACGGATGGAGGATGATGTCGGCGTACAGATCGAGCGACCGGTCCAGGTTGCTCTTCAGGGCCGAAAGGAAAACGGTGGAGGTATCCAGGTTTGAGGTTGCGCGCACTTGCGCCCCCAGCAGAGCTTCCTCGGCGCTGATTTCGAGGGCGGTGTGTTTTTCGGTGCCCCCATCCAGCAGGGCTGTGGTCATGCTGGCGGTTCCGGGCGAAGCGAACTGATCGGCGGCGTAGCCCGCATCCAGTTGGAGCCAGAAGTCCGCCACGGGGATCTCGTGGCGCTCGGCCAGAATCACTTTCAGCCCGTTGGAAAGGGTGGCCCGCTGCAGCTTAGGCAGCTTCAGCTCGGGCGGCGTGCTGGTTTCCGGCAACTTGGAGCGGTCGGCGCCGACGGCGGCGTTCTTGTAATCGGGGTACGGATGGACTTCCAGGGCATAAACGCCATCGGAGAGCCAGCGCCGCGCGGCTGACTTCAGATCGTCGGCGGAGGCGTCCTGGACGCGCTTGAGCTCCACTTTGTAAAAATCGGGATCGCCCACAAATACCTGGCCACGGGCCAGCACGTCGGACTTGCCGCCAAAGCCGCCGATGCGGTCGACGCCGCGAACGAAGCGGGCCAGGTACTGGGTTTTGACGCGCTGCAGTTCCTCGGCGGTGGGGCCGGTTTCCAGGAACCGCGTTACTTCTTCATCGATCTCCTTTTCGACGGTGGCCAGATCCTGGCCAGGGCGGGCGGTGCCGGTGATCCCGAACTGGCTGCCGATCTCGCGGTCGTCGATTTCGGCCTCGACCGAGGTGGCGATCTGATCGTCGTACACGAGCCGTTTATAGAGGCGCGAGACTTTGCCGTCGGACAGGCAACTGGCCACGAGATCGAGATAGTCGGCGTCGGGAGTGCCGTATTGAGGAACGTTCCAGACCTTGTAGATACGGGCTTGGGGCACGCGGTCCTGCACGGTGCCACGATGCGAGCCGGCCATCTTGGCGACCCAGACTTCCTGCTTGCCGATGGGCGGCCCGGCGGGGATGTCACCGAAATACTTTTCGACCTTGGCCTTCGCGGTATTGAAATCGATATCGCCGGCCAGCACCATGACGGCGTTCGACGGGCCGTAATAGGTTTTGAACCACTCCTTGACGTCGGCCATGGAGGCGGCGTTGAGATCATCCATGGAGCCGATGACGGTCCAGGAATAAGGATGGCCGGCGGGATAGGTGTTCTCGGTGATGAGCTGTTCGGTGACGCCGTAGGGCTGGTTCTCGCCCTGGCGCTTTTCGTTCTGGACGACGCCGCGCTGCAGGTCGAGGGTCTTCTGCTCGAAGGAGCCGAGCAGATGGCCCATGCGATCGGACTCGAGGAAGAGCGTGAAATCGAGGGCCGAGGTGGGGACGTCTTCGAAGAAGTTGGTGCGGTCGTTATTGGTGGTGCCATTGAGGTCGGTAGCGCCGACGGGCTCCATGGCATCGATGTAGCGGCCGTGGAAGTTTTCGCTGCCGCCGAACATGAGGTGCTCGAAGAGGTGGGCGAAGCCGGTTTTGCCGGGCTTCTCGTTCTTGGAGCCGACGTGGTACCAGATATTGACGGCCACGATGGGGGCCTTGTGGTCTTCATGGACGATGACGGTGAGGCCATTGTCGAGGACGAATTTCTTGTAGGGGATGTCGATGCCGGCGGTTTGGGCGAAGGCGGCGGCAGACAGGAGGAGGGTGCAGAGAAGGCTCTTAGTCAGATTTGGCATATAGGGTCGCTTTCTATGATACGACGGTACGGGGGGCGACGGCATTTTCGGATTGTGCAGGGTTGGGCGGAATTGTGCAGGCCGATGGGTTTGGGGAAATCGGCCGAACAAAGCCAATTTGTACGTTTGTCGTTTATGTTCATTTGGTTAGAGGCGATTTTGAGGCTCGACCAGGAGGCGAAAAGTGGCGCTGGCAGAGACACGTCGGCTGTTCTCAATACCAGGAGAGCATGAGGCGGCGCGGGAAGCCGGACGCAGATCGGGCAAGTTATTGAGAGATTGGGGAAATCTTGGCGATCTTCGTGGTGACCATCTGGCGTACCCTGAAAGAGGAGTTAGAGGAATGGCGAGTCTCGATTGGTCGCAATGCCCGGCAGTGGAAAGCGTGCCGGACAGACGGAGTGGCGCTTGGGTGTTTGAGATACCCGGATGCCCGTGGCAACGGTTTTTGAGAACCTTGAAGCGGGTTCGAGCATCGAGGAGATCATCGAACAGTTTCATGTGACGCGGGAACAGATTCAGGCCGTGCTGGTGTTTGCCGCCCGCAGCCTGGATGCGCCGCCGGTTCCCGCTGGCGCACCGACCTTGGCCGATGCGCATCCTCTTTGATCATGGCACCCCGAGCGGCATTGCCGGGTCGCTCTCGGGTCACGAGGTCACGGAGGCGCGAGAGCGGGGATGGGACAGGATTTCCAACGGCGACCTGCTGAGGGCGGCAGAGGCCGTGGGTCCATTCCTCAAATCCCTCCTGGGCGCTTTCGGGGCGGCGTCCGCTGCGACGCGGGGTATCGCGCAACCTGTTCACGGCCCAAGGCAAATGCGAAGGCTGCAGCGCTGCGGCGAGGCGTCAAAGTAACGAATATCCGTGCCGCCCAGGGGCGCGCTCACGGGCTAGCCTAGGTGGCTACCAATTGTTCCAGGTCCCTGCTCAAGTATTCGAGAATCTCCTGCTCGCGCTGTTGGATCTCAAGGAGGATCGGCTCGGCCAGGCGCATGTAATCTTGGTGCGGATGAACCTTGCGAGCTTCGAGGAGTACCCGCCTCAGGTTGCCGATGCATTGCTGAGCTTGTAGCATCTGATCGTCGGTTTGAATCATCTCAGCTCCAGTCCCACAATACCGCGTTTTCCAAAGTTCCGGGTGGTCTGATACGTCTCCAGCCACAACTGCAGGACTTCCTCGCCGATGGAAGCTCGCGCCCAGAAGACATCTGATTCGAAGAGCAGTTTCGATCGGATGGAATCGAAGACGACCCGCGCCGGTACGGGAGCGCGCTCAACTTCAAAATCTTCGTCCATGATCAGGAGAAGATCGACGTCCTTGGGGACCGGCTTGGCGGTTACGAAGCTGCCCCAGACGAAGACCCGACGGAGTCTGCCAGTGGCCGCAGCGAGTTCCACCAACGCTTGAAAACGGCCAAACAGCCACAATCGTCGAGGAGTACTCGCGCCGAATCGGAACTGGAGCTCCTCCCAATTAGCCACGTGGACTCCGACTGGCAGATCCCCTTCGGAATTGAAGTCGGGTAGCACTAATGAATCATCAATAGGCCAGGACCCGCTCCATCTCGGCTATCAGGTCTTCGACTTGGGGCAAGATGGCGTTTTCCACCTGCGGTTGATAGGCGACCCAGGTATCCAGCGCGGCCACGCGGCGGACGGGGGCGTCCAGGCGGTCGAACAGCTCATCGGCGATGCGCGCGGCGATCTCCGCGGCGTAGCCGAACGAGAGGCAGTCCTCGTGGGCGATGATCACCCGGTTGGTCTTTTCCACCGAGGTGCGGATGGCGTTCCAATCGAAGGGCGCGAGGCAGCGCAAGTCGATCACCTCGACGGTCAGGTGCGGGTTCTTGCGTTCGACCAGAAGGGCCGCTTGCTGGGATTTCTGCACTAGCGCGCCATAGGTGATGACGGTCAGGTCGTGCCCGGGCTTGACGATGCGAGCGCTACCGAAGGGGATGGTGTAGTCGGGGCCCGGATCGGGCGAGCGGTTGTAAGGCTCGCGATAGAGGCGCTTGTGTTCCAGAAACATCACCGGATCGTCGCAACGGATGGCGGTGCGCAATAGGCCGCAGGCATCCAGGGCGTTCGACGGCATGATCACACGCAGGCCAGGAATATGCGTGAAGGCGACTTCGCCGCATTGGCTATGGTAGATGGCTCCGCCGTTCAAATAGCCGCCGATGGGGACGCGCAGGACGAAGGGGCAGGCGAAGGCGCCGTTGGAGCGCCAGCGCATGATGGCCATCTCGTCGCGGATTTGCATCATGGCGGGCCAGATGTAATCGAAGAACTGAATTTCGGCCACGGGCTTGACGCCGCGGACGGCCATGCCGATGGCGCGTCCCACGATGGCGGCTTCGGCCAGCGGGGTGTTGAAGGCGCGCTCGGCGCCGAACTCGGTTTGCAATCCATGGGTAACCTTGAAGACGCCGCCCTTGCCCTTGACCACGGCCAGGTTTTGTTCGCGGCTGCAATCGGCCACATCTTCGCCGAAGGCGAGCACGCGCGGGTCGCGGCGCATCTCCTCATGCAGCGTGGAGTTCAGCAGATCGACCATGGTTTTGGGCTCGCCGCGGAATTGGGCGGGCGTGCTGAATTCTTCGGATGTGGGATCGATCCTATCCGAGTAGAGGTGCCGCAGGGCGGAATCGCGCGGGGCCGGATCGGCATGCAGGGCCTGTTGCGCGGCGTCGTGGACTTCGCGATCGACTTCCAGGGTGATGCGCCGCAACGCGTTCGCATCGAGCACGCCTTCCTCCAGCAGAAGGTTGGGAAAGCGGGACAGCGGATCGCGGGCCTGCTCGGCCTGGCGCTCGGCGGTGGTTTTGTAGAGCCGCTCGTCGTCGGAGAGGGAATGCGAGTACGGGCGGATGACGTGCGCGTGCACCAGCGCCGGACCGCGGCCTGCGCGGCAGTACGCGACGGCGGCTTGCAGGGCTTCGTAGGATGCCAGGAAATCGCAGCCATCGACTTCCTGCTGGAACAGTCCGGGGAAGCCGGAGACCAGCGCCGAGATGTTGGCGCCGGCGGTCTGATATTCCACGGGGACCGAGATGGCGTAGCCGTTGTCTTCGATCAGGAACAGAACGGGCAATCGTTTCAGGCAGGCGGCGTTCAAGGATTCCCAGAACTCACCTTCGCTGGTGGCGCCATCGCCGGCGGCGACCAGGGTGACGGCGTCGCCATCGGAGGTCAGGTAGCGGTTGGCCTCGGCGCACCCCACCGCTTGCAGGAATTGGGTGCCGGTGCAGGAGGAAGAGGAGACGATATTGAAGCGGGGATCGCTCCAATGGGAAGGCATCTGGCGGCCGCCGGAAGCGGGGTCGTCGGCCGCGCCCACGGCTTGCAGCAGCATATCGAGGGGGGTGACGCCCAGGGTGAGGCAGAGGGCGCGGTCGCGATAGTAGGGGAAGATCCAGTCGTGGCCGGGGCGCAGGCACATGCCGGCCGCGACTTCGACGGCTTCGTGGCCGGCGCCGCTGATCTGGAAGAAGATACGGTTCTGGCGCTTGAGGACGACTTCGCGGTCGTCGAGACGGCGCGATGTCTGCATGAGGCGGAAGGCGTTGATGAGTTGCTCGGGCTCCAGGCCGTGCCATTTCGCGGCAGCGGTTTGCCGGGCGGTGGTGACGGTGGCCAAATGCATCCCTCCTTAAAGTGTAGCCGCCTAAAAGGCGCCTGCGGCCAAGATTGACCGCCCTCCAATTAGTTTAGCGAAGCGGGGGCGAGTGGAACAGTATTTACGACGGAATTATCGCGAAGTTTTGTGGTGCGGACGGCCACGGCGAGTGCGGCCAGATACAGCAGGCCGCCGGCCAACAGGGTTTGAACCAATCCCAGATAAATGGCACAGACCAGCGATCCGACCGAACCCAGCACGCTGGCGGCGGCGTTCAAAGACCAGGCCCACCGCACAGAGGGCTTGTGCCAGGCTTCCAGGCGTTTCAGCGCGGTGGGAAACGGCATGCCCATGACGAACCCGGCGGGCGAAATCAACGCCGCGGTGATGGCGAATTTCAGCGACAGCGGCAACCCCACGCCCCACTCCAGCAGCGGCGTAACCACGGCCGCCAGCAGCGCCACCAGCACGGCGATGAGGGCCAGGGCGCGAAAGAGGCGGCGATCGTCCGCGGCCAGGATTCGCTGGCTGAAATAGCTGCCCAGGCCGCTAGAGACCAGCATGGAGAAGATCACGACCGTGAGGGCGTAGGTGGGGTGTCCCAGGAAGAGCACGAACTTCTGGATGAGGGCCATTTCGATCAGAATGTAGCCCGCGCCGATGCACAGGAAGTAGAGCAGGAACGTAATTACGCCCTTGTGACGCGGCAGCCGTGAGCCCAGCACCACAGGGGGCAGCGCCAGGATGATGCCGGTGGCGAGGACACTGATGGCCATGAGGGCATACAACAGGGGCACCGCTTTGTTGATTTTGTAATCTGCCGAGCGCCGCGATGCGTTGGCCAGGAAGGCCAGGATATCGCGCGGCTGCACAGTATAAAAAAAGAACGGCTGGTTGTCGGTCACCGGCGAAATGTTGTACCGGTAATTGCGTTCGTAGGCGGCGGGATCGGAGCTGCGCAAGAGATCGGTAAATTGGCCGGGAATGCGTTCGTCCGGCAGATAAATGGGCTGCATATTGGCGGCGGCCATGGCGGCGCGCGCGCGGGCCAGGTCGGCGGAGCTGAACGGATGGCGCGAGATCAACACGGTATCCTGAGCGCCCCAGCCCTGCGTGGAGCCTTCGCGGCCGGTGATCACGTGCCGCCACGGCTGGGGCTCGCCAAGTTGCGTCAACGCCGCCATGGCCAGCGAGACCAGGCGCAGGGATTCGCGCGGCGGGTCGAGTCCCCAGCGGGTGAAGGCAACCATGCCGTCGTCCGTGAGATGCAGGAGGTAATCGCGGAGGGCGTCGGTGGTGTAGAGATTGTTTTCCGAAAGGGCAAAGGCGCCGGCGGCGGTGGAGGCCCAGGTATCCACCAGGGTGGCTTGGATCACCTGGTATCGCTCGTTGGTGCGGCGGACGAAGCTGCGGCCGTCTTCGACGAAGATGCGCACGTCGGGACGCAGGTAGATGCCGCGGCTCCGGGCGGCGTACTTGTCGCGCATGACGGTGGTGGCGATGATGGGGTTGATCTCGACGCCGGTGATATCGCGGCTGCCGGAAGCCAGGGCGCGGGCCACATCCCAACCGCCGCCGGGACCGATGACCAGGGCCTTGGCCGCGGGACGCACGGCGTAGGGCAGGGCGGGACCCTGCTCCAGCAGTTCGTGGCGTTCGCGCGGGGTGAGATGCGCGAAATCGAAGCTGGCGATGCCGGTGGAAGCGTCCGCATCGATAAAGATGGAGTGGTCGCGCACGGCGATGCGGGAGAAGCTGTTCCAGCGGACGAACTCCTCGCGTTTGAGCTTCTGGCCCTTGGCGTAGCGTATGGCGATGATGTCGTGGGTGCCGTTGTAGAACACGAAAGAGAACACGGCCAGCGCGAGGGCGACGGCGGCGGCGCGCAGCTTGACCGATCCGGCGATGCTGTGCCAGATGGCGGCAGCGGCGGCGTAGAGTACGGCCACGAGCATCACGGTGCTGGTGCCGCCGAAGTAATTCAAGAAAGGCACCAGCAGGAGGCATCCGGCGGATGCGCCCAGCAGGTCGAAGAAGTAAACGCGGTCGATGCGCTCGACGGTTTCGGAGATGGCTAGCGAAACGATGGTTCCGGAGACGAAGAAGGGCAGCGAAGTGGTGAAGTAGACCAGGGTGAGGCCCCAGGCTCCCGGCTCCTCTTTCTGCGCGACGACCACGGCGAGCGCGGCCATGACCAGGAGGCTGTTGAGCATGCTGAGATAGCCGAGTTTGCGGTAGAGGGGCGTCTTCCAACCGGCCACAATATAGGAAAAAACGCCGCCGGCGCCCAAGCCGAACAGGGCGATGGAGATGGCCAGGAACGCGAAATGATAGTAGAAGACGACCGAGAAGATGCGCGTGAGCGAGAGTTCGAGCAGCAGGGTGGCCAGCGTGGTCAGCGCCACGCCGAGGTAGAGGTGCGGCCACTGGATGCGGTTTGAAAAAGAGGGCAAGCTTGCCTTAAATGTATCATGATGTACGAATGGAACATGTCAGCGCCGAACTGGCGCGGGTGGTGGATGCGGCGGAAATCCTGCTGCGGCAGGTGCGCGAAGAGGAGAGTGGGAGGCCGGTCCTGGCGGGCGGCTGGTCGCGGAAGCAGGTGCTGGGGCATTTGATCGAATCGGCCTCGAACAATCACCAACGATTCGTACGGGCGGCGTTGGCGGACGCGTTGGAGTTTCCGGCTTACGATACGCCGGGCTCGGTTCGCGTAGCGGCGGTGGAAAGCGCGGCGTGGGGGATGCTGGTGGATCTTTGGGCGAGCTACAACCGGTATCTGGCGCACGTGATCCGGCACCTGCCTGCGGACAAGCTGGAGGTGGTGTGCCGGATCGGGTCGAATGCACCGGTTTCGCTGCGATATTTGGGGGAGGACTATGTGGCGCATTTAGTGCATCATTTGGAGCAGATGAGGGAGGGGGGAAAGGGGGAGTAAGAAGACAGGAGGCAGAGGGCAGAGGGGCGCGATTCCCGAGCGGCCTGCGAGGCCGCAGCAGGCTGCGAGCCTGCCCCACTTATGGCATTAGGATGAGGCGCTGGATGGCTATGCGGGCGCTTTTGTCGGCGCGTATGCGGTCGCGGTGGAACACCACTTTGATCTCGTCGAATTTCTGCAGGGCCGTGACAGGGGGGATTCGAAAGCTCAAGATCTGCCCGGCTGGCGGCACCGACCCCAAGCTCTGGGTCAGATTGATGGGCACCGTGGTATCGATCAGAACCAACTCGAGCGAGACGGTTCCGGGATACGGGTCGGCATCTTGAATGGCAAGCTGAATCTGACTGCAGCAATGCACGCTGATTGGCGGGTCCAGTTTTTGGTGCGCCTCCATCTCCAGGCGCATGCCGTCGGTGGTATGGAAGGAGATCTCGGATGCGTCGCCCCGGCGGATGATGGAGCGCCGCGGGGGCCGCTCGGCGGGCCATCTGAACATCCAGTATTGACCGGTAAATGGGATGCCCACGGGCGTTGCGAGGGGCGCGCCGAACTTGACTACGGGCGAAGGCGACGGCGCCACGAGCGTGGCATGCGGTTGCAGTTCGGGCAATAGAATGACTCCGGGAAAGTCGCCACCGGGCCCCATGGTCTCATCGGGAGGCGTGGGGAGATCCGGGGGGAGTGGCACCGCGGATGGGCCTCCCGAACCCGCGGCACTGGTAGCCGCATCCGGTCCTGCGCCCCTTGCGCCGCGGACCGAGACGCCGCCGAAGGTTAGAGCCGCGGCCAGCAGGAAGGTCATCACGACACTAAGGGCCGAGTGCGGTAGCGCGGGCGCAGCGACCGGACGGTACGCGCCGGTAGCAATGGAGAGCGACGTCAGAATCGCGGTGCTCAGGGCCAACAGGGCGGCCGCCCGAAACGGATATCGCCAAAGCAACGCGACCAGGCCCGCCTGCGCGGTGAGCGATCCCATCAGGACGGGGAGGAAGCTCCACGAAAGGGATGCCGTATCCGGCGGTGGCAGAGCGAACATGGCGGCTTGCTCCAGGCGCACGGGATCCGCGCGAAGGACAGGGGACTGGATGACGCCCCACTGGGAGATCAATTGGCGTGTGGCGTTCGCAACCAAGAAAAGGCTGAAGGCAAAAGATCCGGCGACGGGGACCGATAGCAACACGATGGCTGGTGCGTACCACATGGCCGGAGCCGAGGTACGCAACGAGAAATGCGTGGCGCGCGGCAGATCCGCCAGCGAAACCACGAAATAAACCCAGAAGGTGACGACTCCGCCGCAGATCCAGGCGAGCGTCACGTAGACCAAGGCTTGGACGAACATGCGGGCCACGGATTGGAAGCCGAGCCGCGGCAGCACGTGGTTGACCCATACGATCCAGGCAGTGGCCAAGACTCCGGCCACCTGCGCGGCGGCGATCAGGCGGTCGCCGAGTTTGTTGGATGCCGGCACCTTCAATTCAATTTGACACCACGGCAGACCACAAAAGACGATGGTCTGCCCCACTGACGTACAATGAATCCGTGACTTTCCCAAGATCCAGCGGGATTCTGCTGCATCCCACGTCGCTGCCGGGCCGGTTCGGAATTGGGGACCTGGGGCTGGAGGCTTACCGGTTCATCGATTTTCTGGCGGCGGCCGGACTGCGAATCTGGCAGGTGCTGCCGCTCGGTCCCACGGGTTTTGGGGATTCGCCTTACCAGTTGTTTTCGGCTTTTGCGGGCAATCCTCTGCTGATCGATCTTGGGCAGTTCGTCCCGGACGGGCTGCTGACGACGCGGGAACTGGAAGAGGTTCCGGCGTTTCCCGCCGACGAAGTTGATTTCGGGCGCGTGATCCGCTATAAGCTGCCCTTGTTGCGGACGGCGTTCGAGCGTTTCGGGGGCAGCGCGGAATTCGACTCATTCCGGAAGGAGAATGCCGCCTGGCTGGGCGACTACGCGCTGTTTATGGCGCTGAAGGCGGCGCACGGCGGGGAAGCCGTTTGGACCCGCTGGGAGCCGAGAGCGGTGGCGCGCGAGGCCGCGGCCTTGGATGAATGGCGCGAACGGCTGGCGCGCGAGATCGAGGCTGAGGAGTTCGCGCAATATGTCTTCGCGCGGCAATGGCGGGCTTTGCACGATTATGCGCGTGAACGGGGCATCCGCATCATGGGCGACCTGCCGATTTACGTAGCGCACGACAGCGCGGATGTGTGGGCGAATCCGGATCTGTTCCAGTTGGATGCGGCGGGCGAGCCGGCGGTGATGTCGGGCGTGCCGCCGGACTACTTCAGCGCCACAGGCCAGTTGTGGGGCAATCCGATTTACCGTTGGGACCGCATGGCGGCGACCGGCTTCCGCTGGTGGATCGACCGGTTGCGCGCGGCGCTGGGGCAGTTGGATTTGGTGCGCGTGGACCACTTCCGCGGCCTGGAAGCTTACTGGGAAGTACCGGCTGGTGAGACCACGGCGCGCAATGGGCGGTGGGTGAAGGGTCCGGGCGCGGCGCTGTTTGAAGCTTTGGAAGGCGCGCTGGGCGACTTGCCGATTGTGGCGGAAAACCTGGGAGTGATCACGCCGGAGGTGGAAGCCATTCGCACGCAGTTCGGCTTTCCAGGTATGGCGATTCTGCAGTTCGCCTTCGGGAAGGACCCGCAGGCGCCCGATTTCAAGCCGCACAACTATCCGCGCGACCGCGTGGCATATACGGGCACGCACGATAACGATACGACGGTGGGCTGGTGGTCGAGCACGGGGGCCGGAGATAGCACCC
>Ga0187867_10002174_pt1 | contig 16441 bp, 13 predicted proteins | sample June2016WEW_13_1_FD_132976 | JGI IMG/M metagenome (GOLD analysis project Ga0187867, IMG submission 132976) | Peatland microbial communities from SPRUCE experiment site at the Marcell Experimental Forest, Minnesota, USA - June2016WEW_13_10 | ecosystem: Environmental > Terrestrial > Soil >...
CCGCTGATAGAATCGCTGGTCGGAGTGTCCGAATAGAAGGCGCAGCACGGCCTGACGGGTAGCGCCAAAGAGCGCCGCTCCGATGGAGTTTGCACCCATAACAGGTACAATCATACCTATATTGGGTATATTCGTCAACACTGACGGATCAGGCTGCCCAGTTCTCGATCCGAAGTCTCAAAACGGGGCTACTCAATCCCCAAACTCGATCACCAATCTTTCAGGAACAACAAATAATTTAATATCAACCACTTACCAATCAATAACCTAAGATCCGACACCATCCCCCTGCTACCTTTCAAAGTGGAATGTCCCATCGCCCCGTCTCCCCCAAACGCCTCGCCGCCAATCGCGCCAACGCCGCCAAATCCACCGGACCACGCTCCCCCGAGGGCAAGGCCCGATGCTCCCAAAACGCCCGCAAACACGTGTTCACCGGTTCTACCTTCGCCGTCATCCGCGTCGAGGACATTCAGGAAATCGGCCGTCTCCGCGACGACCTCATCGCCGCCTACCAGCCCGTCAACTCCCAGGAGCTCTTCGCCCTCGAACGCGCCGCCCTCGCTCAGCAGGCCATCCTCCGCGGCGCCCGCCTCGAATCCGGTCTCTTCACCACCTGCCTCGACGAGTCCTACGACAACGGCGGCGAACCCATCCGCCTCCTGAACCCGGTCATCCTCGGCGACGGCGATATCGCAGTCACCCGCGCCCAGAACCGCAACTACCTGCTCGGCGACGGCTTCCATCGCTTGAACCGCCAGGCCAACAGTTTCAGCCTCCTGCTGCGCTATCAGGCCCAGGCCGAGCGTCACTACCGCCGCGCCATCGAGGAGTTCGACCGGCTCAAAGCCCTCCGGGAAGAATTACCAAACGAACCCATTACCGGGCCCGATCTCGAACCAACAAAAACCACTTACCCCGATTCCCAAACAAACCCAAACGGCCCCAGTGGGATAAGCCTCCAGGCTTGTCAAGCAGACGAGCACCCGCAGCCCAAGGCGGGAGAGATGATCGGCAAAGAAACGTTGCCCCCGTCTGGGGCTCGCTCCATTCTGCGACACTGTATAGAGCCTCATGACGCTCCAACCCAGGCCGACAGCGGCAACGAACGAGTTCGAAGAGCGCCGCCGCGCCGTGGCCGCCGGTCTGGCCGAGCGCAAGCTGGACGGGTTTCTAGCCGCTTTCAGCCCCAATTTGCGGTACCTTTCCGGATTCACCGGGAGCAACGGCAATCTGCTCATTGCGCCGGACGCCGCTATCCTGTTCACCGACCCGCGCTACTCCATCCAGGCGGCCGAAGAGACATCCTGCGCCGTTCGAATCGCCAAAGGGCCGCTGGTGGTGGAAGTGGCGGCGGCCATTGGGCGGCTGGGTCTGAAGCGCATTGGATACGAGCCGGGGCGCATGACCTGCGCGCAGTACGAAGCGCTCCGCGCGCGTCTGCCTATGCGCGCCTCTCTCCAGCCGGTGAGCGCGTGGATCGAGCAGTTGCGCATGGTGAAATCGCCAGGCGAAATCGAACGCATTCGCCGCTCCGTGAAGCTCAACGCTCGCGCCTTCGAGCAGGTGGCGGCCCGCGTTCGCCCCGGCATGACGGAGAGCAGCCTGGCGGCCCAGCTCGAGTACCGCATGCGCCGCCTGGGCGCGGAGAAGCCGGCTTTCGAAACCATTGTGGCGGGCGGCGTTCGCTCCGCTCTGCCTCACGCGCAGCCCACTGCGGCGGCGCTCGAGGGGTTGGTGGTGGTGGATATGGGCGCTTTTGTGGAAGGTTACGCCAGCGACATGACCCGCATGTTGTTCGTCGGCTCGCCCAACGCCAAGGTCAAGCGGACGTACCAGGCGGTCCTCGAAGCCCAACTGGCGGCCATCGGCGCCGTGCGCGCGGGCGTCTCCGCCGGCCGCGTGGACCGCGCCGCGCGCGTCGCTCTGCAAGCCCACGGCCTCGACCGCGCTTTCGTCCATTCCACGGGCCACGGCCTGGGCCTCGAAATCCACGAGCCGCCGCGCCTCGGCAAGGGCGAAAAGACGCGCCTCCAGGCAGGCATGGCGATCACCATCGAACCGGGCGTTTACATAGAGGGTTGGGGCGGCATTCGCATCGAAGACACAGTAGTGGTGAAGGAGCAAGGCTGCGAAATCCTGACGCCCACCGGCAAAGCGCTGCGGGTCATGTGATACCCGCCTTTGCTACCGCAGGGTTACCGCGGCCTCCCTGTACCATGTCTGCCCGCCGGTGTCGTCCGTGCCTTCAAATTCGAAGTACTGGTCCCCGGGCGGCAGGCCGGAGGCCCTTAAGGTGGCTTGGATGATGGCGTTGGCGGCGATATGGGTGGTCCCGAACCAGGCCGCGATTTGCGACGAGTAATCCACCCCGTTCACCCGTAACACGGTCACGCTCGTGGCGGCGCCGGCGGTTTCGGCGAGCTGGATTGTGAAGGTCCACAGGCCGCCCGACTGGTAAACCGGATTCGGCGAGATGGAAGCCACCACGTTGGATTGATTCACGCTCGCCGTAGCGGTCACATTGATGAATTGCGGCGGCGCGGCGCCGGAAAGAATGGTGACCGTGCCGCTGTACTGGCCCGCCTGCATGAGTTGCCCCGGGTCCACCGTCAGCGAGACTTTCGCCGGTTGCCCGGCCGTGAGATTGCCGGAAACCGCCGAGAGCAGAATCCAGGACGCGTCGGCGCGCAGTTTGAAGCTCGCCTGGCCGCTCGATTGGGTGGTGAGCTGGATGGTCTGGCCGGCCGGCGCCTGGTGGTTCAACACGTTGAAGCTCACACTGGATAGGTTGGGCAACACCTCGGCGGCGGGCAGGTCCTCCAGGTAGTCCATAATATACGGATAAGTGTTTGAGAACCGGCCGTAGCCGGCCACGAATGGGTCGATCTGGCAGGCCGAGAGAGTGGGCGACTCCGGCCCATAGGTTAGCGTGCCTACCACCACGCCCGGGCTCGAAAACAGGGGCGAGCCGGACGAGCCCGGCTCGACGCGGCCTTGCCCCCACTGCACTTCCAGGTAGAGATTGCCGGGGGCCACGGAACCCTCCACGTTTTCGGTCGCATCGGCCACCCGATCGCCGAATGAGATTCGCTTCCAGGACCCTTCGGGGTGGTGAATGCCCACCAGCGGGGTCGCTTGCGGCGGGTCGCTGACGTCCCATCCGGAGAAGGTCGCGTCGTTGGGGACGCCGCTGAGCAGCACCAGGCTGTAATCGCCATCCGCGATCGACCCGCTGGCCAGCAGGTGCCCGCCCAGGGTGGCCGGCTGATTCGCGTCGCTGCTCGCCGGCGGCGCGCCGTTGCAGGAAGGAGTCTGGTATTTCCAGTAGACTTCGAGCGAGCGCGCGGCGGCTTCCGTGTTTATGCAGTGTCCGGCGGTGAGCAGGTAGGGCTTGAAGCTGTCGTCTCGGGTGGCCACCAGCGAGCCGGAGCATAGGTAGCGCAAGCCGTTTTGTTCGAAGGCAAGCTGGGCCACCGTGCTCATGGCCGGCTGCCACTCGGGGTAGCAATTGGGGTCCAGCTCGCAGTAGTCGGCCGTATTCACGACGGCGGTGGCGGGGGCGTCGGATACCGGAGCCGCGGTGGTCTCCTGCTGCGAGATGGCGTCGATGGCGAAGGGCAGGCCGGCTCCCGCGGCTGCATCCGGGCCGGGTTCGTATTCCAGGGTCACGGTCTCCGAGAATATGGTGGCGCTCCAGAAATGGCCGTTGCCGTAGATTCCCTGGCCTGTGTAAGGGCCGGCCACCTGCTCTCCGTCGTACAGCCACACCGTTCCCGCGCCGGCGGCGAAGTTGAGGAATTCCACGCGAATGCCGGCCGCTCCGGACGAGCTAATGGCCATGCGCCACACGCTCTCGCCGTCGGCGGCGGTTTCCCAGGCGCCGGCGTCCAGGGCGTCGGCCGGGAGCGGACGATTGACGCCGATCGCCAGCGGGGTGCTCCGCTGCGCCAGCCGGGCTCGTTCGGCGGGGCTTAGCGGGCCCAACGCGAACTCGCGCGCCCGGCCAAGGCCCAGCCGCAGGCCCGGCGGCCGCGGCCGTATAAGCGATGCGCGCGCTCCTCCGGCATAGTGAACGGGCTCTTTGCGCGCCACTGCCTGCGCGCCGGCGATGGAGGCGCACACCGATGCCGCCAACGCCGTGTAAACGAGGGTTCGCATTGTCTTGAAGGTACGGCGGCCGGACCATGCGTACAAGATTAGAAAAGGAAGACATTACGGCCATAACGAACGATAGAGGGGGTCGATAGTAATGGGTAGCATTGCGGCCCGCTAAAATGGCTGTTAAACAATGATCCAACTTACCGGGGCGGGCAAGCGCTACGGCCCCAAGATCCTTTTCGAAAACGTGGACTGGCTGGTGACGCCCAACGAACGCGTCGGCATCGTGGGCTCGAACGGCACGGGAAAGTCTTCGCTGCTCAAGGTTTTGGCCGGAATAGAGGGCCTCGATTCGGGCAGCATCGCGGCTCAGAAGGGCGTCACCATGGGCTATCTGCCCCAGGAAGGGCTGACCCTTTCCGGCCGCAGTGTTTTCGCCGAGTGCATGACCGTCTTCGCCAGTCTGCGGGCGCTCGAGGAAGAGCAGGAACAACTCGCCCACAGGATGGCCGAGCTGGACCCCGAAGGCTCCGAGTACGCCCAGGTGGCCGACCGTTTCCATCGCGCGGAAAGCGAGTTCCGCGCCCGCGATGGCTACGCCGTGGAATCGCAGGTGGGGATCGTGCTTTCCGGCCTGGGTTTCCCGCGGCGCGACTGGAAGCGCCGCACCGAGGAGTTCTCCGGCGGCTGGCAGATGCGCATCGCGCTGGCCAAGCTGCTGCTCGAAAAACCCAATCTCCTGCTCCTCGACGAGCCCACCAATCACCTGGACCTGGAAGCCCGCAACTGGCTGGAGGAGTACCTGGCCGCCTATCCGTATGCCTTCGTGCTGGTCTCCCACGACCGCTACTTCTTGGACGTGACGGTGCGCAAGATCATCGAGATCTGGAACAAGGGGCTGCATTTTTACACCGGCGGCTTCACCCGTTACGAGGAGTTGAAAACCGAGCGGCGGGCGCAGCTTCAGGCGGCCCACGACAACCAGCGGGACCGCATCCGCCAACTGGAAGCCTTCATCAACCGGTTCCGTTACCAGGCCACCAAGGCCAAGCAGGTGCAGAGCCGCATCAAGGAGCTGGAGAAGATCGTACGGATCGAGATTCCGCCCGAGGAAAAGTCGATCCATTTCACTTTTCCACAGCCCAAACCGAGCGGCCGCATTGTGGTGGAGTTCAGGAAGGTCGCCAAGAGCTACGGCGATCACCAGGTGTTCGCCGATGTGGACTTCATCATCGAACGCGGCGACCGGGTGGCCCTGGTGGGGGTGAACGGCGCCGGGAAATCCACCCTCATCAAGATTCTGGCCGGGACCGAGCCGCTCAGCGCGGGCCAGTACACCCTAGGGCACAACGCGCAGCCGGACTACTTCGCTCAAGACCAGTACAAAGAGATGGACGGGAACGCCCGGATTATCGAGGACCTGGCCGAGGTGGCCCCGCGCGCCACCACCACCGAGCTGCGCTCGGTGTTGGGCTGCTTCCTGTTTTCCGAGGACGATGTTTTCAAGACCATCGGCGTGCTCTCGGGCGGCGAGCGCAACCGCTACGCCCTGGCCCGCATGTTGATGCAGCCTTCCAATTTCCTGCTCCTCGACGAGCCCACCAACCACCTGGACATGCGCGCCAAGGACGTGCTTCTCACTGCCTTGCAGGAATATTCCGGTACAGTGGTGTTCGTTTCCCACGACCGCTATTTCATCGACAAGCTGGCCACCCGCGTATTCGAGGTGGAGGACGGCAAAGTGCACGTTTTTCCCGGTAACTACGAGGATTACCTCTGGCGCAAACAGGGGCAGGCCGGGGCCGCGGCGGGTTTCGAGAGCGTATCGGAGGTGGGCGCGGAAGCGCCCGAACCTATCCTGGAGGAACCCGGCGCCAGGGCCGAGAGGCGGCTGAACCCCATCAAACTGCGCCAGATGCGGGAACGCCAGGACTCCATCGAGATGGAGGTGGCCAAGCTGGAAGCCGGGATCGCCGAGTGCGAAGCCGCGCTATCGAATTTCGTGAGCGTGGAGGAAACCGTGCGGGTAAACAGCCTGCTCGAAGAGCGCCGCGCGGAGATGCGTGCGTTGATGGGGGAATGGGAGGAGGTCTCCCACACCATCGAGGCCAATTCGTGACAGTGGGATAAGCCTCCAGGCTTGTCAATCCAGTGGGATAAGCCTCCCGGCTTATCAATCGGAGGGATAAACCTCCAGGCTTGTCAATCCGAGCCAAGCTCGGACACGGTCTGAAGCGGCCCCCGTGGGCTCTTCTATTCCTGCATGGGCGCTTGCTGCTCGATGTCGCGCCAAGCGCTGATTTTCAGACGGCGGCAGACCCAGCAGAGCGGCTCAGCCCCGGCATCGGCGGTCTCCGCGCCGCAAACCGTGCACTTGGAACCCTTGGGGATGCGATCCGCGGAAACGGCGCGCTTCGCCTGCTCCAGTATCTGGGGGGGTACCACCGGCTCGAATTTGGGGCTCGACTTCCGCTTCATCTGGCGCCCGCTCTCTTTAACTATGGCAGAAACCGGTCGGCCGAACAACCCAACTTTCGGCAACTTTCGGGGACGTTCGTACCAGTCTAAGCCGCTTCCGGTATCTGGATGACGATGGCGACGTCCAGACAGGAGTCGCAGCGAGGACATTTCTGACCGGGCGCGACGCGGGCGAACTTGCCCTTCAGGTCGATATCGGCCGGCACGGTGTGGGTGCAGATTGGACAGTAGGCTTCACCCAGAATGTGATTCTTGTCGAGTGCTTTCATTTCCCTCACCTCATTTCATCCGACGCAGTTTCTCTAGCAAGGGTTGTGCCAAAAATCGTTAAATTTCTTAAATTAAGGCTCAAGGTGCGTATTCGGACAAACCGGGCGCCGCCGTGCTACGGGCCGCGACCGTAAGGGAGCGGTAGCCGAACTGAAGCGTTGATACGCGAATACCCGGACACGCTCCCGCGCATCTTCTCCTTCATCGTGCTGGGTCTGATCCTGGTAGGCGTTTCGTGGATCTACACGCGCTTCCGGGAACATGTGCAGCGGTTTCTGTAGCGCCGGCCGGACCACGGGCGCGCGGCGCTACACTGGACCTATGACACAGCCCCCTGCCCCCAAAATCCAGTTGATCAACACCCCCGACTACCGGGAGAACTACGCCAACAGCGTCCAGGTGCGGGTCAACCTGTGGGACTTTTTTCTGACGTTCGGCCGCATCAATCAGACGGCGCCGGACAACGTGACCATCCACAGCTTTCAGGGGATCTACGTCAGCCCGCAGCAGGCCAAAGCGCTGCTCAACGTCTTGCAGCAGAACGTGACCCAATATGAAACGGCGTTTGGCGAAATCAAGCTGGAGCCGCAGGGGCCCGGCAGCATCGTGCAGTAGGGTGGACGCTACCGCAATTCCTCCATCGCCTCTTCCAAAGCCGCCCTTCCGGGACGCACTCTCGATTCCGGCAACGTCGCCAGCGGCTCGTCCACCATGTTCAGCATTTCCGTGAAGGTAGGTTTGGCGGTATTGATGTAGAGCACGCCCGTCAGCACTTCAGCCTTGGCATCGGCCTCCTCCAGCAGCGTAAGCGCCGCCAGGCGGTCGGTGGGGTTGTAATCGCGATGCAGTTTGCGGATGCGCAGCCGCGAGCCATCGTGCAGCTCCACGTCGCGCACCTCGCCCTCCGGGATCTCCACGGAAATCTCCTGGAAGGAGGCCACGAAATCCAGCTCTTGCAGCGCTTCCTCGTGGTCCTTCACGTAGCTGTAGCTCTTGGTGGAACCCTCGTGGTCGTTGAAGGTCGTGCACGGGGAAATCACGTCGATCACGGAAAGCCCTTTGTGCGCGATGGCCGTCTTGATAATCGCCTGGAGCTGCCTTTTGTCGCCGCTGAACGAGCGCGCCACGAAGGTGGCGCCCCACTTGAGGGCCAGGGCGCAGCAATCGAAGGGCGGCAATTCGTTGGTGGTTCCGGTCTTGAGCGTGGAGCCCAGGTCGGCGGTGGCCGAGAACTGGCCCTTGGTCAGGCCGTAGACGCCGTTGTTCTCGATGATGTAAATCATGGGCATGTTGCGGCGCAACAGGTGCATGAAGTGGCCGATGCCGATGGAAGCCGTATCGCCATCGCCGGTCACGCCCAGGCCCAGCAGGTTGCGATTGGCCAGCAGCGCGCCCGTGGCTACCGGGGCCATGCGGCCGTGCACGCCGTTGAAGCCGTGCGAAAGGCCCAGAAAATAGGCCGGCGATTTCGACGAGCAGCCGATGCCGGAAAACTTGGCCACCGAGAGCGGGTCGATTCCCATCTCGTAAAAGCACTCGACCAGGCGCTCGGAGATGGAATTGTGCCCGCAGCCGGCGCACAGCGTGGTCTTGCCGCCCTTGTAGTTCAGCACCTCCAAACCGATGCGGTTCACCTTTTTCGGGGGAGGCGTTACGGTGGCGCTCATAGGCCCTCCTGTCGGGCGATGTCGTCGGTAACCGTGCGCGCGTCGAGCGGCAGACCCCCGTAGTAGCGCACGCTGCGCAGCCGGGCGATCAGGTCCGCCTCCAGATCCAGGCGCATCAGGCCCAACAACTGCGCGTCGCGGTTCTGGTCCACCACGTAGACACGGTCGTGGCGGCGAATGAACTCCCTCAGCCGGTCCGGGAACGGGTAGGCTTTCAGGCGCAGGTAGCTGGCCGGAACGCCGCATTCCTCCTGCAACTGGTCGCGGCTTTCGCGCACCGCGTAGTCCGAAGTCCCGATGGCTATCAAACCGATCCTGGCATCCTCCCGAAGCTCCATCGCCGGCTCCGGCAGCCGCCCGCGAATGACCTCGAACTTGTGCGCCAGGCGGTCCATGTTGTTGGCGTAGTCGTCTTCACGCTCGCTGTACTGGGCCTTATCGTTGTGGCCGCTGCCGCGGGTGAAGTAGGCGGCCGCGGGGTTGTGAGTGCCCGGCAGCGTGCGGTAGCCGACCCCGTCGCCATCCACGTCGCGGTAGCGCGCGAAGCCGCCCAGCCGCTCCAGGTCTTCGGCGCTCAACACCTTGCCGCGGTCGAGCGGCGCCTCGGGATAGGGGAACAGGTCCGCCATCCAGTTATTCATGCCCAAGTCCAGATCGGTCATGACGAAGACCGGCGTCTGGAAACGCTCGGCCAGATCGAACGCCCGGATCGACATTTCGAAGCACTCTTCGGGCGAGCAGGGGAAAAACATGGGGTGCTTGGTGTCGCCGTGGGAGAGAATCGCGGTGGTCAGCAGATCCCCCTGCTGGGTGCGCGTCGGGAGGCCGGTGGATGGGCCCACGCGCTCCACGTTGTAGATCACGGCCGGCGCCTCGGCGTAATAGCCCAAGCCGATGAACTCCGACATCAGCGAGATGCCCGGCCCCGCCGTCGCGGTCATCGAGCGCGCCCCCGCCCATCCCGCGCCGAGCGCCATTCCGATGGAGGCCAGCTCGTCCTCCGCCTGCACGATGGCGTAGGTGGCCTTGCCCGTTTCCTTATCGTGGCGGAAGCGCCGCATATAACCGATCAGCGATTCCACCAGGGAGGACGAAGGCGTAATGGGATACCACGCCACCAGCGTCACGCCCGCGAACATGGCTCCCAGCGCGCAGGCCGAGTTGCCGTCCACGATGATCTTGCCGGCGGTCGCGTTCCTGCGCTCCACGCAAAATGGGTCGGTCTTGGCGAAGGTTCTGGCGGCGTAGTCGAAACCGGCCCGCGCGGCGTTCCAGTTCATCTCCGCGGCCTTGGCTTTCCTCTTGCCGAACTGCTTCACCAGCGCCCGCTGGACCTCCTCCATTTCTATGGAGAGCAATTGCGCCACCACGCCGTCGTAGATCATGTTGCGCACCAGCTTCCGCAGGCGCGCTTCGGGGCACACCGGCCCCACCAGTTTGTCGAACGGAACGGGGTAGAAGTGCAGGTCGCCGCGCAGTTCGTTGAGCTTGAGCGGTTCGTCGTAGACCACCGCGGCGCCGCTGGGGAGCTTCATGACGTCCTCGCGCGCCGTCTCCGGGTTCATGGCCACCAGGAAATCCACTTCCTTGCGGCGGCCGACGTACCCCTTCTGGCTGGCCCGTATGGTGAACCACGTCGGCAGGCCGGCGATGTTCGAGGGGAACATGTTCTTTCCGGATACCGGGATGCCCATCTGAAAAATGGCTCGCATCAGCACGGAGTTCGCGGTCTGGCTGCCGGAACCGTTGACTGTGGCGACCTGGATGCTGAAATCGTTGACTACGGAATGGTCTTTTTGCTCCGAGAGAGGCTCGGACGGGGAAACCGCTAAGGTTGACATCGATAGGAAATCCTCAAAGTGCGGTATGTAACCCAGTGCACGTTTGATTAGATTATATCCCGGCGGGCGGGATGCGGGCTTTTGGCGGCGATTGTGGGGCAGGCGCTTTCGCCTGCCGACCCAGCTCCCGAGCTTCGCTCGGATTGACAGGCGGAAGCGCCTGTCCCACATGGATTGAGACTCTGGCTATTCCTGGAGCGCTTTCTCGATGGCCGCTTTTACCTCGGGAGAATCGGGCGTTACGGCCGGCTCGAAGCGCGCGACCACCTTGCCTTCGCGGTTCACCAGGAACTTGGTGAAATTCCACTTGATGTCTCCGGCGACAGCCGGGTTCGCCTCTTTGGTGAGGAAGCCGTAGAGCGGCGCCTGGTCCTCGCCCTTAACCGAGATCTTGCTCATCATGGGGAACTGCACGTTGTAGGTGCGCGAACAGAAGGTCTTGATTTCTTCGTTGGTGCCCGGTTCCTGCCCGCCGAAATTGTTGGCCGGAAACCCCACGATCACGAGCCCGCGATCCTTATACGATTCGAAGGTCGATTCCAGGGCTTTGTACTGCGGCGTGAAACCGCACTTGCTGGCCACGTTGACCAGCAGAAGCACCTTCCCCTTCCAAGCCGAGAGCGGCGCCGGCTGGCCGTCTATCGAACTCGGCGTGAAACCGTAAACTGTTTCGGCGGCGTGGCCCATGGCGGCCATCGCTGCCAGCGATCCGATCCCAATAATGAGTCTTAGCATCCATCCTCCAAACTTACCCGTGTCTATCGGATGCCGCCGGGGCGGGCGGGGATGCGCTCTCGCTCCCGAACCCGTGGCCGAACCCTGTAAATTAGTACATACATGAGCGTTCCACGAGGCCGCGCCGCGCTGGCCGCGGCCATTGCGGCCGGCGGCTGTTTGTTCGCCCTGGCGGGCGACGGAATCCGCGCCTACTTCACGCCCGACGACATGATGAACCTCTACGGCGCGTGGTCGTCCTCGCCCCTGGCGGCGGACCGTCCCGTGGGGGCGCTGTTCTACCGCTGCCTCTTCGGCCTGTTCGGCTTGCACCCGCTGCCTTACCGTCTGGCGGCCTTCGCCCTGCTGGCGGCCAACCTGGCGCTGCTCTATGGATTCTGCGCCCGCCTGGCGCGTTCCCGCGAAGTCGCGGCCCTGGCCTGCCTGCTGGGGGCCTACCAGGCGCACCTGGCCGACCTTTACTACAGCACCGGAACCATCTACGACCTGCTCTGCTACTTCTTCTTTTTTCTAGCGTTCGTGTGGTATCTGCGGATTCGCGACGCCGGCGCACTTCCGGACTGGCGGCAGACCGCCGGGCTTCTCGGCTTGTACGCGCTGGCGCTCGGCTCCAAGGAAATGGCCGCCATCCTGCCCGTCCTACTGGGCGTTTACGAGTGCATCTACCACCGCGCCAGGGACTGGCGCCAATGGCGGTTCGTCTGGCTGGGCCTGCCGCTCGCGGCGCTCTACGCGGTTTACAAAACGCTGGGCCCGCACCGCATGACCGCCAATGCGGATTACGCTCTCCGCCTGACGGGGCACGCGTTCCTCACCTCCTGGAAGCATTACCTGGGTGAGCTGTTCTACGGCGCGGCGACCTTCAACACCTTCCAACTGATCCTGCTATGGGCCGCCATGTTGGCCCTGGCGGCGCTGGCGCGGCGGCGCGAGCTGCTGTTCGCCTGGTGCTTCCTCTTCATCGCCATGCTGCCGGTGGCTTTCATTCCGCCGCGCGGCCTGTTCGCCGTCTATATGACGCTGCCGGGGTGGTATCTCTACGCGGCGAGCGCCCTGGCCCTGGGCCGCGATGGACTGGTGCGCTGGTTCCCGCGTTTCGCGGCGGCGTTCCAGGTGAGGCCGGAACAGGCGGCCCTATTCCTGCTGGTGGCGGCGCTGCTGATCCCGGTCCACCTCCGCCAGAGGCCGGAAGGAAAACTTTGGGTCACGGAAGCTCACGCCGCGGTGCGCAACGTGATCGAGCCGCTGGCCGCCCGTTATCCCGGGCTGCCGCGCGGCGCCAAGGTGCTCTTCCTCGACGATCCGTACCCCAAGAACGAGTGGATGCTCACTTTCATATTCCGGCTGTTTTATCGCGACAACCAGATCCGCGTGGACCGCGCCAAGGTGTGGCCCGAGCTGGCGAAAAAGCCCGCCAGGTCGACGTACCAGAGGTTGTTCGTGCTGGATGAACACGGCCTGCGTTGCGCGGCGTCGAACCCCCGATAAAGACCGTGTGTCATACTGGATTCATGCCTGCGCGAATCACGATCAGGATCCCCCAGGAGTTGCTGGATCGCGTTCGGGAGGAAGCCGCGGCGCAGAACCTGCCGGCATCCAGGTTCGTGGGCAGGATTGTGGAAGCTGAGGCGCGGCGCGACCTCGGCGCGCGAGGCCGCCGAACCGCAAAGCGAACACGCTAAACGGGATCAGCCCGCGTCTACTGCTCGTGCACGTCTTCCAGGTAAGTGTACCCGCGCAGGCCCTCTTCGTAGAACTTCAGCAGGGCGCCGCTTTCCTCGTAGGTGAGGCGGTTGTCCCGCAAAGCCGATTCCACGTCGCGGCGCAGCTTGGTCACCAGGGAATCGGAGCTGAACTGCACGTAGTTGAGCACCTCGCGCACGGTGTCGCCCTTGATCACCGAATCGAGCAGCACCTCGCCGGTGGGGCTCAGGCGGACGTGCACGGCGTTGGTATCTCCGAACAGGTTGTGCAGATCGCCCAGGATTTCCTGATAGGCGCCCAGGAGAAACGCGCCCAGGAAATAATCGCCGCCGTTGAAGGGGTGCAGCGCCAGCGTGCGCTTCACATCGCGGCGGTCGATGAAAGCGTCCACTTTCCCGTCCGAATCGCAGGTGATATCGCCCAGCACGGCGTGGCGGGTGGGCTCCTCCTCCAGCCGGTGGATGGGCATGACGGGGAAGAGCTGCTTGATAGCCCAGCTATCGGGCATGCTCTGGAAGAGCGAGAAGTTACAGAAGTAGGTGTCCGAAAGCATGGCGTCGATGCCTTCCAGCTCTTCGGGGAAATAATCCAGCTCGCGCGCCAGTTTCTGGATCTTGCGGGAAATCGCCCAGTAGAGGTTCTCGGCTATGCAGCGCTGGTCGAGTGACAGGTATCCCAGACTGAAGAGGTTTAGTCCCTGGTCGAGCGCCTGCTGGGCGTCATGATAGCTTTCGAGCAGGTTCTTGGCGGTCAGGCCGCGGTGGGTTTCCTGGAGGTCGATGAGCGGCTGCTCGGCATCCGCCGGCGGCTCCGGCGCCACGTCGGTGTCGCCCATCCCGGAGACGCCCAGGACGTTGAACACCAGCGCGCTGTGGTAGGCGGTGATGGCGCGCCCGCTTTCGGTGACGATGGTGGGATGCGGCACGCCCACTTCGTCGCACACGTTCTGGGCGTGATAGACGATGTCGTTGGCGTACTCCTGAAGGGTGTAGTTGACGCTCGATTCGAAATCCGTCTGGGAGCCGTCGTAGTCCACGCCCAAGCCGCCGCCGACGTCCAGGTACTTGAGCCCCGCGCCGGCGCGCGCCAGATCCACGTACACGCGCACGGCTTCATTTACGGCGCCCTTGATATGGCGGATGTTGGTGATCTGGCTGCCGAGGTGGAAGTGCAACAGGTTGAGGCAGTCGGCCATGCCCAGATCCTTCAACTCCTGGAGCGCGCCGAGGGCCTCGGTGGCGGAGAGGCCGAACTTGGAGCGATACCCGCCCGAAGACTTCCAGCGCCCCGACCCCCGGCTGGCCAGCTTGACTCGCAGCCCGATGGTGGGGCGCACGCCCACGCGCTGGCTGTATTTGAGGATCAGGTGCAGCTCGGTGTACTTCTCCACCACCGGGATGATCGTGCGGCCCACCTTCTGGGCCAGCATGGCCATCTCGATGTACTCATCGTCCTTGAACCCGTTGCAAATGATGGGGGTTTCGTTGTCCGCCAGGGCCATCACGGCCATCAGCTCCGGTTTGGAGCCGGCTTCGAGGCCGAAATGATAAGGCTTGCCGAACTCCAATATCTCTTCCACCACCTGCCGCTGCTGGTTCACCTTGATGGGGTATACGCAGCAGTAGCCGCCCTGATATTTATGCTCCGCGATGGCGGTGTCGAAGGCGCTGTGAATCTCGCCCAACCGGTGCTTCAGAATGTCGGCGAATCGAATGAGAATGGGGAGGTCGATGCCGCGCAGAACGAGCGTATCCACCAGTTCCTTGAGGTCGATCGAGCGGGCTGGATCCTTCTCCGGGTGCACCCGAACGTGGCCGTTCTCGCCGACGGAAAAATAGCCTTTGCCCCAGCTTGCGACATCGTAGAGGTCGCTAGCCAATTGGGGGCTCCATCGCTCGGCCGGCTCCATGACGAGCGAGCCCTTTCGTCCGTTTCTTTCCAACTCCGGATTCTCCCTTGGCTTTAGTGTCCTTCGGAATGGGGTTGCGGGGCAAGGGGAGACAGCCTTTTGACGCGGAGACGGCGGGAATTTCAAAGAAAAGAACAAGCGAATCGGTGGGGCTCCGTCCTTCCTGGGGATTTCTCGGCGTCTCAGGGTCTCTGCGTCAAGAGGCTCCCGGCCTCCTCTTCCACTCTCTCTCCTATCCTTTAAGATAGAGGTCAAAAACGCGCGGCGCCGCGCCGCACCGCAAACTTCTCCACGCCTTCCGTCTGGAACCGCTTGCGATAAGCGGCGGGAGGCAGGCCGGTCAGCTTCCGGAATACGGCGCTGAAGTAGCTCTGGTCGCAAAATCCCAACTCCTGGCCGATCTCCAAAACGGACCTGTCGGTGGCAGCCAGCCAGGCCTGCGCGCGCTCGATCCGGCGGCGGTTGAGGTGGGCGGCGAAAGACTGGCCGGTGGCCTCCCGGAAGAACGCCATGAAGTGCGATTCGCTCATGTTGCAGAGCCGGGCCGCATCTTTCACGTGCGTCGCTTCGCCGGAGTGCGCCTCCAGATGCCGGTATAGGGGCGCGAGCCTCTCAACTTGCCGGTGGCGTCTCTGCGACCTCCCGGCCGTGCCCGCATAGCTGGCGAAGTGGTTCACCAGAAGCACGAGGGCCATTTTAAGGTACGTCTTGACCGCCAGCCTCGCCCTCGGTCCCGTGGCCGGCAGCTCACCGCGGATGCGGCCCAGGAGCCCAAAGACCTCTTTCGGAATCCCGGTCCGCGCGGGGACCACGTGGGGAAACTCCGCATCCTGCCACAGAAACGGGGTCAAGTACTCATCGGCCTCCTCCCCGATATCGCCGCGAATCAGATCCGGGTGGAAGAGCAGAGATACCGCCGCCAGGGGCGAAGCGGCCGGGTTATGGAGGCGGTGGCCGAGCGAGCTCCCGACCACAACCAAGTCTCCCCGCCTGGCCGGCAGGCGGCGCTCTTGAATCCGGAGTTCACCCGACCCGGTGGAGATATATGCCAATTCGAAGAGATCCCGTCTCCGAGCGCCGGCATCCGCGCCGGGGTTTACGGACAGGAATTGCACGTCAATCGGCAATGTCGGATCGAAAGGCCGAATTGAGGCGCTCTCCGCACTAACCCGCAACGCTGCCGCCGAGCCGCCGCCGGTTCCCCACCCTTCGCCAGCCATGCCCATGCGACGTATTATTTCACGTGCGCCGGGCGTTCTCAAGGGCAATTGACGTACCTTTGGATGACGGCCGGGCTCGTAATAGCATTCCAACAAACAACTACGACGTTTCCTCGGACTTCGAGATTTCCTCGACTTTTTGTTTGACCAGCGAACCACCGCCGCTTGCGAGCCGCGCGCAACGCGCGGTTGTGGAGCAGACGACAGGGCCGTTGCGTCTGGAATCCCCGCTAATGCGGCCATTCGGGCCTCCCAAGGGGCCCGAACTTCCCCCTCTCTGGTCCCCATCGATCCCCCCATGTGCGCGCGCCCGGTAATCGTACTATTTCGTCCGGTTTGCGCCGCGCTACCAGCGGGCGGACGCCTCGAATCATAGTATTTCAACAATAATTCGAGAGAAACTCCAAAGACACCCACGCCGCAATGGGGATATAGTTGACTCCGTTTAGAGTATCGGGCGGTCGAGGCTCGTCCGCCTGACGGGGTTTGGACTCCCGGAGGATCTTCCGGGAGCAG
>Ga0187867_10002175_pt1 | contig 16438 bp, 16 predicted proteins | sample June2016WEW_13_1_FD_132976 | JGI IMG/M metagenome (GOLD analysis project Ga0187867, IMG submission 132976) | Peatland microbial communities from SPRUCE experiment site at the Marcell Experimental Forest, Minnesota, USA - June2016WEW_13_10 | ecosystem: Environmental > Terrestrial > Soil >...
CCAGTCGAGCGCCTGATCCTGGTTGAAGCAGGAAAACACGACCGTCCGCTCACCGGTCGCCGGATCGACATGAGGCTGCAGACATTGCGCGCAAACCTCTTTCATCATGCACTGCATTGGCGAGTTAATGGAAGCGATCGCCCGGTGCTCCGGGTTCAGCAACGGTGCCAGTTCGGCATGCCGCGCGGCACCGACCGCGGCCATCATGCGATCCGACCCAATCACGATCATGTGCGTGGCGTCTCGCAATGGCACCGCCTGCTCACCAAGCTGGCCAGTGCCATAGGCCTGCATCGCCTGCACGATGTTGCCGACGAAGGCTTTGTCCGAGGGGCGGGTCGGCACGAAGCCAGGCGCCTCATCGCAGCACCAGATGATGACATCGGCGGCGCGCTCGATCTCTTCAATTTTGTAACGGTCGCGCATCTGTTTATAGCCGGCGAAATAGATGACTTTCGACCCGGCACCCCGCGTCGCCGCGCCGATCGAAAACAGCACGGCGTTGCCGAGGCCCCCGCCCACAAGAGCCACCGTCGTGCCACCATGGATTTCGGTCGGTGTACCGGTGGGGCCCATCAGGATCACCGGTTCGCCCGGTTTCAGCTCCGCGCAAAGATCGGAACTGCCGCCCATCTCCAGCACGATGACGCTGACCAGGCCCCGGGCTTTGTCGGTCCAGGCGCCGGTCATCGCGAGACCCTCCATGCCGAGTGTCGTCTGACCGACCCGTAAGGCCAGCATTTCGAAATTCTGCAACCGGTAGAATTGGCCAGGCCGGAAGGCGCGCGCGGCGGCGGGTGCATGCACGACGACCTCGACGATCGTCGGCGTCAGGCGATTGACCGCATGCACCGTGGGGACAAGGTCGTTGCGGCAACGCGCAATCAAATCGGAGCCGGACACCGCGGAAACCGGCGCCGAGGTCAGTATGCGCGAAACGACCGGGTAGCCGCGTTTGGCACCACCCATTGCCTTGACCACGTTGCCGAAGAAACTCGGGTGCAGGTCGCCAAAGAAGCTTATGAAGCGGCCATCGCCCGCTTTATGCATCAGCACGTGGTTGACATCCGGTTTGGCCAGGCCACGTTCCGGTGTGACGTTTGCGCCGGTTTCGTCGATCGCCTGGAAATACCGGCCATCGAGCTGGATTCTACCATCTTCCCGTGCCAACACGGTGTTGGGTTGCGTGCCGGCAGCAACCAGAATGGCTTTGGCCGGCAGAGTGAACGCTGCACCGTCAGCCCCTGTGACTTCCAGGGCGGCAGCGTGACCGAAACGATCCACTGTCACGGCGCGCTGGGTCAGGCCTTCGGCAAAACGCACGCCTTCTTCCAGGGCTTTGGCGACCTCTTCGTGGTTCAGCGTGTAAGACGGGCTGTCGATCAGCCGGCGACGATAAACGATGGTCGCGCCACCCCAGGAATTCAGTAAGGCAGCCAGACGCGGCGGTCGCCCTTCTGCAGCGGAGGCGGTACGTTCAGTGGCAATCGCGGCGGCATGTGTCAGGAACTCATCAGCAATCAGCCGTTCTTCCTCAGTCCAACGCACATCGGTCGCCAGCGCCTGATAACGCGCGGCGAATTTCTCGACCTGGCGGATGTAATAGGCGAGACTTTCGGTTGCCGTATCGATTGCGGTCAGCCCACCACCGATCACCACCACGGGAAGCCGCAGTTGCAAATTGGCAATGGACGACTTCTTCGCCGCGCCGGTCAGTTGCAACGCCATCAGGAAATCTGAAGCCTGGCGCACGCCTCGGGCCAACCCATTCGGGATGTCCAGCACCGTTGGCTTGCCGGCGCCCATACACAGTGCGATGTGATCGAAGCCCATAGCCCAGGCGTCGTCGATCGTCATGGTCGCGCCGCCACCGAAACGGATGCCGCCGAAATGGGCGAACTGCCGGCGGCGCTCCAGCAACAATCGCACGAGTTTCAGGTAGTTCTTGTTCCAGCGCACGGTGATGCCGTATTCCGCCACGCCGCCGAAACCCGCCATCACGCGATCATCGAGGTTCTCGAACAGCGTCGCCACGTCGCGCACCGGCAACAGCGGATCGAACCCGAGCGGTTCGATTTTCAACCCGTCGATCGCCACCACCGTATGGCCGTCGTTCATCAGATGATGCGCCAGAGTGAACCCGGCCGGCCCCAGACCGACGATCAGCACCTTGCGGCCGCTGTCCGGCCGCGGCAAAGGCCGGCGAATGTCCAGCGGGTTCCATCGCGTCAGCAACGAGTAAATCTCGAAGCCCCAGGGCAGCGCCAGCACATCTTTCAAAATACTCGTCTCGGCCTGAGGAATATCGACCGGCTCCTGCTTCTGATAGATGCAGGCCTTCATGCAATCGTTGCAGATGCGGTGACCCGTGGCAGCCATCATCGGATTGTCGATGGCGATGGTGGCGAACGCTCCCAGGATATGGCCGGTGGCGCGCAGCGTGTGCATCTCGCTGATTTTCTCGTCGAGCGGGCAGCCGGCCAAGGTCACGCCGAACGGCGATTTCTGGAACGCGCCGGTCTTGCGGTCGACCAGGCCTCTGCGGCAAGAGTCCTTCCCCTGAGTATGGCACCAGATGCAGTAGTTGATCTGGTCCAAGGCACCCTGGGTTGTCATGCCGTGATCGGTCAATGCGAAACCATCGCGATGGCGCCAGTCATGCTCGGGCAGCCGCAGCATGGTGACGCCATCTCGGACGATGGTTTCAACCGGAACGAGATGCAGAGAGTCAATCCGTTGCGGCACGCGGAACATGGTGTCGCCGCGGTGCGCAGCGCGTCCGGCGGGGGTCAACGTGGCCCAGGAGGCGTAGCGCAACGCTAAATCCAGGGCATCGGTGTCGCTGGAACGGTCCCACTCCACGACCGCGGTGGCAAAAACTTTCTCGGTCAATGCCGTGCCGAACCGGCCCTCCAGCGCCTGACGCAACGCAGCTCCGTCGAACGCTGAGGGATCCGGGTACCGCCTGACCGCCTGGCGCTGCACGAAGAGACGCTTGCATGAATGCACCGGATCCAGCGCCAGCGTCTCCGCCAGCAAGGCATCGAGTTCCGCTTCAATCCCGAACAACTCGCCCACAAACGCATCCAGCTGCGGGCCGAGATCGATGATCAATGCGGATTCGTCTTTTTCCGGCAACGGTTCCGCGCGCGCGGCCAGCAGACGCAGATGCAGCACGGCATCGGCCTCAGCCAGGCGTTGCAGAAACGTCTGATCAAGCCGCACCAACCCGTCACGTTCCTGCAGATCCTGGAACGTGACCCCAAATCCCAACGCTGTGTCCAACATCATTTTGCCGCGAGCAGTTCCTTCAACCCGCGCAGCGCCACGTAGTAACCGGTAATGCCAAATCCGGTCACCATGCCCTGACTGACCTGCGCAGTGTCGGATATGGGACCGCGGCGCACTGGATTGGAGATGTGCACCTCGATCGTCGGGAACTTGCTTTGCGCGATCGACGCGGTCAGCGCCGGGTAGCCGCGGGAGAAGCCGGCCGGATTGAAGATTGCCGCGTCCACGCCGGAATCGTTGGCGGCGTAGAACTTGTTGACGACCTCGCCCTCGATGTTGGAGTGGAAAATCTCGATGTCCAGGCCGAGCTCTTTCGCATAGCCGCGGATTTTTTCGTCGTATTCCGGCAATGTCATCTTGCCGAAGATTTCGGTCTGCACCTTGCCGCGCATGTTCATGCCGGCACCGTGAACGATCAGGATTTTGGCCATGGCGAGGGCTCCCCTTTGGTCAGGGGCGGACCCTAGGGGAGCAACCTTGCCTCGACAAGTCGGGTTCAGTGCGGCCGGTCGTCGTTGTTGACGTGGCGGTCGCCGGCCAGCCATCTGGCCAGCTCGGAATGGGCATCCTTGCGGCGCATGGCGGCAATGCGCTCGGCGTCAGGGGCATCGACGGTGAACTCGAGCCGTAGCCCGTCCGGCGTTTTCAGATACATCGACGTGCAATAGCCGTGATCGATGGTGCGGACCGGGACATCGGCCGCCTTACAGCGGTCTTGCAGCTCGTCGAAGCTGGACCGGGTGACTTTCAGGGCCATGTGCCAGGCACCGCCAACGTCCTGCAGCAGCGCTCGGTTCTTCTCCCATGCCTCGTCGTCGGCGTATTGGAAGAAGGCCAGGGCGCCGCCGTCGGCAATTTCGAAAAAGGTGTGGCAGTAGTCGACTTCGCGGCCGACCTCGGGGCGGAAGGTGCGCTCGCACCAGGTGGCGACGAGGGGAATGCCGAGGATGTCCTCGATGAAATGCCGGTTCGCTTCCTGGTCTTTAACCGCGTAAGCGTGGTGATGCATGCGAAGGGGTAGTTCTTTGAGCATGACATGCCTCCTGCGTTGGCGGCATGGCAGCCCCGCACGGCCCAAAAGTCAATCGGGCCATAAGTCAATCCGGCACTTTCAATCGCACCGACACTGGGCAGTGATCCGACAGGCGCTCCTTCCACGCCGGATCGGATTCGCGATAGGCCAGCACGCGCAGCGTATTCGGCAGAACCCACGCCCGAGCGGTGCCGCCGATGAGGATGTGGTCGATGAACGCCTCGTGACCCCAGCACGGGCTGCTGAACCCCTCGGTGGCGCGGGTCAACGGCGTTGGCGCGGCGATGGTGCGAATGAACTTATCGTTCTTGTCGAGGTCGCGGTTGAAGTCGCCCAGTACCAGGAACGGCATGCCTTCGTCACGGCGAGCGGCAATCCATTGCGCCACAATATCGAACTGCGACATCAGCTCCACGCAGGTGGTGCGCGGGGAGCGGTCAAACACCAGATACTGGCAACCTTGTTTCAAGTGCACGGCGAGCACGCGTAGCGACTTCGCACCTGGATGCAGCGTGATGTCGACGCCGCTGCGCAAATGCGCAACCGGGTCCAACGCGATCGCTGTTACGTCGGGGTTGACGTCGTAACTCAGCCCGCGGCGCACCGCGATGCCGACACGTTGGCGGACGCGGTCGTGGCTCATGTGGATCGAATAAGCGTCGGGGGCAAACACGCGCCTTGCGGTATCGGCGTTGTCGACTTCCTCGATCGCGACGAGGTCGGCGTTGAGTTCCTCGGCGTAGGCGCGCAGCCGGTCGAAATCCTCCGGCTGCCGGATTTTAACGTCGGACGGCAGGCCGGCCTGGCGACTGGTCAGCCAGTTCAGATTCCAGGTGGCGATTTTCAGTTCGGCGGCGTGCGGAGCCCCGGCGGTGAGCAAGCTCAGGATCGCCGCAAGCCACCAGGCTCTCATTTTTTCATGGAGCGAAGGTACGCCGTTAGAGACAGGGCGTCGGCGTGGGAAAAGCGGTACGGCGGCATGGGCGGACGCGGCGAGGAACCGTCCGGGCGTTTGCCGGTTTGCAGGAATGTCACCATCTGGGCGGGCGTATAATTCGCCGGCAGGCCGGCGATGGACGGAGCGGTGTCGGCCCAGGGCATTGGGTGGATAGGTTGGACGCCGAGCGGGGCACCCTGGAGGGCTTTCGACAAGATCAACTGACCTTTGTCGTCACGCGGGGTGTGGCAGTCGTTGCACATACTGGTGCCTTCGACGATGTATTTGCCGCGCGCGACGGATTGCGCTCCAGCAGTGGCCGGAATGACAAGGCAGAGCAACGCGGTTAGCAGGTGTTGGCGCATGAGGTCCCCCTTGGTCGACGAAATTTGTTGACGAATCGTTAGCGTGAGCGCCTCAGGGCGGCAACTAAATCTTAACATTGCCGTGCGCAGTAGGAGCGCTTCCACGTTATGTTCGAGTCCAATCCGGCCATTATCTATAAGATCGTGCTGGAGCAGATGTCCGGACGCGCCGGGACCTGACGGGGAAACGTCTTGCCCTACAACCCAGACGCCTGCAAAATTGCGTGTCGCAACGTTTCCCGTCCCGCGCGCCCGGAGGCGAGCGTTGTCGCATTGACGATCGCCACCCGGAAGCCACCCGGAGGCATCGCATGATGCGCCGGATCCTTGTCTTCATGGAACGTGATTTGCACGCTGGATATGCCGTCCATTGCCCGCACGGCATCGACCACCTCGCGCGGCGGATGGCGATAGGCTGGACCGTGGGGCAGAAACAACACCACGCTGAACCCATCGATCCGTCCGGTATCCGGGTAGTTCCACTTGCCATCGGAATACAATCCGATCACGGCCCGCACCCATCCGGGCCCGTAAAGATCCGGCCACTGATCGGCGAATCGCAGATGCGCCTCGATGATCCGGCCGCCGATCGTTTCGAAGTTGGCCATCCCGGTGTAGCCGCGCAGATGTGTCGACGCCCAATTGCCGCACCAGGATTCGATGTCGGGCATCGAATCGGCATGGATGTGCCAATAGTCGAACGTTCCGCCGGCGGTGGTGGCGCCCGCGGTGTGCCGCCACCATTGCGGCGCACCGTCGATCAGCGCGACGTCGGTGGAAACATGGGCTCCGGTCAGCAACGTGCACCAAAAGTGACCGGCGGTGAGCGCGGCTTTGTACTCTGCCTCCGACGCGATCACCTGACTGCCGGTACCCATGCCGCGCAGGTTGGTAATCGGCTTCGAAAATACCGGGAACGACGGCGGCATGACGCCGTGTGGCGCGGCGTCAAGTCCTTGCGATAACGCGACGGCGAGTTTGTCATAAATCCAGCGGTGTGCGGGATACCACATCCAGGAATCCGGATCCTCAGTCGAGATCAGCACATTCTCCGGACAGGGAATGTTTTCGAAATATTGGAATCGCCAGGGGTCGGCTTCGCAGATCGGCATGGCCTAAAACCGAGGACTGTTGAGACGTGGCGCAGCATCCTGCCGAAGTTCAGGCCGTGCCGCGACAGGTGGCCGGAACAGGCCCGGCCATGACGTTCCAGGCCATGACGGTATAAGCATCACGACTCGCGCTCCTTACCGCACGTCGACCGGCCGCATCCGCGCCGGCAATGTGGCCAAACTCTCCGTGGTGTCGAAATCGCGCAACACCGCGTCGTCGGCCATCTCGACCTCGGCGACCTGCTCGGCGTGTTTGCCGACCAGAAAGCGGGCGCCCGAATCGCCTGATATTGCCAGGATTTCCGGGAAATACCGCCGATCCCAGAGCATCGGATTGCCTTGCTTGCCGCGGAACGTCGGCAGCACGATCGAGCGGCCTTCCTCCGGGTCGTACATTGCCAGCAACCGGTCGATCATCCGCCCAGTGACCAGCGGCATGTCGCCAAGGCAGACGATTGCGCCGGCACATTCCGGCGGCACGGCGGCGATGCCGGTTTTCAGGCTCTCGGCGAGGCCTTGAGCATAATCCGGTGCGTGCACGTAACGCACGGGACGCCCGCCCAGAGCGTGCTCGATTTGCTCGGCCATGTGGCCGGTGACGACCAGGATGGGGCGAGCGTTGGACGACAAAACATTGTCCACCACACGCGCGATCATAGGTTTGCCGGACGGGTCGGTCACCAGCAGTTTGTTGTGCGGTGCCATGCGGCGGGACCGACCGGCCGCCATGACGATTGCGGCGATCGTCGGCGCGCTGCGTGGGGCCGCGCCTGACCGAGGCGTTGCCGGCGCCTTTTCCCGCGGCAATGGCCGGTTGTCGAACTCCTTCAGCAACCCGCCGACGCCCATCCGCATGATGTCCGGACTGGTCACTTTCAAGTCGGCAAACAACCGGGTCAGGATGAAGTCGATACCGTTCAGTTTCGGGCTGCGGGCGCAGCCGGGCAACACCAAAGCGGGTTTGTTGCCAATCCGGCCAACGCAGATCAGATTGCCCGGATCGACCGGCATGCCGAAATGCACGATTTCTCCGCCGGCGCGCACGATGCCGGCAGGCCCGACATCGCGGCGGTCCAGCACCGCCGAGGCGCCGACCACCAACAGCATATCGGCACCCGCCGCGAGCAATCCCTCCAACGCATGGGCCACGGATTCTTCGTCATGCGGACAACGCACCGGCGGTAGCAGCGAGCCGGTCAATTGGGTGATCCGCTGCTCGGTTACTGCGATGGTTTTATCGGTGGTGCTGTCTTTCAGTCCCGGCAGTTCGGTGGCCACCAGCCCGACCTGCAAATGTTGGAACGGATACAGGGCCAGCGGCGAGCCGTTTTGCCGCGCTAACGTTTCCGCCACCGTCAGCACGGTTCCGGGCACCGAGAATGGAATGATCTTGATCGTGGCAATCAAATCTTTCGGTGCCACCACGGCGTAATCGGGCAAGGTGCCGATGGTCAGCGCCTCGTCGATCGAGTTCAACTGATCGATCATCGGCGCACGTACCCGCAACAATCCGGGCACTTCGGCCGACAGGTTCACCCTGCCTGTCGCAGCACGGGACCGCGCGATCAGCGGCGAGACCAGCGGCGTGGCGAGGCGGTCGGCTGCGATATCCTCCGGCACGTCGCCGGGTTCCAGGATGGCGCAGATCACCTCGGTGCGGCCGGTATCGCGCAGGGCGGCGATCGCTGTATCGTCCAGCAGCGCACCTTTGCGGATCATGGTTTCGCCCACGCGTTGACTGTGCGCCATGATGCCGCCCTTGGCGTAGTCCAGCGGCATCGAACCGAATTTCATGGTCTGGGCTTTGGTGCCAACGGCGCGCCGCGACGGACGGCGATGATTTCCGCAATGATCGAGGCAGCGATTTCCGGTGCCGTTACCGCTTCGATATTCAGTCCGACCGGGCCTTGGATGCGGTCCATTGCCACTTCGGAATGGCCCAGTTCACGCAGCCGCTTGCGCCGCGCCGCATGGGTCCGCCGGGAACCGAGTGCGCCGATATAAAACGCCTCGGATTTCAACGCCCGATCCAGCGCGGGATCGTCCAGTTTCGGATCGTGCGTCAACGTCACGACCGCGGTACGAGCGTCCGGTTTGAACTCGTCCATTGCCTCGTCCGGCCAGGCGGTGGACACGGCGACATTCGGGAAGCGTTCGTCGGAGGCAAACGACCGGCGCGGATCGACCACGGTCGTTGCATAGCCGCACGCCGTCGAAAATTGCACCAATGCCTGCGCGATGTGAACCGCGCCGACGATGACGATGCGATACGGCGGGTTATAGACGTGCAGAAACCAGTCCGCGTTGTCGATCTTGTGAGTGCCGCTGATGTCGGAGATCAGCACCTGCCGTGCGATCTTGTTCATCGCGTCTGGTGCGGCTGGATCGGGCAGTAGGCGCTGCTCGCCCGACGGCAGCTTCGTTGCCACCACGACCGGACGCTTCTGCTCGCGCGCCGCCTCCAGGGCTGCGAGGATTTCCGGTGTCACGACAGCTTCTCCACGAACACTTTGACTTTGCCGCCACAGGCGAGGCCGACTTCCCACGCCCGCTCATGCGTCACGCCGAAGTCGAGCAATTGCGGGGTGCCGGTTTCCAGCGTTTTCATTGCCGCCTCGGCCACGGCGCCCTCGATGCAGCCGCCGGACACCGAACCGGCCATGCGGCCGGACTTCGTCACTGCCATCTGGCTGCCGGCAGGCCGCGGCGAACTGCCCCAGGTTTCCGTGACGGTCGCCAGTGCCACCTGTTCTCCGGCGGCGCGCCAGCCGGCGGCGGTGCTCAGAACGTCTTCGACATGGTCACTCATGATGGTGTCCTTTCAGGGTGTCCAGCTTAGCGGGCGTGGCGCCGGACGGGAAAGCAGCTCGACAAGCGCGCGCAGGCTGGCGAGGTTGTGGACCGGACGGAACTCATCCACGTGCGGCAGCATGGCGCGGATACCCTGTGATTTTGGCTCGAACCCCGCCCAACGCAACAGGGGGTTCAGCCAAATCAGCCGGCGCGAGGAGCGGCGCAGCCGATCCATGTTCTCCGCAAGCCCTACGGCGCCGTCGCGGTCGAGCCCGTCGGTGATCAGCAGCACGACGGCGCCCTGGCCGAGCACCCGGCGAGCCCACAGCTTGTTGAACCGCTCCAGCGCCTCGCCGATGCGGGTGCCGCCGGACCAGTCGGGCACGGCGTGGGAGACCATCTGGAACGCAACCTCGGGGTCGCGGGCGCGCAGTTGGCGGGTGACGTTGGTCAGCCGTGTGCCGAACAGAAACACGAAAACCCGGGCGCGATGATTGGTAACCGCATGGAGGAAATGCAGCAGGATTTGCGCATAGCGGCCCATCGAGCCGGAGATGTCGCACAGCACGACCAGCGGCGGCGGCCGCGTCTGGCGGCGATTGCGGGCAATGGACAGAATTTCGCCCCCCTGGCGCAGGCTGGAGCGGATGGTGCGGCGCAGATCCATCACCGGGCCCGTCGGATCGGGCCGCATCGAACGGGTGCGGCGGAGATCCAAGGGCAGGGTCAGGCGGCGGATTTCTTTCTTGGCGTCCTCGATTTCGGCGGCGCTCATCGCCTCGAAATCCATGTTTTGCAGGCGTTCCTGATCGGAGACGGTGAGGGCAGCGTCCTGGATCGGCGGTTCGTCTTCGGCCTTCGGTTTGGGGGTGTTGGGATTGGTGAAAGCTTCGGCAACCCGGCGGGCAGCGGGCGGTGGGCGTTCCGGAGGTTTCTTTTGCGCTTCCAACAGAGCCATGGCGGCGGCCTGCTCGGCGGCCGAGGGATCGCGCCAGAACAGCGCAAACGCCTGGTCGAATACCTCCTGATGTTCGTGGCGGTGGATCATGACGGTGCGCAGTGCAATGCGGGCCTCGGTCTTCGAGGCGAGGTCGATCTGGGTCAATGCATTTTGTGCCGCGATCGCCTCGGCGGGGCCGACCGGCAGACCGGCGCGGCGCAGCAGCCGGGCGAAATGCATGACATTTGCGGAGAGGGTGGTTTCGGGCATCAGATGGGTGCAACCAGGGCCTGCAGCTCTATCGGTGCGAAACCGGCCACCGCCTTCCCTGTCGTGCCGTCCGCTAATACGCTGAGGACGCGGAGGTCACCGAGGGCGCGGAGGATATTTATAACAAAATTAAGGAATGCTGCTTTGCCTCTGACACCCTCCGTGCCCTCCGCTACCGCCGCGTCCTCGGTGTTCAATGGAACGTCAACGCGAGCACAGACGTCCAGGAAAAGGCATACCCACGCGACGTTATCCATCACTCGACCCGCGACTCATTCAAAATCCGCGCCGCCTCCACCCCTTTCACCTTCGCAATATCGTCCTGATACTTCAGCAACACTCCCAATGTCTCATCCACATCCCCCGCGGTCAGTTCGGTCTTGTTCAGATAGGTCAGCGCCTGCGCCCAATCGATCGTCTCCGCAACGCCTGGCAGTTTGAACAAATCCTCGCCGCGCAGCTTTTGCAGGAACGCAACGACCTGACCGGCCAGTTGCGCCGGCACCTCAGGCGCCTTCGCCGCCAGGATCGCGCGTTCGCGCGGTGCGTCAGGATAAGCGACCCAGTGATACAGGCAGCGCCGGCGAATGGCATCATGCACCTCGCGCGTCCGGTTCGAGGTCAGCACGACCACCGGCTTCGTCTTCGCCCGCATGGTGCCCAGTTCGGGGACGGTGATCTGGAAGTCCGCCAGCAGTTCCAGCAGGAACGCCTCGAACGGCTCGTCCGCGCGATCCAGCTCGTCGATCAGCAGCACCGCGGGTGGCTGGTCTGGATCGATCGCCGACAACAAAGGGCGGGCGAGCAAATATTTGCGGGTATAGATATCCGATGCCAACTCGTCCCGATCGGTCTGGCCGGCCGCTTCCGCCAACCTTATCGCCATCAACTGGCGCGCATGGTCCCACTCGTACGCCGCGGCGGACTGGTCCATGCCATCGTAGCATTGCAGCCGCACCAGCCGTCGGTTCAGGCCTGCCGCCAGCACCTTGGCGATTTCGGTCTTGCCAGTGCCGGGCTCGCCTTCCAGGAACAGCGGCCGCTGCATCGCCAGCGCCAGATGCACGGTCGTCGCCAGCTCATGGTCGGCAATGTATCCCTGCGCCGCCAGCAACTGAGCGGTCTCCGAGACGGATCCGGGCAACGCGACCATTAAACGATGCTCGCCAGCCAGAGCACCACCATGATCGCAAACACGGCGATGCCGATCCAGCCGGCGATCGGCATACCGAATGGCTCCCGCGGCACCAGGTCGAACATGCTGTCGGCGGACGGTGGCGCCTCCTGCGGCGGCATCACCGCGGCCGGCGGAGGCGCGGCGACGGCGGCAACTTCCGGTACTGCTTCATGGGCGAACGGTTTCTCGACCTCGCCGGTGAATTTGGTGAAGAACTGATCGGCCATCTGTTTGGCCGTTGCGTCAATCAACCTGGCCCCCAGCTGCGCCAGCTTGCCTCCCACCTGTGCGTGCACCGCATATTTCAGCAAGGTGGCGCCATCGTCCTCATCAGTGAGGAACACTTTGGCCCCGCCTTTGGCGAAACCGGCGACGCCGCCCTGGCCCTCGCCGATGATGGTGTAGCTGTTGGGAGCATCGATGTCGGACAACGTCACGGCGCCGTTGAACCGGGCCGATATCGGGCCGAGTTTGACCGCCGCGACGGCCTTCATCTGGTTGTCGCCGGTCTTCTCCAGGCTCTCGCACCCGGGAATGCTGGCCCGCAGTATTTCGGTGTCGTTCAGCCCTTCCCAGACTGCCTGGCGAGGCGCGGCAATGCGCCTCTCACCCGTCATATCCATCGAGTCCTGCCCTTGCTTTGTATTCGGTAAGGTAAAGGTGAGGGCAGCCTGATGCAATCGAGCGGCCATGCGGCATGGGTTGTCCTGCCATTTGTTGGCCTGTTGCTGTCGATTGCGTTGATCCCCGGCATCGCGCCGCGGTTCTGGCTGCGCCGGATGGGCTGGGTGGCGGCGGCCTGGACCTTGGCCCTGATCCCCCTCCTGGGCGTATCGGACTGGACGCACGATGCGGCGCATGCGCTGCTCAAGGCGTATCTGCCGTTCGTGGCGGTACTCGGCGGGCTCTATGTTGCGGCCGGCGGGATTTTGCTGCGCGGCGGGCCTGGCGGGCGGCCCTGGGGCAACACGGTCATGCTCGGACTGGGGGCAGTGCTGGCCCTGCTCATGGGTACCGCGGGCGCCGCCCTGGTCATCCTGCAACCGCTGTTGCGCAGCAACGCGCATCGGCGGAGGCGGTTTCACCTGGTGCTGTTCCTGATCCTGTTGGTCGGCAACACCGCCGGCGCCCTGACGCCGATCGGCAATCCGCCGCTGCTCGTGGGACTGCTGCGCGGCGTGCCGTTCCTGTGGCCGGCGCGCAACCTGATCGCGATCTGGCTGCTGGCTGTGGGCCTATTGCTGGTGGCATTTTTCGCCATCGATTGGTTGCTGGCGCGGACCGAGCCACCGGCGCCCCCAATGCGCCGCTTCTCGCTACGCGGCTGGGGCAATGTGGTGCTGGTCCTGATCATGGCGGCGAGCGTGACGATCTCCGACTCGCCGGTGCTGTTTGCTGTGGTGGCAGGAGCGTTGTCGCTGTGGATCACGCCGCCCGCGATCCGGCGCGCCAACGACTTCTCCTGGCACCCGATGATCGAAGTGGCAGTGTTGTTCGCCGGCATCTTCATCACGCTGGAACCGGTGTCGGAGTTGCTGCGTCTGGGCCTGGCGGGCCCGTTCGCGCCCGGGTTGCGATTGACCTTGAATACGGCGGGTGAAATGCGGCCGTTGATCGCGTTCTGGCTGGCCGGCGTATTGTCGGCGTTTCTCGACAACGCCCCGTCGTATCTGGTGTTTTTCGATCTGGCAGGGATTCGGCCCGAGGCGATGACGGTGGCGCAGGCGGCGGCGTTGCGGGCGATTTCCTGCGGGGCGGTGATGTTCGGCGGGTTAACCTATATCGGCAACGCATCGAACCTGGTGGTGCGAGCCGTGGCCTCCCGTCGCGGCGTCAGGATGCCGGGGTTCGTGCCGTTCATGCTGTGGGCTGCGGTGGTCATGCTGCCGGTGCTCGCCGTGGTGTCCGGCGTGTTCTTCGGCGGTTGAACGGTTGGCGGCGGTTGCCTTGCCTCATGGACAGGCGCGTCCTATCCACAGAGTTCAGGCGATTGGGATCCGTCAGCATGGAACGACTTGAGTCCGCCAGTTATATCCGCGTGGTGCTGCGCGACATCGAGACCGAAGCGCATGTCGGGCTGCATCCATGGGAACGCCATCCGCAACGGCCCACGCGGCTGATCGTCAATGTCGAGATGTTCGCACCTCTGGTGCGGCCATTGTCGGCCGAAACACCGGATACGATGTTGGATTACGATCCCATCCGCGAGGCGCTGAAGGCCTGGCCCAAACGCCCGCACACGCCGTTGCTGGAAACCTTGCTGGACGAGCTGATTTTGTTATGTTTCAGAAACGAACGGGTCAGCGCGTGCCGCGTCTCGATCATGAAGCCCGATATCTTCAATGAGGCCGCCGGCGCCGGTGTGGAAGTGTATCAGGTTCGCGAACCGGGCGCGTGAGAGCATCGCATGTCGGATCGGACAGTGTTGATCACCGGGGCGGCCAGACGCGTTGGGGCAACCATCGCTCGCGTTCTGGCCGCGGACAGCTGGAATGTGATCGTGCACTACAATCGGTCGGAGGCGGAAGCGGCTGCTCTTGCCGCGGAGATTCGCCGGGACGGGGGCGTGTGCGACACGGTGCACGCCGATATGGCGCGCCGGGCCGACGTGGAAAGCCTGATGCAACGGTGCGTTGCCTTGCATGGTTCGGTTTCGTGCCTGATCAACAATGCGTCGGTGTTTTATTATGATGACATTGCATCGGTGTCCTGGGAATCGTTGCGTGATCATTTGGCATCCAATCTGGTCGCCCCGGTCATCCTGTGCCGGGATTTTGTCCGGCAATTCACGGGACCAGGGGATGGCTGCATCATCAACATACTCGACCAGAAGATCGCCAATCTGAACCCGGATTTCTTGTCCTACACGATCGGCAAGGTTGGGCTGGCGGGTCTGACGGAAACCCTCTCCATGGCGCTGGCCGGCCGCATCCGCGTTTGCGGCATCGCTCCTGGGCTGGCCTTGATCAGCGGCAAGCAAACCCAGGCGTCGTTCGAGAAAGCCTGGCGGGCGCCGCCACTGCATCGAAGCACGACTCCGGATGAAATCGCGACCTGCGTGCGATATATTCTGGCCTCGCCGTCGATGACGGGAAACACGATTTTCCTCGATGGCGGGGAAAGTGTGGCGGGCCGGGCCAGGGACGTGGCATTCGATCCGTCGGTGTGAACGACGTTGTGGCCCGGCTGTCGCGTTTTGCTCGTAGTCTCAACGATTGACCGGCAGAGCCTCCCCGACGGGGTGGTGCCACGCGGTCGGCAGCGCTAAATGGGCGAGCGCGCGGACTGAGACTGCGCCAGTGTTACGGGTCGACCATTGGGGTGCAACACGCCAGAACGTAGTGGGGCCAATAAAATGCGGAAATGTATCGATCTATTGAAACGTTTCGTGAGCAGTGCCAGGCGACCCGCCGAACCATCCCAATCCGCATCCTGCCGTCGCCCATGGATTCTGGCCGCGCCAGGCCTGGCATTGTTGCAAGCCCTCTCTGCCGTTCCCGCCAAAGCCGACGACCAGATCACCTTTGGGATCGATTGGCTGGCCGAAGCCGAATACGGTGGCTACTACCAGGCGCTGGCGACCGGCATCTACGCCAAACAGGGCCTTGCGGTCACCATTCGCGAAGGCGGTCCCCAGGTCAATCAAATGCAACTGATGATGGCCGGCCGGCTGGATTTCAATCTCGGCGGCGGCCGCGCCATCGAGTTCGTGCAAAATCATTTGCCCTACGTCGCGATTGCCGCAATCTTTCAAAAGGACCCGGCCGTCCTGATCGCCCACCCCGGCCAGGGCAACGACAGTTTTGCGGATCTCAAAGGCAAGCCGATCGAGATCGCGGCTGACGCACGGTTAAGTTGGTTTCGCTTCCTCGCCGCCAAATACGGCTACAGCGAGTCCCAGATCAAACTCTACACCTTCAACATGGCGCCGTTCCTGATCGACAAAACCCTGATCCAGCAAGGCTATCTTGGCTCCGAGCCGTTCCTCGTCGAGCAAGCCAGCGGCATTAAACCCGTCGTGCTGCTGGCCGCCGACGGCGGCTACAACGGCTACTCCAACATCATTACCACCAGCCGGAAACTCATCGCCGAAAAACCCGACCTCGTCAGGCGCTTTGTCGATGCCTCGATCGAGGGCTGGTATTCGTTTCTCTACCACGACCCAACCCCCGCGAACATGGCGATCAAGAAGTCCAATCCGGAAATGACCGATGCACTGCTCGCTTATGGCCGGAAGGCGATGTTGGACCACGGCATCGTCGATTCCGGCGATGCACTCACGTTCGGGATCGGTGCGATGACTGCGGCACGGTGGCAGGCGTTCTATAAGGCCATGGTTGCGGTCGGCGTTTATCCAGCCGGTATCGAGGTCGACCAGGCTTACGAGACGCAGTTCGTCGATCATCGTACTGGCATGGCAACGAAACCATGAAACCGGACAGCCCAACCGGCGACCCGCCTGATCGCCCGTGGAAAGGTCTCGATACGAGTCAAATGCCGGTGTTCCTCGGCTATGACCA
>Ga0187867_10002178_pt1 | contig 16421 bp, 19 predicted proteins | sample June2016WEW_13_1_FD_132976 | JGI IMG/M metagenome (GOLD analysis project Ga0187867, IMG submission 132976) | Peatland microbial communities from SPRUCE experiment site at the Marcell Experimental Forest, Minnesota, USA - June2016WEW_13_10 | ecosystem: Environmental > Terrestrial > Soil >...
TGAGGTTCGCAGATCTTTTTCGCCCCGATAGCTTTGAACTTACTCATTACGGCGGACGTGTTGTCGTGCGTCATCACATGAAAGGGACGGATGGAAACAAAATCGCCGGCACGTAAGGGGCGCAGCGGCCCCTCGGCGAGGTGAGCTTGTGCGATCTTTTCAACAACGGTCTGGGCCATAGTGGACTCCGACGAGACTCGCGAATGCCGCGCGACAAATGGGTCTACACCAATGCAGTTTTTCGGCGTTTCTTGCCATTCACTCGCGATCTCACTCTGCCTCTGGTCTGCGAACTCTTCTTCTGATTTCGAACATCGGCTTTCATCAGCGCCATCAGCTTGCGAATCGAGTCGCTGTCTTCCAGATTCCAGATTGCCTCTTTGAGTTTTCTCTGGGCCCCAGCCGAAAGCACGCCTTCCGCGAGCGCACCGAATTTCTCTTCCACCTCCTGATCCGTGAGCGGATTGCGCGGATCGCCTTTGGGAAAGTCAAGCTGTTTGCTGAACGTACGTCCATCGCTAGTTGTCATATTCACAATCACTCTTTGTAATGCGGGAAACACTTTCTCAATCGCCGGATCCGCAACTACTTCCACCTTTCTTAGTTGCGCGCGTATCTTTGCGTCCATGATCTTTTCCGAAGTGAATTGCACGGGAGTAACCTGCCGGTCCACCAGTGCTGCTGCAATGACGTAGGGGAGCGAATGATCCGCCGTCTCCTTGGTGTGTGGGTCGTACTTGCTGGGGTCAGAAAGAATATCAGCAGCCCGCGCCAGTGACCGGATTTGAATCTTCTCCACTTGCTCGGGATGCAGATCATTCGTCTTCACCAGATCGAGCACCGCCGAAATGGGCGTGTGAGTGAGAGCTTCGGAAGGAAAGGCCTTCATTCCGCATCGCGTGATGCGCCAAGTCTCGCCGAGGCCATCGGTAAGAAGATGCAATTTCCATTCCGGACCGAAGACGTAAGTCAACCCCTCCTTGCCGTCTATGACGTGCTCGGGGCCGGTGTAACCTTTTTCCGCCAGCAGCGCCGCAAACACGCCGCTCTGCGTTGCCATCGGGTCGACCGTGTTTTTCATCATGGTCAGTTTGCCGGCAGTAACCGCGCCCAGTGTGCAGTGGCGGCTGGCGGAAATGCCGATGGCGTTTTGAATCTGCTCCCACGAAAGATGCAGCGCTCGGCCTGCCACGATGGGCGAAACAAATGCGGTCAACGTGGCGTGATGCCATCCCCGCTCGCGGATGCCGGGGAATGCCGCCTCGCAAAGGCGCATTTCGAACTCGTGGCCCAATACCAAGCCGACAATCAATTCCTTCCCGCCGCTCCCGGCGCGCTCGCAGCAGGCCAGCGCGGCCGGAAAAATGTCGGACGGATGCGAGGGGTCCTGCTTCCAATAGATGTCGTTGTAATCCATGCAGCGTATCATCAGCGCGTTGGCCAAAGCAGCGGAAACGGGGTCCACCCGCTCGCCCGTGCCAATCACCGTGGCCGCGCCACGTCCTGCGACCTCACGGAGGACCTCCAGTGCGACCTTCACGTCGTGCTGCTGGTAACCGCCGAGGGCGCAGCCGATGGAATCAAGCAGGAAACGTTTCGCTTGGTAGATCGCATCTTGCGAGAGATCCTTATATTGCAGACCGGCGGCCCAACGGGAGATCTTCGCGGTCAGGGTCTGGTTCGGTGGGGCAATCGATTTGGTGGACAAGGAATTCTCCTTAGGACTTCAGCTTGATGTTCCTGGGATTCTTGAAGGGCAAGAACGCCATGAAGTCGGCGTGATGCACGATGAAAGCCTCGGTGGTGCGTTTGACCAGGTCGCCCTCGCCGGCGTGAGCTGCAATGATGTGGCAAACCGCGTCGGGAATGCCGCATTCGAGAGCCAGTGCAACTCCGGTGAAGGGATGACGCAACGCTTCGCCGCGCTCGCTTTGCCGGCTCTTGCCATCGGGTCCAAGTTCGTATTCCAACAGCTTGCCCACGTCGGCGAGAATCGCGCCGGCGATGACGGTGTCCGAATCTATGGGTAGGGTACGGCCCATGAATTCCTGCATGGCCAAAGCGCCCGCGCGCGCAATGTGCACCACGCAGCGTTTATGTTCCATGAATGTGATCGGGCAGTTCGGCACCAGCAGTGTGAAAGGAATCTGCTGTAGATCTCTTGGCTGGAGAGCGCTGCGTTCGAGAGCTTTTATCCAGACTTGCGTAACCTGCTCGCGCAGTTCGAGATTCTCAATCCAGTCGATTTCCGGCCACAACTGTTGAACGATCTGGCGCACGGGCGCTCCCCTCGAAACGCTTTAGAGTATCCTGCGGCGACAAGGGAGGCGACGACGTGGGTCACAGCAGCATGTGACCAAACATACGGACAGAAGTGTAGTTCGCTGTTCTGCTTAAGCTTGCGAATACCTTCAACACGGGAAGGGACAAGGAGGCGCAAAGATGGCGGCGCAATATTATTACTGTACGCAGTGTCACGGGAAAGTTTCTACCTCCCAAAGGCTCTTCGATGCTCTATACGAATTTTCCAAGTCCGATCCGGAAAATTGTTCGGCCTGCGGAAATCCGAGGGAGTTACATGTGTCCCTCGACTTTCAGCTGGGTCTCGGCGATGGGGACTTCCAGGTGGTGCACGCCTTCCTTCCTGAAAAACTGGAGTCATGGCTGGGAGAGGAAGAAGAGGAAGTCACTTACTATCCGTTCCTGGTTGTGTTGCAAGGAACTCAGGAGAGCAAGCAGTTCTACTGGATGCCTTACTGGCACGTGGTCGGCAAGGATGCCCGCTATGGGCAGCATGCGGTTTGCCTGGATCACGCGCAGTTCGAAAGCCTCGTGGCGCAGGCGCAGAAGAAAATGTTGGCTATCGCATAACGCAATCCAAGGTGCACCAGCGATTTCATTCGTCCAATTGGTTGTGGGCGCGGACACGACATGGCAGCAAACATCGCTCGCGACCGCACGTAACCACCATAGTCAAGCTATTTCTTGCCGAGGCGCAAAATGATCCCCGCGCCGATCCGCAGATTGTTCTCGCGGTTGTTGAGACCATTGGGCAATCTCGTCGCGAGGTACTCGGCCTGCACGGGACGAACAGAAAGTTGCCTGGACACTTTAAAATCAATACCGCCGCCCGCCGTCATCGCGAAATTATTTTCTGGTCCCGATTCGCCAATCCCATCGGTTGTGCGAATGCCTCAGAAGAGGACCTGAGCGAACGGCGTAACCTTGCCCTGCCTGAGATTCACTCGGGGTCCGAAAAGGTAGGTAAATGCTCCTCCGACCAATGCACCATTTATGGTATTGGTCGCCCCATACCCCGCCAGATCTCCCACCGCACCGAGCCAATTATTGGCGTTGTATTCGAACTGGCCGCCTCCCCCGTATCGGTTGTAGGACGCCGAGGGCGCTACTCCGGGGAGATTGGCGTCGATATTGAAGCGCACGCAGTAGTACCTACCATACAGTTCGAACTTTGAGGGTTGTTCCTGTGCGTTGCTTAACCGCACAGTTGCCAATAGTCCAAGCCAGAGGCCAGGGGCGATTAAGTTCCTCATTTCAGGAGCGCTCCCTTTCGCCCCAACACCTTTCAGCCGCTGAATCATACCCTACGCCGGAGCCCTCGTCAGCGCTTCTCCATGTCAGAAGATAGGAGTGCCCGTAGTGTGACCATACTCATAGGGGGATGTATCTGGCGCCACAGACATGAGGTAAGTTCGCGTTTCGAATTTAATTAAGACATGGAAGGCGGTGACAGGGCGACCTTCGGGGTTAGTTATGGACCCTAGCGAATGGCGAAGTAAGTATCGGTCAGCTCTTCTGAAAATGAACACGCCTGCAAGCGAGAGGGAACTTACTGACGCGGAAGACGCAATTGTTGCGCGCACGCGGGAACTTTACCAGAAGACAGGTTCTGATGTTGAAGTGGAGCGGGATGCCTTGGATGATGCCATGTACGCTCTGCGTGCGCTAAGAAATGCGCTAAAGCGTAAGTCCTAAACAGGCCATTTCACTAGCACCTGAGCTTTGACAAAGTGGATATCCGTTTGCCAATTTCGTTATCTCGGCTCGCGATCCTAGCGCACCAGTTAATCCTGCGCTAAGGGCATTGTACTCACGGCCCTTGTCCCAGCCGTTCTCACCGGCTACTCTTCTTTATGATTCAGCATCTCAACAACACCTTGGAGGCTCTGATGAATTCTCTTTCGAACAGGTGCGTGGTGGTGTGTCTGCTGGCGCTCCTAGGCTTTCTGATGTCCGTACCGACCCCCTGCACGCAGGAAACGGAGTTCTTGGCCAGGTTGACCTCATGGGCGCTACAAAGGTGGAGGAAACTTCAGGCGTCTGGATCGATGGTCAATACGTAGGCTATCTGCGGGAACTCAAGGGATCGAAGAAAATTCTCCTTCTTCCGGGAGAACACGAAATTACGATTCGCCAGGGCGGATATGTGGATTCTGTTCAGAAGGTGATGGTGCGGGCGGGAGAAACGCAGACCCTCAACGTAAAGTTGGAGAAAGACACTCGGGTTCAACTACCTCGAATCACAGCTGAGATCAAGTTGGAAGTAAATCCCAATCGCGCCGCCGTATTTGTCGACGGAGTCTTCGTGGGTCATGTCGCCGAGTTCGGAGGCATCGGCAGAGCCTTGCTCGTTACGCCTGGCAAGCGCAAGATCACCATCAGCTTGCCGGGATACCAGACCTTCGAAACAGATATTGATTTAGTGTCCAATCAGAAATCAACAGTGAAGACTGATCTGGTAAAAGGTGGAGCGGCGGAAGGGGTTCCGCTGCAGCAATAATCGCGATGGGAATGAAGGCCTGTCAGCGCTCAGGAGGCAGTGGCGCTGAGCCCTCGCTGCTTGCGCAGCATCTCCACAAACGACTCAGCCGCGATCCCAGCGGAGTTGCGGAAAAGATCAAGCAACGGATCTTCCGTATGGCCTGATTGGGAAACAGTTTTTGAGCTCTGCGTCGTCTCGTTTTCTAAACCTTCCGGTTCAACCATCAATTCCGGCATGGTGTCGGGGTTTTCTGCCAGCCTGCTTAGAAAGCTTTCCAGCAAAGCGCGATGCTCGGCGGTGGTTTGGGTAAACTCTACGCCCATCCCCTTGTCCGGATGCATCACTCGAACCACGCCCTCGGATCGGAGTTCCACTCCCGCAGCCCGCATCGAAAGTGTCACCCGAGTAGAAACCGGGAATGGCGAAGTGATCTCAAGGTAACAGCCACCTAGGCTCAAGTCCGTAAGCTGACCGCTGACCGGAGGATCGTCTTTTTCCGTTTCTGGAGCGTTGCGTTCAATCCATCCGCGCAACTGATGTGCCACTTGCGGGGATGGATCCAGAAAACGCAATCCCACCTGCGTGCCGCTTCCCTCCCAGGCAAACTCCGCGGGCACCTCCAATCGCGTGGCCGACCCCGGAAGAGTGAACGACAAATTCCATCGCCCCTGGGGCTTGCTGCGTCGTGGAAGCGAGATCGCCAGTCCACCCTCACCGACATCAGTAGTGTTCACTTTGAATCGCGCTCCCGACTGTGCATTCGCCATCTCTACGAGCATGTGTACCGGTACTCGGGAGTTGCGCCGGCGTTCCCTTTTCATCAAGGCTCGCGCCGCGCGAAAACTCGACTTCGCGCGCTCAGCTGAGACGGGCTTGTACAGGATGAAGTGCGCTCCAATATCAAATGCCGACCGCAGTCCGGTCTCGGGGTCCAGAATTGCGACCGCGACCGCGCGCTTGTTGCATGGCGCCGTTCGGGCTCCTCGGAGCACATCGGCTGCACCCGGTCCTGCACAATCTACAATGATTGCCTCGTACCGGTCCCGAGTCAGATGGCGCAAAGCTGCCTCCGCATTCGCACAATGTTCGACCCCAATGTCGAGGTCACCCAAGGTGCGGCGCAGCACGCGCACGATTTTATCGTCCGAACACAGCAACAACGACTTCAAAGTCATAGCCCGCCCTTAAATCCCTCCGCGACCGGTATCCAGCCTGAAATCCTCAAGAAATTACCTTCAACTCTATGCCGGCCTCTCAGGGTCAGGCAATGACGCTCCTTCCGTCAATGTTACGTTTGTAACCGCTCGTGCATTCCCCTTGCCTTGTCCGAAATGACGAGGCTCAAGAACTCCCTGCCCAAATCGAGACTGCCGAGTTTAAGGCTTATTGCAAAATCAATAAAGACAATGAGTTAGACTGAATATATAAAGTCGACCGGGTGCATTGTGATCGGGTGTATTGTGATTGACTTCGGTTGAGCCCTGTCCTAATATACTCAGTCTCCGATTTCGCTTTTAGCTACCAGACGCTAAGTTCGACTCGTCGTCTGAGAGTGGGCTTCCTTTCCTTGAATCCCTGGAGCGCTCGGAGAATCATATACATAGAGGATTTTCTTGATTTTGAGTTGATCCCCCATTCGTACGAAAGGCATTTGTCCATGGCGAAGCGACGCGGAAATCCAAACTGGGGTAAACCCGAGCCAATAGGGCCGGTCGTCCCTACCATTACGGAGTTTGAACAGGTGGTGCGCGAGTACAAGCTCACCCCCGACCAATATTTGCGCTCAACTCGTTTGCGGGAGTGGGCGCGTCGAAACAAGAATTCCAAGTACATCCCGGAGCCTCTATTGGAGGCTTGGGGCTTCGAGATCGAATCCACGCTATAAGCGAAAACTTGAAAATCGGTTTTCTAGGGGGCCGCTGAATGGCGGCCCTTCCTTTTTTGCATGCTGGACTGGTTACACATTCCGCTCCCCGAACTGTTCGCCGTGGTGGCAGCTGTCGCCTTTGCTTCCGGCCTGAATGTCTATGCGACCGTGGCTGCCTTGGGCTTGCTGGCTCGTTTTGGACATGTGCCTCTTCCTCCAGCGCTGCAATCACTCGAAAGCTCGCCGATTATTGCCGTCAGCGCAGCCCTATTCGTGATCGAGTTTTTTGCCGACAAGATCCCAGCGTTCGATCTGCTGTGGAGCGCTCTTCACACTTTCGTTCGCGTTCCAGTAGCCGCCTGGCTCGCCTACGGAGCTACACGGCAGCTCAGCCCCGGGCAGCAACTGCTGGCTGCTTTGTTGGGAGCTGCCATCGCCCTCGCGGCTCACGGGGGCAAGACAGCGCTGCGAGCGGCCATCACGCCATCTCCAGAACCTGTTTCAAACATCGCGCTGAGTTTAGGTGAAGACGTTCTGGCTGTGAGCCTCACCTGGCTCGCTACGCGCCATCCCTATGCTGCCGCTACTATTGTCACAGTTTTGCTGGCGGTGATCACCATCCTGGTTCGTGCTGTCGTGAAAGCTTTGCGATCCCTGTTCCGCGGTGCGGAGAGAGAATTGGCAGGCCGTCCCACGTAACAGCAGTTCATATCGAAATTCGCCTATGATCCCCCGTATTCGTCATCCTTGTCCGACTTCGGCACCTTTGGACTCCGCTTGCGATTTCCCAGCATCGCCTGAGGTTCATCGAGCATCTAACGAGAAGCCAAACCATTCCTATGTCAATTTTTGACGAAAAATACAGGGTCGTCGGGGTGGAGAATGACCGCCTCCGGGTACAAGGAGTTCACAGCGGCGACGTCCTCACCATAATCAACCCTCAACCTGAGATTCCCATTTCTCAGGAAGACTATCCCGTGGGCAAATTAATCGCCCTATCCGATCCCTCAAAAACTCGACCGAATTAATTCCCCGAAATCTTGATACCGGGGAATGTCTAGCGCAACCAAGAAGCCACAGCCTAAGCCGTAGCAACACGTACCTAATCTAGCCAGCTCTTCGGTACTCGTCCTCGGTGCCTCTTCCCGTGCCGATCACTTCCTTTCGCCGTTCGCGCAAGCGATCCTGGAATGTGTCCCATCGAGGGCCAATCCCAACCGCGCTGGTATCGATTTCCACCGTACTGGTCCCAGCGGCAAATCCGGGCTCAATGAAATTCGGTGTCCTCGATGTCGGCGTCACCAATTCCTCTCGCATCAGCATCCGGAGCAGCTGCCGCCCGTGCCGAAGGCGAATTCTCTGGCATCTGCTGCATAGTCGGCGTTAGGTTCCGGTCGGTCCCTGCCCGGTGCATTACCGGATCGGCTTCCCACTTTGAGCGATAGCGCCCTTCATAACCTGACCATTGTTCATCGGATTCCAAGTCAGTCTCCGAGTACGGCGGAAAATTCTCAATCTGTGGCTTGGTCCGTTCCACTGAAAAGTCGTCATCATGCTTGGCAGAAGCCCGCAGGCGCTCTGCCGGCACAATAAACTTCTTGGTCGTCAGCCATCCGCCCGTATCGACCACCACGTAGCGAATCAATCCGGTGGTGTGGTCGAAAATTACATCGTCAATCTTTCCCAATTTTTCGTCGTCCAGACCATACACCTTGGCCCCGCGGATGTCTTCGGATTCATCCGTGAAGCGATAGTTTCGCAGCATTCCGTAATTCGCCATTCATTTCCTCCCGGAAAAGTTTCCAGACCGTGCTTCTGTTGGATGTCACTGTCCGCCCCGGCGTATATCAGGCAAAATACTTTATGAAATGGATGGGCGAGATCAGACTCCCGACGTTATGTTTCGGATACGTCCCGCGAAGGTAGCCACTCTAATCATCTATAATCGTTTCAAGGTATTCCCCAAAAGATGCAACCGCTCCTATACTCTGCCTTTTTCGTCGGCGGCGAAATCCTTGATCTCGTTTCCAGCACGGGTCCGGTCGCCAAATTCGTCCTGCTTACGTTGTTGGCCTTCAGCTTGATCTCCTGGGCCATCATCCTGACCAAATGGAGCTTGCTGCGCCGCGCCCGCGTGCAAAGCGGACGCTTTCTACGCGCTTTTCGCAAAGCCCAGCGCATGCAGGACCTCGCCACCGTTGCCGATCAGTTCCGTCCCAGCCCCTTGGTCGGCGTTTTCGAGGGCGGCTACCAGGAATACAAGCGCCAAATTTCGAATCCCGGTGCCACGCTTCGCAGCCTTACGGCGGTGCAGCGCGGCATGCAAATCGGGGCCTCGGAAGAAATCACGCGCCTTGAGCGCAACGTTCCCTGGCTCGCCATCACTGCCGCCGTCACCCCGTTCATCGGTCTTTTCGGCACGGTCTGGGGCATCATCGATGCGTTCCATGGCCTGGGCACAGCGGGCGGCGCAACCCTTCGAGCCGTCGCTCCCGGCATCTCCGAAGCTCTTATCACCACCGCCGCCGGACTGGCCGCCGCCATTCCTGCTGTTATCGCCTACAACCTGATTGGCAATTCCATTCGCGTCTTCGCCGCTCGCGGGGATGATTTTTCCCTTGAAGTGCTGAATGCCATCGAGAGTGTCCAGCCCCAAGCTCCGGCCGAAGTGAGGCGTTAATGGCCTTTACTTCGTCCAACGGCCGCACCCAAACTGCCCTCGCCGATATCAACATCACTCCGCTGGTTGACGTCGTTCTGGTCCTCCTCATCATCTTTATGGTGACTGCTCCGATTCTGCAGTCGGGCATCGAAGTGACTGTTCCCAAGACCCGCACCGTCAAGGAGATCACGGAAGAACGGACCGTGATCACTATTAACAAGGATCAACGCGTCTTTCTGGGCAATGATGCCATTAATATCAACCAGATCGCCGCCCGGCTTCGCCAGAAAATTCGAGATCCTCGCAACCAGTTTATTTTTATTCGTGCCGATGAGAACGTCCCCTTCGGCGCTTTCGCCACGGTCATGGACGCGGTCAAGCAATCGGGCATCACCAATGTAAGCATCGTCACTCAGCCTCTGGAAGAAAATGGCGCAAAACGCTGAGATATTTTTCGAGCACGATAGTTGGCCACGCGCCCTCGGCTGGTCGGCTGGCTTCCACATTGCGGTTACTGCTTTCATCGTGCTTTATTCCTTTGTCTTCACAGCAGCGCGGGGCCAAGGTTGGGGCACCGGCGGCGGAGGCGACGCCATGGGCGTAACTCTGGTCAGCTCAGTTCCCTTACCCAGCACACGTGCGCCAACCCAAAACGTTCTTGCTAATGAATCCAAGGGCGTCACCAAATCTCAGCCAAAAGTTGAAGAGAAGGAACCCGACGCCATCGAAATCCAGGGCAAGAATTCCAAAGTCAAGCCAAAGAAGGCGTCCACGCCGACCAAAGCAAAGCCAGAGCCCGCGCCCGAGGAAGAAACCAACCAGGTGGCCTTCGGTGAGGGCGGTCCCGTCAGCGGCCCTTACGGCAGCTTCGCAGCGGGCGGGGCCAAGGGCGGATTCGGCGTTACCGGCGGTGGTGGCGATTTCGGCACGAAATATGGCTGGTACGTGCAAGTGATTCAACGGAAAGTTTCCGAGAACTGGCTGAAGTACGAAGTCGATCCGCGGATCACCACCGGGCAGCGCGTCTACATCACCTTCGACATTGCTCATGACGGTCATCCTTATAACGTGCAGGTCGAGCAGTCCAGTGGTGTACCCTCGCTCGATGTGTCGGCCGTCCGGGCCCTGCAGCGCATCGACACCTTCGGGTCCCTGCCACCCGACTATAGCGGCAGCAAGATTTCGGTGGAGTACTGGTTTGATTACAAACGATAGATTACTTAGTTCCTTGATTATTCTTGAGGTTCCACATTCGTGAGTATGATTGAGAGTAACTTGCCAAAGAGAACATATCGGACTACGATATTGTCGTTCGCTGGATACTGTTTCCTGGGCACGCGTAACGGCTCCAAACGGATGGACGATAGCCATAGACAAAGCTCGCTCGTTAGTAGCCCCCCAGGGGTTTACGGGTTGAGCTTCCTTCTCGTCCTGGTTCTGGCGCTTGCCTCCAGTTCCTCCGCTCAGGATTGGGTTCGCACCGGCTCCGGACTCGGCGTTGAGAAGGTTCGGCTCGCGGTTCCCGACTTTAAGCCTTCCGACAGCGACCCGCAGAACACTGCTCTCCTTAAGACTTTCAACGATACGTTCTGGAACGACCTCGATAATTCCGGGGTCGTCGAACTCATCTCCAAAAGCTTTTATCCATTGCAGGTGCCCAGCCAACCGCCCGAGGTGACGTTCGGAGTGTGGAATTCTCCTCCTCCCAACGCCGCCATGCTGGCCTTCGGCAACCTCGGTGTCGCTGCGGGCAAACTCACCGTGCAAGGCTGGCTCTACGACGTAAAGAACGCGGCATCGCCGCTGGTGATCGGCAAACAATACACCGACGTTCCTACCGACGACGCGGCCCGTGTCATCGCCCATCGATTTGCGGATGAAATCATCTCCCGACTTGGCGGGGGTATCGCCGGCATCGCTGAAAGCAAGATTTATTTCGTCAGCGACCGCTCCAGCCACAAAGAAATCTGGGTGATGGATTACGACGGTTCCAACCAGCGTCAGGTCACTCACCAGGCCTCCATCTCGCTTTCACCCCGCATCTCGCCCGACGGTTCGCGCCTCGCTTTCAGTTCTTTAACCAAATCGGGATGGGAGATCTTGATGTTCTCTAGCGATCTCAACCGCTCGGTCAGCTTTCCGCATTTCGGGGGCACCAATCTCGCGCCCTCATGGTCGCCCGATGGCGCTCGTCTGGCATTCTCATCCTCGCGCGGTGGTCACTCAGAAATTTACGTTTGCGATGCTTCCGGCGCAAACCTTCATCCCATGACGACCGGCAGAGGGCCGGACGTTTCGCCGACGTGGAATCGCAAGACGGGCGCTCAAATCGCCTTCGTCAGTGGCGTCACCGGATTGCCTCAGGTCTACACCATGGAGGCCGATGGCGCCAACCAGCAGCGTATGACCGACCAGGGCTATGCGGTTTCGCCGAACTGGTCCCCGAACGGCCAATTTCTCACCCTCGCCTGGATCCGTAAGTATGGTCCCGGAGAACCGGGCTCTTCTGACATTTATCTGATGGATATCGCCAGCAAGCAATGGGTGCAACTCACCCATGACGGCGGCCGCAATGATTTTCCCTGGTGGGCCCCCGACGGCCGCCACATCGTTTTTCAGTCAAGCCGCTCCGGCAAAGAAGAAATCTGGGAGATGCTGGCGGATGGCACCAAGCTCCATCAGTTGACCTTTACAGGACGTAATTCGCAACCGAACTGGAGTTGGAAATAAAACACTTCGTCTGAACTCGAAACCGATTTCGAGCTCGCAGGAGGATTTAACGTGAAGGGGATTAACATGAAACGTAAACTTTTCAAGTCTGTAGCCACCATCATCGCACTGAGCGCGGTACTCATGCTCGGAGCCTGCAAGAAGAAAGCAGCTCCACCACCGCCGCCACCACCACCGCCACCGCCTTCACCTACGGCTTCCATCTCCGTCAGTCCCGATACCATTCAGACGGGCCAGTCCGCGACTCTGACCTGGCAGACCTCCAACGCTACCGACGTCTCTATCGACGGAATCGGCGCTGTTCAGGCCAACGGATCGCAACAGGTCAGCCCGGCTGCTTCCACCACTTACCACCTCACGGCCAAAGGTGCCGGCGGAACGCAGGACGCCACTACGCGCCTCACGGTAACTATGGCGCCCGCTCCGGTGACAACCACTCCGTCACCCACGGACGAAGACCTCTTCGGCCAGAGCGTGAAGGATATCTATTTCGAATATGACAAGTCTGATATTCGCCCGGATCAACAGGCTGACATCCAGGCGGATGCTCAGTTCCTCAACCAGCATGCTGGTATCAACTTCACAATCGAGGGACATTGCGATTCGCGCGGGTCAACTGAATACAACCTGGCCCTGGGCGATCAGCGTGCCTCCTCTGTGAAAAACGCTCTGGCGGCGGCTGGAGTCAGCGCCAGCCGTATTAAGACCATCAGCTATGGCAAGGAGAAGCCGTTCTGCATGGAAGAAAACGAAGCGTGCTGGCAGCAGAATCGCCGTGGCCACTTCGTCTATCAGAAGTAGTTGGTCATTTCCGGTCAGGGGCGGAGAAACCTTCGCCCCTGACTTTCCATGTTCTCGGCCAACACTTCACAACCCACACTGCCCTCAATCCATCTAGAATGGTTTCAGGAAACCTTTGCTTATGAAACTACGACCCGGCTGCTCTCCGTTAGCCCTTCTCGCTACCCTTTGCCTCGCCACCATGCCCGCATGGGGCGTGAGCAAAGAAATGGTTCAACTGCAAACTCAGGTCCAGCAACTGCAGGAGCAGATGACCGCCATGCAGCGCAGCTTCGACGAGCGCATGGGCGTCATGAACAATCTGGTCGAACGCGACACCGACGCCGTCAACAAGGTTGCTGCCGCCGTCAGCACCCTGCAATCCACGTTGCAAAAACAACAGGGCGATTCGGCCTCGCACGTCGACCAACTCTCTGGTCAGATCCAAGCGCTCAACGACAGTCTCGACGAACTCAAGGCCCGGCTCGCCAAACTCAGCAAACAACTCGAAGACATGCAATCGTCGCAGCAGAGCGCGGCAGCCACGGCGGCTCAACAACAAGCGCAGCAACAGGCTCAGTCCCAGGCGCCCCCACCCGATGTTCTCTACAACAACGCCTTGCGCGATTACAACGGGGCCAAGAACGACCTTGCCATCCAGGAGTTTTCCGATTACATCAAGTTCTACCCCAACACCGATCTCGCTGGAAATTGCTACTTCTATCTCGGTGAAATTCAATTTCGTCAAGGAAACTATCAGCAGGCCGCGCAGAGCTACGATGAGGTCCTGCAGAATTTTCCAACCGGAAGCAAGGTTGCTTCCGCTCAGTTGAAAAAGGGTTTCTCGCTCATCGAACTCGGCAAGCAGGAAGACGGAGTCGCGGAACTCCGCCACGTGATCCAGCGCTATCCGCGTTCCCCGGAGGCTCTCCAGGCCCGCGAGCGCCTGCGCAAACTGGGGGTTTCACCCGCCGGCCATTCCGGCGAATAACTCAGATGAGGTTTGCCTACGCAGTTCTGTTCGACACAGGGGGGCCGTATGACCAAAATTTCTGATAACGATCCCGACCGCGCCAAGGGCGCAACTGAAGCAGAACAGCATCATCACGATGGAAACGCGGGAATGGCGAGCCAACTCGGCCATCGCGATCAGGATCCGATCCTGAAAGATGCCGGCTCTGACTTCCCTGAGCCTGGAAGCAATCCCGAACATTCCGCTGGCCGCCCTCGATCGACTTCAAAGAAACGTAAGTCCAAAGTCGCCTGATCGGCAGAGTTCTCAGCGACTGAGGTCTTGCCGTGTATTGACCGTACCTTCCGCGGCTAAGGTTTTCTGACGCCGTCTACGAGAACCCTCTCAACCTCGGGCCAAGCGCGCGATCGCGGATCCACCACCTCAAAATGCCCCGCCCTCTGAATCGAAACTAAGCGCGCTTCTTCCTTACTCTTCCCTTTCGCCTTCACGTAATCTCTGCTGATCTCCCTCGGCACAATGTCATCGTCTGCACCGTGCACCAGCCACTGCCGGGTATGAATCGCCAGCTTCATGGGGTCCGCTTCCCGATAATGCTCCGGCACTTCCGCCGGCGTCCCACCCAGAAACTCCACCACGGCATCGTTACTCAAATGCAACTCGTAGGCACGCTGCAAATCCACAACACCGGCCAGAGAAATCGCCACATTTATTCCCGTCTCACGCGCGGCTAAACAAAGTGCAAGTTGACCTCCGGCGGAGTGTCCGAGCACGATCAAACACTGCGTATCGAACCGGTACCGCAGCGCATTCTGCAACAGGAATTGATACGCCGTGCGAATATCCTCAAACGTTTCCGGCCATCCTCCACCCGCATTCCCCACGCGCCGGTATTCCAGATTAGCGGTCGCAATCCCCTTCGCCGCCAATGCCACGCACACGTGCCCCAAATATTCCAGATCGTAGTTGGCCCGCCAGTACCCGCCATGAATGCAAATAGCGACAGGATGCGGCCCGCCCGCCTTGGGCATTCGCAAATCTATAAACTGATTCGCATCGTTGCCGTATGCCACTCGCGCATCCGCCCGGGGCGGAGCCAAACTCAAAATGTCATCGGATGATGTCATGCAGCTCAATGCTATCTGCTCGGTACTAGGTACTTGGTACTAGTTACTGGCTACTCGTACCGCAACGCCTCAATCGGATCCAATCCCGCCGCCCGCATCGCCGGCACCATGCCGCTGACCACCCCCACCACCGCCAAGATCCCGACCGCCACCAGCAGAATCATCGGCGACACAATCAGCCGGATGTCCCCCGCCTCCGCATGTTTCGCCATGGCGCTATAAAACGTGATCCGTCCCAGCGATACCGAGACCACATACGATAGCGCAATCCCCAGTGTCCCCCCCACAGCCGTAATCGCCATCGCCTCCGCCAGAAACTGAAACAGGATATCTCTCCGCCGCGCTCCCAGTGCCTTCTCCACTCCAATTTCGCGCGTCCGCTGGGTTACGGAAACCAACATCATGTTCATCAGCCCCACCCCGCCAATTCCCAGCGTCAGTGAGCCGATAAATCCCAGCAGGATCTTCAGCGCCAACGAAATGATCCCGAACTGCGACAGCTGCTTCTGTGCGTCGAACACCGAAATCGCCCGCTTGTCGTCCGCCTTGAAATTGTGCGCCGCCGCCAGTGTGTCCCGTACCGTCTGGTCCAGCTTGTCATGATCCAGCCCCTGCGAATCCATCCAGATCCCGTCCAGATAATGATTGTCCTTCAGGACATTCATCGCGTTGTAGGGAATGTAGATCGTTCGGTTATCGTCGTCATCGCCTTCCTGCATGCGTGGCTTCACCACTCCCACCACCTGGAACTCCACGCCATTGATTCGGATATTCTCCCCCACCGCCGGCATCCCCGAGAACAGCTTGTCCTTCGCCTCCGAACCAATCACAGCCAGCAGCCGGTGCCGATCGTTGTCCTCATCGTCGAGAAAGCGCCCCTCGCCCATGTCCAGATTCCATATCTCTTCGATCGCCGCATCCATCCCCACCACCGGCATCGTGAACGTCCGGTTTCCGTTCTGCACCGACGAATCCTTCTGCGACATGCGCACTACGTGCTTGCAAAGCGGCACATTATTTCTCAGCAGTTCGATATCGTCGTTTGTAAAGCGCACCTGCACACCCGCCTTATTACCCCCGGCCTGTTGCGACGTCCGTCCCGGAAATATCCCCACCGCGGTCGCCCCAAAACTCTGAAAAATATTCTCAATCGCCCGCCCGAACCCGTTCCCGTACGCCAGCAGCAACACCACCGTCGCAATCCCCCACGCCATCCCCGCCATGGTCAGCGTAGTCTTGCGCAAGTCATGCCGCATCGCCGCGAACGCCTGTCCTAACAAATCCCGATGCATGGTTTTTCTTTCCCCTGTATTCCAAGCGTCCTCTGTGTTTCCTCTGCCGGCCCGCGCCGAAGATTATCTCGACACTCGCAACTCGCTACTCTTTCCGGAGCGCTTCGACCGGCTGGAGCAGAGCCGCCCGCCGCGCTGGATACAATCCCGCCGCCACCCCTGCAACTGCCAGCGCTGCCACCGCCAAAGCCGCAGTCCGCGCTACCA
>Ga0187867_10002180_pt1 | contig 16416 bp, 15 predicted proteins | sample June2016WEW_13_1_FD_132976 | JGI IMG/M metagenome (GOLD analysis project Ga0187867, IMG submission 132976) | Peatland microbial communities from SPRUCE experiment site at the Marcell Experimental Forest, Minnesota, USA - June2016WEW_13_10 | ecosystem: Environmental > Terrestrial > Soil >...
CGAAGAGTTCCTCAAGCTCCCGCATCAAGAGGTGCAGGAGCTTGGAGGGCAAGTCGGAGGCGAAGCCTTCATCTTAGCCGATTTCACTCATCTTCCTACGCATTGCCGCTTCGTCGCCTTCATGCCGCAATGGGACTTTTTGAACTTTTTGGTGGAGCAGGGGCGCCGTTATCCGGGTTTTCATGTCGAAATGGAAGCCGAAGCTACCGGCCTCATCGAGGAGAATGGACGTGTAGCCGGCGTGCGAGCCAAAACCCCGCAAGGCGTAAGTGAGGTTCGAGCCAATCTGACGGTTGGAGCCGATGGGCGCCATTCTGTGATTCGATCACGCGCAGGGCTTGAAGTCGTCGATCTCGGCGCCCCGATGGACGTGATGTGGATGCGGCTAAGCCGCCGCTCCGGTGACCCAGGACAAACGTTTGGCTACGTCCGGAGAGGAAGGATTCTTGCCATGCTCAATCGCGGAGACTATTGGCAATGTGCCTTTGTGATCCCGAAGGGCACAGCCGAAGAGATTCGCCGGCGAGGCATTGCGTCTTTCCGCGACGAGATTGCAAGGCTCGCACCCTTCTTGAGTGACCGCGTCGATGAGTTGCGCGGCTGAGAAGACATCAGCCTCTTAACGGTTGCCGTCGACCGGTTGTCTCGCTGGTCGAAGCCCGGACTCTTATGCATCGGTGACGCGGCCCACGCCATGTCACCGATCGGGGGCGTCGGAATAAATCTTGCCGTTCAGGATGCGGTAGCCGCGGCAAATATTCTGGGGCCTTCACTCCTGCGGGGAAGCCCCGGCGAGCGTGAGCTTTGCGCAGTCCAGAAACGAAGAATGTTTCCAACCCGGGCGACGCAGCGGCTTCAGATCGTTATTCAAAATAATGTGATCGAGCGCGTTCTCAACAGTACGAAACCGCTCGCTCCGGGTGGTCCCTTCAAGCTTCTCAAACGCTGTCCCTACCTTCGCCGAATTCCCGCGCGCCTGATCGGCATCGGCTTCCGTGCAGAGCACGTGAGGTCAGCCGGGACATAGACCGGCGGATCAGGCCCCATTCCCGGTCCGCAGCCCCTGGACTCTCCGCAATTCCTTTAGATTATTCGTGACCGGCGTGAGCGGCAGGTTCCGTGCGTGAGCGGTAAATAAGTAAATTCAAAGTCCGGGGCACCGTAATTTTAATGCGATATTAATGCATATTAGCGCGCACACGGTGCGTTGCCACTAAACGCATGATCAGGCGAAGTCGATTTGTATCTGCGGAACCGCTTACATGCTCCGTTGATTCTTCAGAAAGCTCATGTATACCGCCGCCGTTTCTGCCGGTTTTTCCATCATGGGGATATGCCCCGTCTCTTCCATGATGACTGTCTGGTGGTTTTTGAGGCCCTTATCCAAAACGGATGCACCGGACACATCGAGAATCCTGTCATGGTCCCCCCAGATAATGAGTACCGGCGCCTGGATCATGGGAAGGTAAGGTTCCAGGGCAAATGCTTCCTTGAAGAGGTCCCATCCGATTTTTTCGTTGAACTTCCTATCGGCCATGGCCTGGTCTATCGCCGCCTTCTTGATGGGGTCGGGTATCGGCGGGGTCTTGACGAAAAGAAGAGGGAGCATCTTTTCGAAGTCATCGGGGTTGCTGATCAGGAAGGGATTTTCCCCAAAATTCTCCAGCCTGAACATGACTTCGGATTTTTTTGCCGTCTTGAGCTGAGCGGGCGCAAGGAGGGCCAAAGTCGATATTTTCTGAGGGACCCTTGCGCTATAGACGGCCGCAATCGTTCCCCCCATGGAGTTTCCTACGAGATGGAACCTTTTCAGTTGCAAGACTTCAGCGAACCGGTCGAGACGCTTAACTTGGCTGTCTATGTTGTAGTTTGCATCCCACCGCTTCGTGCTCTCGCCGAAACCGGCCAGATCGGGGATAATGACATGGTAATCCGGGGTCAGCCGTCCCGCGAAATGGGTCCAGTCGTTTTTGTTGGCGGTGTATCCGTGCAAGAGCAGCACCGTTTCCCCTTGACCGCCTTCCAGGTATACGATCCGGTCGCTGTCGACCTGGATCTCCTTTTTTACGAGACCGGCGGAACGCCAGGCATCATGCTTGGCCTCCTCTGCCTGCCTTCTGGCTCCATCCTGAGCTACGCGCGCTTGCTCTTGTGCCCCGGGCTGTTCAGCAGTGGGCGGCCCGGTTGCGCAGGAAGATAGGATAAGCGCAGCAAAAATCACCGTGATCAGGAACGCCCCGGATAATGACAATAACTTTTTCATTGTTAACTCCCGTCTCAGTCAATCCGGAATAATGCGTCAAGTTATATGCTGTACATCCAGGCTGCATGTTGAGATCGGATTTTTGCCCGAAAAACTTCCGTTGCGACCCGGAAGCCCGTAAAAAACCATACGGTTTTCAGATTGGACAGGCAATAGATATCTCGTCAGGACGCGAATTCAATATTCTTCGAATACACATCTCTTTGAAAAATTCTTAAGCAGGGGCGCAGTAATTATTTTCGGGAAAATTGAAAAGGCCCGAAGCGGAATAATCCGCATCGGGCTTTTGCGAAGGTGAGGTTCTTTGCTTATATTGACTCTACAAGACTTCTGACGGGTCTATCAAAGTGCCTATCGAAGGATTAGTTTCCCATTCCCCATCGACGCATTTGGAACAGTATATATCAATGCAATCTTCCGTTCCGTCGGGATGTATTATGCCATCTTCCAGACAACCTTTTTTTTCTTTTTGCTCTTCCATTTTAACCTCCTGTGACCAATTGAAATCTCCCCAAAGATAAGAATCAGTGCCCATGATTGCAAGGCGCTTTCCAGTCTTAATCCGTTTTCCGCAGCTTTATGGTCCCTTACTTGCCATTACCTCTCCGCAACCGGGGCAAATACAGATTCGAATCATAACTCCTTTAACGGCTCGGGCGTCCTGTGCCCGCTCATTGCGTCGCCGGCGTCGGGGGTTAGTTTTCGCAGCGGAAATACGGCGAGTATCGCTATGACCCCGACGATCGCAAAGGCCGGCCAGAAATCATCGGCTTTCAAGGTCGTCTCGTGATGCCAGTTGAGCGTCAGGCTGAGCAAAAGGGCCCCCGTTCCGACGCCCAGGCTCAAAAACAATTGTTGCAGCATGCTGAACAAGGTTGTGGCGCGGCTCATCGTCTCGTCCGGCACGTCGGCAAACACAAGCGTGTTAAACCCCATGAACTGCAGCGAGCGGAAGAAGCTGCCCACCAGCAAAACCACCATGATGACGCTATGCGGCGTCCCCGGACTAAATAAACCGCAAGCCGCCATGGAGACGGCGCAGATGACTGCATTGCCGATCAGCATGCGGCGAAAACCCAGCCTGCTGATGATAAACCGGGCGAAGAGCTTCACGAGAAGGGCCCCAAGAGCAAGGGAAACGGTCAAAAAGCCCGATAAGAGGGGGCTCAGGCCGAAACCGATTTGAAGCATGAGGGGCAGCAAAAAGGGCATGGCGCCGATACCGATGCGAAACAGGGAGCCGGCCTCTATAGACGCGCGAAAAGTGGAAAGCCGGAAAAGGCTCAGATCGACAATGGGCGCAGGCACGCGCCGCGCATGGATGAGATACAGGGCAAAGCAGAGAAGGCCGCCGATCAGGAAGGCGGCAATCGCCCCGTTCGTCAACAGGTTGCGGCCTACGGTCTCGAAACTGATCACCAGTCCTGCCAGGGCTGCGGCCATCAGCAGGAACCCGCGAATATCGAGCAGCACGACCTTTTCCTCGCGAATGTTGTCGATGAAGAGGGTGACCAGGACCATGCCCAGAAGGCCGATCGGCAGGTTGACGAAAAATATCCAGCGCCATGAAAAATAGGTAACGATCAGGCCCCCCACGGGAGGCCCCATAACCGGGCCGAGCATGGCCGGCGTCGTCAGCCACGTCATGGCGGTAACAAGCTTGTGTTTGGGGACCATCTTCAGTATCACGAGCCGGCCGACAGGCATCATCATGGCGCCGCCCAGTCCTTGTACCAGGCGCGCGCACACAAGTTGCCACAGGCTTTGCGAGCAGCCGCAAAGGGCCGAGGCGAGCGTGAAAATAAGGATAGCGGCCCGGAAGACCGTGCGCGCGCCAAAGCGGTCGGCCGCCCAGCCGCTTAGCGGGATGAAAAGCGCGAGGCTGAACAGATAGGCCGTAATGGCGAGATTGAGGTGAATCGGATCGGTATGCAGCGACCGGGCGATAACCGGCACGGCCGTCGCGATGATCGACCCGTCGAGCAGCTCCATGAACAGGGCGCTGGCGATTATAAGCGAAATGAGCGTCGTGCGCGGAAATAGAGGAGACATAACGGCTAGATCCGGGTACTGTCGATTTCTGATGCGGTCTCGATGAGCTTTCCGGGCATTGGAAATCCTTTGGCGTAGGAGATGGAAGTCGAAAATGAAAAACCAGGACACCGGATTCTAATAGGTTAGTGCGTGAATGCAATGACTTTCTGATACTCATATCTTTCAGGACAGGAGGTGCTTACGCAGAGGCGGAAATAATTTTTCCGTAGAGAAGCCCATGGGAATAGCCCCCAATATTTTTGGCGTTCTCCATTCGAGTTGCGGGACTCTGGATAAATCAAATACACACTCCACGCCAGTTAAGGATGTGCAACCCGTAGCGCTTCTTTGCCTGAAAGAGCCAGCCCATCTTGGACCTGCGGTTCTCCGCAAATTTGAGCAGAAATTATTTCTTATGGCACCGATGGGTTATGTGGCAGGCGTATCCAGGCAGGAAGTGCCGTCTGGCTTCGGCCATGTCTGACAACTCGCTTCTTGGGTTGAACGGTCATTTTGGGTGCCAAAAATGGACCTCTAAGGTCCAAATAAGCCATAATGCGTATATATTTATCATGTTAGCTTGGTACGACCCCTTTGAACTTTGACTGAAGACTGTTAAGTCTTAATCCACAACTTTAGACATTGTTAAATTATCGCATATGACTCTCAGTTAGTGTCTCATCCCAGCGACCGCTCATATGCTGGCCGGCTTAAGAATCCACTATATGCCATGAGCAAGCCAGCGGCGCGAGCGCGGCAAAGTCGACCAATCCTGCGGCAATTATACATGATGCCAGGCATGCTGTTCTCCTTAATGAACTTGCCCTTAAAGAGTCCCTCGTCCAAAAGATGGCTCATTAGCTCAGGCCTTAGCTTCGCTTTCATTTTCAGGATTTCCCGTGTATCTCCCTGGGCAGGCGACAGCAGCTCAAGCTTCTTGAGGGTACGGCTTATTGATTCAGTAACCCGCTTATAACGTTCCTTCCATGCCGGACGCATGGCGTCAGGAACTTCGTCACCAATTAGCATTCTTGCGGAACCATCGATATTAAATATGCAGAGGTCTAGAATGTGAGTCTTTACCTGATGGACCTGTTTGAGCTTAACATACCAGTGTTCACCAGCATTTTCGTCAAAATAGGGCATTTCTTCGGAATAATTGGGCTTAGTCAATGCAGGCATGACTTCGACCAGTGGAAGGTGGGTGGGTTCAGGAGACCGCTTCCCATCTCTTCGAACCATCAGGTCACACGGCTGGGACAATAGGATATATTTTTTCATGCCATTGCCATCACTCTTGATAAAAATATCACCCAGCTCAAGCGGCAGGTAATTTGCGTTCAAATGGTCCCCAGGCTCGTATAATTCTACACGTTGAATTTTCCATGTACTGGAGGCAGGTTTGTGTTTGGTATCAGTTGGAACGTGACTAACCGATCTTAAACGACTTGCGATTCTTTCAAGCTCTCCACCCTCATGTGCTCGGCGCCGCGACTCAATGCGATGGAAAAGGGTATGAAGCCGGAAGAGCATATCAGGTTCCCATAAGCCTTCATCATCCGAAATTGTGAATACCATGTGGTCAAGGTCGTAAATACTAATCTTATCTATAGAGTCCGCGGCAAATGAAGCCGAATCATCTATGATTTCCTTAGTTCTCCTCTTGAGTTCGTCGAAATCTGGAGACAGAGCTACACAGCTCGCTAATTAAAGATTAGTTTTGTAAAGACAGGCATTGTTTGCGCTTAGAAGGCCATTATTGGCCTCGAAATCGTTGCTGTAAGGAGCCTAGGGTTCGCGCAGACCTGATGGTCATCCGCTCCGGAAATCTTTCGTCCCTTGGCCTTCATTCCATGTTCGCACCTTATGATCTCGACAAAGTTCCTGCTCCCGGTGGCTACGCTCTCCGTCCACTTGCCTTCCTTTTTGCCCAGCCAAGAGCGTTCTTGGGATGATGTCCAGTTTCAGGCCGTTCAACATGAGCAAATGGGTGTGGTCAGGAGCAGCAATATACTTGAGGATGCGCAACCCGTAGCGCTTCTTTGCCTGTTTAAGCGAGCCGGCTCGTCCAGGACCTGCGGTTTCTCGCAAATTTGAGGGGGAAATTATTTCTTCTGCCGCCGAGGGGTTACGTCGAGGCGTATCAGAGCAGGAAATTTCGTTTGGCTCTTGGCCATGGCTAACAACTCGCTTCTTTGGTTAAACGGTCATTCTTAATGCCAAAAATGCACTTCTTAGGCCCAAATAAGCCACGATTTGGGTATATTTTAAACTTAATTAAGCTTGTTAACTTGGCGCTACCCCTTTGACCCCTTCACACGATAATATTGATTATCTTACTTCGAATATCGTTTGTCTCTTCCTACATCGAGTACCATGGTAAGCTCTGCATTTTGATTCCCGGCGTTGAACTTTGTTATTATGCACTCCACGTGATCGTGAGTTAATTCCCCCATTGCCTTTCCTATTGCCCTCTCGACCTTATCCAATGGAATCGTCTTCAATTTAGCCGCGTATGAAGCATGATAGCGTTCATCGAAATTTGTTTTCTCTTCCATGTTCATCTCCTTGCCGGATTGCAAATTTGAAAAGGCTAAAGATTTCCCGGCTCTTACCAAACTAATCACTAAAATTAATGTTACATTAACTTGCTCGCGATGCTGTGCCGGGCGGCCTGGTGAGCATTATGGACTTTTTTTGCGCTCAGAAGGCCATTATCGGCCTCGAAATCATTGCTGAAAAACCCTGGGATTCGCGCAGACCAGATTCCTCATCCATTCCGGAAATCCTTCGTTCCTTTGCCTCCATACCAAGTTCGCCCTTTATGATCTCGATAAAGTTCCTGCTCCCGATGGGGATGCTCCCTGTCCACTCGCCTTCCCGGGCCTGCTCGGCCCTGCCAAGATCAATCTACAGACGATCTCCCGTTTCCGGCCGTCCAACACGAGCAAATGGGTTTGGTTTGAAGTAGCAATGCAGTTGAGGATGCGCAACCCGCAACGCTTCTTTGCCTACTTAAGAGAGTCGGCCCATCCAGGGCCTGCGGTCTATCGCAAATTTGATCAGGAATTCTTTCTATGGCGCCGATGGGTTATGTGCGAGGCGTATCCGGTAAGGCCACCTTCAAAGTTGTGAACCCAAAACGAATGAATGAACATGGGACATTTAGAATTATTTGTCTCGTGTATGGCTCCAAAGTTGACGCGCTGCGAGGGCGCGGCGCGGCTTTGGTTTCGCCATGCAAGGGCGCAACCGCCACGCGCGCAAAAGCGCGCTCATGCCTCTTAATTTGGATGCATAGCGCAGAAGTTGATGCATTATTCCGGAAAAAATTATCGGCTCGAGAATAAGAACGTGAAATCCTCGTGTTACAGCACCGTAGCTAGAGCGAAGAAACGTCAGTCGCATCAATACATTACCGTTTGTTCGCAATTCATCGTCGCGGTGGTGCTTGTAACCGTGTGGAAACCATCGTGCGCATATATTTAGACCAGAGGATTAAATGTGTTTGGGAAAACAACAAGCAAAATGAAAGGAGAATGTATGCCCGCCGATTCCAACATTAAAGTAGTGAAACGTGGTGCTACTCCAAGCCCAAGATTTGAACTTGCGGCTGCCACGCCCCATGTTCCGATTCCAAACCCTCCGGCTGCCTATATCTGGCCATACGGCAAAATTGACATGTGGGGCAATGATGTCAATGGCGATTGCTGCACGGCAGAAGAGGCGTTCGCCAAGGCCTGCAATCCGGAAGTTTTTATCAATGATTCGGTAGTGATTGCTTGGGCCAAGGCCAACGGCATTTTGAATGGCGCCTCATTGGTTGGTGTCTTGCAATTAATGCAAAAAGCCGGGTTTGAACAGGATGGTTTTAAGTGGGATGATGGCAACTATAGTTCAGTTAATTGGACGAATCCGGCCGTCTTGTGCAGTGCCATATATCATGGCCCGGTCAAAATTGGGGTTGCGGCAGGCCAGCTTGAAACAACCTGTGGCAATCATGGTTTTGGCAACAGTGGTTGGGTTGCAGCAGGATATAAACAGGACAACGGCGAGGATCATTGTGTCTGCCTCTGTGGATATGGAACAATGAACTGGCTGGCGCAACAACTGAAAGCCACGATCCCTGCCGGCATGGATGGAACGAAGCCGGGGTATGCCCTGTTCACATGGAGTAGTGTCGGAATTATTGATCAGCCATCAATGCTTGCAATCACCCATGAGGCTTGGCTCAGAAGTCCCACGAGTGTGATTATAGCTGGTTGATTCTGCATGGCGATAGCTGCCTTTATCATTTATACTGAGGAACACCATGTGGTGTTCCTCACCTTTTCTATTTGTGTTCTTCCACATCTTTTTTTCGATTTTGCCGCTTCTGGTTACCGCTTCTGGTTGCCGCTTCTGGTTGCCGTTTTGCGGGCCAAAACTATTCATGGTATCCTGTTGTTGGATTTAGTGAGCAGTGAGAAGTGAATAGTGAATGGCGGATAGTGAATGGTGAATGGTGAAAAGTGAACAGAAAAAAGCCGCTCTGCCGTGAACTGTGTCTGGGTCCCGAACCACTAAGCGCTGGTGAATGGACGAATGAGGATTTCCGCCATTCGCCACAGTGTTCACCTGAATTCGGCCTGTATTTGCAGGAGAGCCAATTGAGGGATTGAGGAATTGAGGGATTCTGCTCACCGTTCACTGTTCACTGTTCACTGTTCACTGTTCACTGCTCACTGCTCACTGCTCACTGCTCCCCGCTCCCTTCTCCCCGCTCCTCTTCACCGCCGTCTTGGTTCTTTGAAAAATAAATAAAGGTACCCTGAAGTATGAAGGGCAAAGTGAGAAGGGTGAATTTTTCACTGTTGATTCTTCATTCTCCACTCCTTACAGATAGCTCTTTTCTCTGCACTGCTGACATGCAAATTCTTGAAATTTTGGCAAGCGTACGGGCTAAGCTAATGTTTTTGCCCTGCGTTTTTCTCTGCGATCTCAGCGTCTCTGCGGTGATAGCTCTTTTCGGTTTCGCGGGTGAAGCCGGGAATCACTGAGGACGACAATCCCAAAATGCTTCCACTTCGTCGAACGACTGACCCTCCAGGACGATACGGCCATGCTCCAGCACCATATAGCGCTGACAGAAAAGCCGGGCGAAGGAGATGTCGTGCGTAGCGGCGAGCATGGCCGAGGGGTGATCGCCCAGATTTCGGGCCAGCCTTTTCTTTGCCGGAGGATCAAGACCGGCGGAAGGTTCATCCAGAAGCAGGAGCAGCGGGTCGCCCACCATGACTCCCGCCAGGGCGGCCCTTAATCGTTCTCCGTGGGACAGCTCATGGGGCGGCAGTTCAGCGAACGAATCCGCACCCAGGTTCGCCAGGGCTTGGAGCGCCTTTCGCCTGGCCTCCGGAGCGGGCACTCCCTTCCGGATCAAGGTAAACGCCACGTCGTCAACCACCTTCGGGAAAAGCAGTTGGTCCTCGGGCACATTGAAAAGAAAGCCGATCTTGGATCGAACCTGTGAGAGAGATTTCTTCCCGAGAACAAGGCCGTTAACCGTGACAATTCCCTGGTATGGAACGAGTCCCACGGCGGCAAGAAACAGTGTGGTCTTGCCGGAGCCGTTCAGGCCGAACAGGGCGACCCGCTCGCCGGGATGGATGGCAAACGAAACATCATTCAGGGCCGGTGTCCGGTTCTCATGATACCGGACGGCGACGTGCTCGAAACTCAAAACGGCGTGCGTCATTTAACAGCTTCCAGTTGAATCAGGACGGCTGCCAGGGGCCATAGCAATCCGATTGTCAGCATGAGGTAATCCTTCCGGATCATGGCCTGCCGGTCGAACTCCGGCAAGATGCTGCCATATCCCCGAAGTTCCATTGCCTGCGAAACGCGGTCGGCCTTGGCGATTATCCCGTGCAGCCACGCGGAGGGGGCATGCCGGACCATCAACAGCCCTGTGCGCAGTCCGGAGGCCGCGCCCCGGACAGCCATCGCCCGGGACACACGCACCGATTCGCGGTGGAGCAACTCTGTTTGTTGAACGATCTGCGACACCAGCAGGACTACAGAGGATGGCAGAGGCAGGCCGGCGAGGGCCTGGTAAAACTCGGAAAGCGTCAGAGAGGAGGCGGTCGCGGAGAATATCAGCAGCGAAGCGAACCCCTTCGAGAAAATCCGAAACGGCACTGAGACGGCTTCCCAATCCGTGAAGCGTTGAAGCAGAGGCAAGGAACGCGAAGCTGTTTCAACCCAGGGGGTCAGCAGGAAAAATGGGGTGAAAAAGATCAGTCCGAACACCACCAACCGCCCGAGTCTCCGCGCGGGCGGTCTTGCGGCGATCAGCCATGCCATGGTCGTAATCGCCACGAACAGAAAACCGGTGAGCCTGTCGGGGGAAGGGATAAGACAAGCCACGAAAAGACCGGTCCCACCCAGCAAGCGGGCCTGTGGCGCAAAACGCCTCAGAGGGCCAGACCCCGTGCCCCATATCTCGATGAAGCGGTTGCTGCTCACCCTTTCACCCCGGGTTTTCGGGCGGTGACGAGGTAATGCTCGTCATCTTCTTCCGCCGTCAGCACGTCGAAGCCGCACTCATCAAGCAGCCGGGCAAGTTCTGCTGCTGGTGCAAGCAGGTCCTGATGAATGGCCCCGCCTGCTCCGGCATGGATGGCGTTGATCGTTTCCCGCGATGCGGTGTGCCAAACGTGGAACAAGCCCCCAGGCTTCAGCGCACGCCGCATTTCCAGCGCCACGTCATGCGGAGAGGAAAAATGAGGCCATGCGGAAAAGCAAATAATCCGGTCAGCCAACGCATCACCAAGCGGCAACGACTCCGCTGCGGCATCGATCCATTCCACTCGCGGGTCACGCACCTTGCATCTCGCTTCGTCGAGCATCCGAGGCGAGAAGTCTACCGCGATCACCCGGCCGCGGTCGGAAAGGCGCATCAGCAGGGCTTGCGTCAGGTTGCCCGTGCCGCAACCCAGGTCGATGACGGTTTCGTCCGGGCCGACATTGAACTGCTCCAAACCTCTACTCAAGGCCGAACTCAGAACGTCGAGTTTGGCCCAACCGTCCCATTTGGCGGCGATGCCGTCGAAAAAATCGCGTTTGGGATCGCTGTTCATTACTTGTCTTCTCCTTGTGGACCGAGGACAATCTTTTGCCGCGTGGCCAGACGAACGAGCGGCGGAACGACCGCCAGTATTAAAATAATCCCGGGCCAGGCGCTGATAAAGGACGCTCCGGCGACGAACCCGGCCGGGAGGTCGATGAACCCGGCGAAGAGATAAATCAGACCAATGTTGACAATCCGCCCCAGAATCAGAGTAGGGACCAGTATGACCCGTTCGTTCCATTTCGGCTTATATTGTTTGATGGCCGCGATAACCGCCGCCATGAGGGCCAGTTCGACCGCCATAATCACGGCCACGGGCGGATAGAAGGGCGGCATCCCGGTCGCCGCTCCGGAGAGCAGGGGCACGATAAGCGCCGTCAGCGCCGCCGGAAGCGGGCGGACGAAAAAGGCCAGAGCGACGAGGGGCAGGTACATCGGCATAAAAATATGTCCCAGATGGACCAGGTGAAAGATCACCGGCAGCAGCAGCGCCGATGCGCCGAAAAGACCGCCGTAGGCGAGTTCCCTGGGTGAAAAAACTTTTCCGCTCATAGCGTCGCCTTCAGTCGAACCGCATTTCCGGGTCGGATTCCATCCGAAAAAACTCTTGGAATGCCAAATATCCTTAAATCATACGATATTCCAATCAAAACCCTCAAGAAAAATGCCGATCAGACCAATTCGGGCAGTTTCAGTTCATATTTTTATAAAGAAACGCCATTGCTGGAATACAGAATCCAAAGCAGCCGATTTATCGTCATTGCGGCAAATCAGGCAGGCGCTGCAGGGTGGGGTTTGTCAAGTAGAGTCGGTGAGGCTGGTTTCGAGAGCCATGGCGATTTTTTTCTTTGTTTCGCACGGGCAAACACATTCCGCCTGTCTGCCCTGTTCGACGTCAAGAAGGGTAAGCGCCTCACCAGGCCAACGTGAAGCCTGGTAAGACGCCGTTCATCGGCTCAATCGACGACAACAACGAGGTGTCCGGGTTTGCCGGACAGCGGCAATTCAGAAGGGCAGCACAATCACCGCACCAGCCGGACGACTTCCGGGCGTGTGATGATGTCAACTTCTTGTATCCCAAGTTTCCGCTAACCCCCGCCATCGCAATGTTCCTTGTGACTTTGATACAGCAGGAGCGCTACAGATTCACCTGCGGCCGGAAACGGCACCTGGACCGAATGAAGGTCTCAGAGATCAGACTGCCGGTTTGCGGCGATGGGCTGCCTGACTGGAAGCCAGTTGAGTGCTACGTCAACTCGCTTCCGTTCAGTTCGCAGCCAGTGCAGCATTTCTAAAGCTGCAGTATGCGAAATACGTCATTAGCCGCTCTTACTTGTCGGTGCTTTCTGAGTTCTGATTGCCACTATTTTCCCGGTTGCGGTCAGCATCACGCTTTTGATCAGCAGCGCGCTTGTGAGCAGCAGCACGCTCTTTAGCACGCTTGTGAGCGGCAGCACGCTTGTGGGCAGCAGCACGCTTGTGGGCAGCAGCACGATCCCGGTCATAGGCCCGTTGGCGCTCATAGCTGTTCGGGCCGGAGCCACCGATATCCACGCCTGCCCCCGCACCTCCGACATGCGCGCCCGCATCTACACCGCCACTTCCAATACCAACGCCTGCCCCAACGCCTAGAATATCGAAGCCTGCATCAACGCCGGCGTTTGCATTGCCGGGGATACCGAAGGAAAGCACCAGGGCAAGGGCTATTCCAAAAAAGGATACAGTTGCAATCCTCTTCATTTTAATCTCCTTTTTGCCAATCATTATTGGCATCTCGTTATTTTATCGATGCACCATAATAAATTAACCTGTAGACAACCGAAGGTTATTCAAGGCTTCGGTCAACGATGATTCTCTCCTTAAGAATAGGATAACGCCTTGTATCATGATATTCCAGACTCGCTTTTCTCCGATTACAGGGTTTCAAATGCACAATGAGTTAAGCTACATTAATATTCCGCAAGTTCTATGCCAGGCGATCGAGCAACGTCGCAGCTTCATCTTTGTCAATATATACAAGCCATTGCGGCAGGACGTGTCCCGTCGAAGCCTGTGCCTTGAATCTGGAAACTGTTGCATGCAACAGAAACGTTGCGTTTTCTCCGTGTCACATGTAACACTTCAATTCCAGAGAGTACCTGTTGGACCGAAATGGGCCGGGCACGCAAGAGAGGCCTCTGCTCTGTTCAGTCGGTCAGGGCTGGAATTAAGGTGCTCCCGGGAGCGGCCATAACGGGAAGTTGCCGGAATGTGGGTTCAGCCTTGGCAGCCCGTATTTCAGCCTTTTTCCTTTACTGTAGCTGCACTTGTGATTGATCATGACCTTTGCTTGAAGTAGAACGGCAGTGGACTATGCCCGTTGCAGCGGCCTTTCGTGGAAAGATAGGAGAGTTGAGAATGTTCGGGAGGATCGCCCTTTTCGTGCTGTTTTTCATTATGCTGGCGGCTGCCCCGGCCGGGGCGGCCGATGCCAATTCCATAATCGGCTTTTGGAATACGCAGGATAATGATGCCGTCTTCGAGATATACGCGTGCGGGTCACTTTACTGCGGAAAAATCATCTGCCTGGAAGAACCCAACTATCCGCCCACCGACAAACAGATGCCCGGCAAGCCCAAGGTTGACAGCAATAACCCCGATCCCGCTCTGCGAAATCGAACTCTTGCCGGTTTGCGCCTGATATTCGGATTTCATTATGAGGGGGATAATTCCTGGAAGGGTATGATTTATAGCCCCGAGGATGGAGAGACATACAGGTGCAATTTCTCAATGGATGGAGAGAATCGGCTCAAGGTAAGAGGCTATATAGGAATCCCCCTCCTGGGAAGGACCCAGGTATGGACCAGGCGCAGATAAGAGGCGATGGCTGGAAAGAACATCAAATAATGATTATTTAATAAGAATCGCTTGATAGGAGTATTGTAGTTTGACCCCTTGCGGGTGCCGCACCTAACAGGGGAATTGTAGTGTAGCCCCTTGTGGGCGTCGTTCATTCCGGATGAAAGAGACAAACTATGGAAACAACTCAAGAAAGTGACTGCCAGTTCGAGGATGGGCTTTATCCGCAGGGACACGAGCTTTGAACGAACACAGGGTGCAAGGTTTGCACCGATGGAAAATGGTACGACGAAAGGAAAGAGGAGGTGCGCAGCCGGCACTGATCCCGGCTCTCCGGGATATGGAGTTTGGCGTCGGATGCGTCACGGTTCTTTATTGCTCTCACGGGGACCACCCCCAAGGTCCCCGTTGTCAATATCTGCCGACGGCCAGGGGCCGGCAGCGGGGGCCTATCTGTTCTTCCACACCGGCTTTCTCTTTTCGATGAAAGCGGTCATCCCTTCGAAGGCGTCCTCAGCCATACAATTCATAGCTATCACTTCTTTGGCGTAGCCGTAGGCGGACCTTTCGTCCAGGTCCACCTGGGAGTAGAAGGCGTTCTTTCCGAGGCTGAGGGTAAACGTACTTGCCTGCGCCAGTTCCAGTGCCCAATTGCGGGTTTCTTCGGCCAGGTTTGCAGGTGCGACGACCCTGTTTACCAGGCCGAACTGCAAGGCCTCTTCGGCGGAAACGAACCGGCCGCTGAGAAGCATGTCCATGGCGCGCCGCCTTCCGATAACACGGACCAGGGGGATCATTGGAGTGGTGCAGAAAAGACCTATCTTCACACCGGGAGTGGCGAAGCGGGCCCCGGTTTCGGCGACGGCCAGGTCGCACGCGGCGACGAGCTGGCACCCGGCGGCCGTTGCGGTCCCATGCACCTGGGCTATTACGGGCTGCGGCAACTCATGGAGTTTGAGCATCATCTTGTTGCACTCGGTGAAAATTTGCCTCAATTCGTTCAGATCTTCATGCTTTCGCGTCATTTCCCGGATGTCGTGTCCGGCGCTGAACACCGGGCCGTTTGCCCGAATTATGAGGATGGATATTTCCCTATCTTCCGCAACCTTATCGATGGCGCCCCGGATCGCGTCGATCATCTCCAGGGAAAGCGCATTTCTGATTTCGGGCCGGTTCAGGGTGAGCCAGCCAAGCGGAGGTTCTTTTTCAAGTAGTACGGAGTTCATCGAATCACCTCGATTCTGTTTACCAGTCAGGCCGCAACCCGGCCAACGCTGAATTTGGCGGGTTTCCGCAGACCTGACAATTACTATAAACCTTCACCACGGGTTTTGCATTCCCCTGCTGAAATTTCGAATGTCCCGAAAAAGACAGTTTTTCACGCGAAGACGCGAAGACACGAAGAAGACACATTGAGACATGAATTACTGCTTCGAAAAGACTTGATGGGTTGCGCTCCGCTCCACCCATCCTACGGATATTTTCATGGTTTTGGGTGTCCCAAAGGGACACGAGCTACTGCTTCAATAATGGGCAACCATGCTCCACGCAACGCTATTCCCACTCAGATTCTCCATCCAGGCAGAAGCGCAGGGCTTTCTTTATCTCCTCGATCTGCTCCGGGTCCGTCACTTTCTCACGCTTCTCGTTTCTGATATAGAAAGCGTCCGCCGCCTGGTCGCTCTTTGTCGTGATTTTAGCGACATATATCGGGATCTGCAGTTCGTGCAATGTCCTGGTGATAGTGTATAGAAGTCCTATCCGGTCCGCCGTTAATACTTCCAGGATGGTGTACATGGCCGAGGATTCGTTATCGATGACTATCTTGCTAGGCCCGGCCCGCAGAGCTTTTGGCTGTTGTCTTCCAGCCGAACGCGCGGCTATCCGGAAGTCGAGGGCCAGCTTGCCGTTGAGCAGACGGTCCATATCCTTTCTCATCGCATCCCAGTCCGTTGCAGTCCCGCCTTTCGGAAGCCTGCACTGAAATATGAGCAGGGTAATTTCGTTGTTCATTGCGAATGCCTGGGCGCTGATGATGTTAAGCTCGTGGAGAGTCAGGATTCCGGCCGCTTTTGCCAGGAGCCCCGGCTTGTCGTAGCTCATGAATGTGATCTCGGCGGTTTCGCGCGAGGAGGAGACCTCCCAGATAAAAGACTCCTCGGACTCCTGGAGC
>Ga0187867_10002184_pt1 | contig 16403 bp, 17 predicted proteins | sample June2016WEW_13_1_FD_132976 | JGI IMG/M metagenome (GOLD analysis project Ga0187867, IMG submission 132976) | Peatland microbial communities from SPRUCE experiment site at the Marcell Experimental Forest, Minnesota, USA - June2016WEW_13_10 | ecosystem: Environmental > Terrestrial > Soil >...
GAAGATGACAAGCAGCAGCACCGGTATCCCGAGGGCGACGACAAGGTAGCTGGGGGTGCGCCAGGCGAGCCGCAACTCGGTGAGGACGAGCATGCGGTAGGCCCGACGCCGCGACGGCGAGAATGCTGCGACAGGGGCACTCATCTCTTGAGTCCGCTTGCGTCGGCGTCGGCGTCGGCGGCGTCAGTGAGCGCCAAGAACGCATCCTCCAAAGTGGAGGTCTCGGTCCGGACGTCCGCGGCGACGAGCCCGGCGCGTTCGAAGGCGAGCACCACGGCGGTGACGAGGTTGCCCGATCCGACGACGACAATGTCGGGGCCGTGGTGTTCGACGAAGCTCACCTCGAGGAGCGCCTCGAGAACCGCGTCGGGAAGCTGCCCCGTCGCCCGGAGGCGGACGCGTTTCGATGTTGAAGCCTGCTTGCCAAGGTGCTCGGGCGGACCGAGAGCGATGACCTTGCCGTGGTCGATGAGCGCCACCCGATTGCAGAGCCGCTCGGCCTCCTCCATGAAGTGGGTGACGAGGAGGATTGTGACCCCACGGTCGCGCACGCCCTCGATCAGTTCCCATGTCTCGCGCCGCGCCTGAGGGTCGAGACCCGTCGTCAACTCGTCCAAGATCGCGATCTCGGGCTGGCCGATGAGGGCCAGGACGATGGACAACCGCTGCCTCTGCCCGCCGGAGAGTTCGCGGTAGTACGAGTGCCGCTTCTCGTCGAGCTCGAGCACCCCAAGGAGATGATTGCCGTCCGCGGGTCGCCGGTAGAAGGAGGCGTAGAGCTCGACGGCTTCGCCGACGCGGATCTTGGGTGGTAGGGCGCTTTCCTGGAGCTGGACCCCGACCCGCTCGTGCAGCTCTCGGCGCTCCTCGCGCGGATCGAGGCCGAGGACATCGAGACGCCCACCGTCTGGGACCCGCAGACCGGAGAGGCACTCCACTGTCGTCGTCTTGCCCGCGCCGTTACGCCCGAGGATGCCGAAGATCTCGCCCGCTCGGACCGAGAAGGTCACGTCCTCGACCGCGACAGTCGCCCCGTAGGCCTTGTGCAGGTTCTCGACGGAGACCACGTCCGCGTCGTTGCTGACCGGTCCCTGCATCGGGCCGTCCCGTCCTCTGAACACGACGTCTGGCGTGGCAGCCATTGTTTCCTCGTTTCCTTCCCGGCGGAGCTATAAACTGATAGTATTACGATATATCTACGATATCGAACGGGCAAGAGGGGAGCCCGACGTGAGTACTGCGCGGCGGCTGGTCCACTCAGCGGGTTCGTCGGCGTTGGTGGAGAAGTCGGCTTGGTCGGCACCCGCCGCCAGCGCATTCGCCGAGGGGGCCGCGTCGGCATGGTTGAGCTGGCCCTGCAGCGGCTCGAGTAGCGCGAGGTCGTCTAACTCGACGAGGCACGCAAGGCTGCCGTGGTGCCCAACGTGTCGGTGGTCCTCTCCATCGAGCAAGCCACTCAGCAAGCATCAACACCGCCTCGCTCTACTAATAGCCCGGTCGGCGCTGCGCGATGAGTGAGCGCAAGAGCATCCTGCTCCGCCTCGACCCCACCGTCCACGACGCCCTCGCCAAGTGGGCGGGTGACGAGTTGCGCAGCACCAACGCCCAGATCGAGTACCTATTGCGAGGGGCACTCTCCGAGGCGGGCAGGCTGCCCAGACAGGCCGGCGGGAAGCGCAAGCCGGACAGACCGAGGTCGGAGCGTCAGAGTGGAGCCTCACACTCTGATGCGGGCGACGCCTGATAATGGACATTCTGCGCGGGAGAGTCGAGAGGCTCGGCAGACGCGAACGGCGGTATGGCGCTGCAGCTCAGATCGAGACGCGTCTGCATCCACGGCAGCACTGCTGCTTCCTCGATCACATCAGCTTGACGCAGCTCGGACGTAGGAGGATAATGTACTAGGCTGGTAGATAATTAGGAGATCGCAATGATCGAGTTCCAACTGGACACCCGCACCGGAGTGGCTCCGTACTTGCAGCTCGTCCACCAGGTGCGCAGAGCCCTGAAGTTGGGTCTTTTGCACGAGGGGGATCAGCTCCCGACGGTCAAAGAAGTCGTTGCCCGGCTGGCGATCAATCCCAACACGGTGCTCAAGGCGTACCGCGAGCTCGAGCATGATGATCTCGTCGCTGCCCGGCCGGGAATCGGGACCTTCGTGACCGGAACGTTGAGCGACACGTCGCTCGCCGCCCATGGGCCACTCCGCCAGGAACTCCAACGCTGGCTCACAAAGGCGCGTCGCGTCGGACTCGACGACGAGAGCATCGAAGCACTCTTCCGGGACTCCTTTCGATCAGCCCACGAAGAGGGCGTAGCGTGAGCGCCGTCATCGAAGCACGCGGCCTCGGGAAGCGTTATGGACGTAAGGCGGCGCTCTCCGATTGCACTCTCGAGATTCCTGCGGGACACGTCGTCGGGCTTGTCGGTCCGAACGGGGCCGGAAAGTCCACCCTGCTCAATCTTGCGGTCGGTCTCCTCGCGCCGACATCGGGCACTATCGAAGTGCTCGGTCGTGCGCCGGCGTGCGATGCGGCTCAGCTCGGTCGGGTCGGTTTCGTCGCCCAGGACACACCCGTTTTCTCCGGCTTGAGCGTTGCCGATCATCTCGAGCTCGGCGCCCGGCTCAATCCCGGGTGGGACCGGACCGTGGCAGAGGATCGAATCGACCAGCTCGGCCTCGATCCGGATCAACGGGCGGGAAAACTCTCAGGCGGACAACGGGCCCAGTTGGCCCTCACCTTGGCCGTCGCGAAACGACCAGAATTCCTCGTCCTCGACGAGCCAGTCGCCAGCCTTGACCCGCTGGCCCGCCGGGAGTTCCTTCAGATATTGATGGAAACCGTCGCGGACCAGGAGGTGAGCGTCATCCTCTCCTCGCACCTTGTCGCCGACCTCGAGCGTGTGTGCGACTTCTTGGTCGTGCTGGTCGCCTCGCACGTACAACTCGCTGGACCCGTCGACGAGCTTCTCGCCTCCCACCACCGCCTGATCGGGGCGCCTCGTGATCCGAGTACGCTACCGGCCAACCAAGAGATCATCGGGGCGAGCCAGACGGAACGCCAATCCACCTTTCTCGTGCGAACCGATGAGCCGATCCATGATCCAAGCTGGACAGTGGAAGAAATCGGCATGGAAGACCTTGTCCTCGCCTATATGAGCCAAGGCGCGGCGGCCTCGAGGTCTCGCCGGCGGCCGATGGGGCTTCTCAAGTGATCTGGCTGACCTGGCGTCAATTCCGCCCACCGGCCGCAGTGGCGTTCGGACTGCTTGTTGCGATCGCGATCACGGCTGCTTTGACCGGCCCGCACCTTCTCCACCTCTACGACACGACGGTGGCTAATTGCACGAAGTACAAAGACTGTGGCTCCGCCGAGCTCCAGTTCCTAAAGAACGACCAATTCCTGCAAGCGGCCCTTCCCCCAGTGCTCCTGGTCGCACCCGCGCTCATCGGGGTCTTCTGGGGTGCACCCCTCGTCGCCCGTGAGCTCGAGACCGGCAGCTACAAGCTCTCCTGGTCCCAAAGCGTCCCCCGCGCCCGCTGGCTCGCGGTGAAGCTCGGCCTCGTTGGGCTCATAAGCATGGTTGTCACAGGACTTCTCAGCTTGATCCTCAGCTGGTGGTTCAGTCCTTTTGACCGGGTCAACATCAATCGGTTCTCGCCTGCGATGTTCGGCGTGCGGGGCATTACGCCGATCGGCTACGCCGCCTTCGCCTTCATGCTCGGAGTGTTCGCGGGCGTGCTCATCCGCAGGACCCTGCCGGCGATGGCAGTCACGATCGTCGGCTTCCTCGGGGCTCGACTCGCCGTGACGTACTGGATACGCCCTCGTCTGGAAACTCCGCTTGGGGTGACGTCTCCGCTCGTACTTCCCGTCGGAAATGGGCCCGCACCGACACCGGGTGCCGGTGTCATCCAACCGGGCAGCTGGATCTTGTCGCAAACGACCATCAACAAAAGTGGCCATGTCATCGGGCAAAACGGCGGCATCGGTCCGAGGGGCCAACTCGGTCTGCAAGTGTCGCTAAAGGGCACCGCGTCGATCCCAGGAGTTGGTGCGTGCCCCGGCCTGAAGGTTCCGCCACCCGGGACACCACGAGGGGCGTCGGTACAGACCCTATTCGCGTCCTGTGCCCACCACTTCGGACTGCGACAGCTCGTCACCTACCAACCAGCCAGCCGCTATTGGGCGTTCCAGTGGTACGAGATGGCGCTCTTCGTCGCGATGGCGCTTGCCCTCGCTGCGCTTTGCCTTTGGTGGGTGCGTCACCGACTGACGTGAGCCGTCGGGAGTGGCGCACCGAATGTTGGACGGCGGGCCCTGTTGCCAGCGGTCAGCCGAGCCGACAATCGGCACGGCAAATCCGGCGGGGGAACCGTTGGTGATGTTGCCGGGTGCCCGCAGATGCGGGTGAAGTCCTCGAATGGTTCGCCTGCGGCGGAGGCGACATCCACCGCGGATTCCGCCGTCAGGAGTGCTCGAAGACCGTCGCGAACGCCTCCTTGTTGCTGGCGGAGTAGGTGGTCTTGATCTGGAGCACACCCGTCGAGGTCGCGTAGAGGTCGACGGCTTGGAGCCCAGTCTCCGCGGAGCCGAACGGGTAGCCATTGATCAGCGCGCTGGAGAACGCCAGGGTGCCAAAGTTGGGCACGCCAGTTGTCGCGCCAGAAGTCACCGGAAAGTCGCCGGCCGTGATGCCCTCGCTCGTGCCGCCACCGGTCCCGTTGCTGGTGGCGATGAACTTGTGCGTCAAGTCAATTACCGAGACCGTCACTTGCGAGACGCCCTGGGACACCGCGAATTCGATCGTGTCTCCAGGACGGCTCCCATCGCTCGCGATGTTCTTCGTGCTGCCATTTACCACGAGCGATGGGTAGTAGCGGGTCACGCGGTGTGACGTGCAAGCTAGGTACAGACGGGCATACGAGTTCACGGATTGGATGCCTACGCCGACGTAAATTGAACTCCCACCGGATGGCGTGGCCTTGCAGTTGAGCTTGGGCACGACAATGGTGGCGCTCACAGCCCCCGGTACCGCGATGTAATTGGGAAAATTGTAGCCAGCGAAAACGTTGCTCTTGGTGCTGGTTACTGGTGCCGTGGCAGCGAGCGCGGGTTGCACGAGCCCGAGTGTTGCCGTCAGTCCAGCTGCGAACCCTAATGCTCTCCGCATCGTGCCCCTTTGCGGCTTCACGGCAGGTTCACCTTCACGGGCACCTCGCTCCCTTTGTAGCTTCCGTTACCGAGCTGGCCGAAATTGTTGCCACCCCAGGCGAGCACGGTTCCCCTCGAGGTCACCGCCAGGCTGTGTAATTCGCCGGCAGCAATGGCGGTCACCTTCGTGCCTGCGGGCAGCTTCACCTTTACCGGCACATCGCTGTTTGCCGTGCCGCCGTTGCCAAGCTCGCCGTCTGTGTTGTAGCCCCAGGCGAACACCGCGCCGGTCGAGGTCAGCGCCAGGCTGTCGTAGCCGCCGGCGGCGATGGCGGTCACCCTCGTGCCTGCAGGCAGCTTCAGCTTCACCGGCACATCGCTGTTTGCCGTGCCGCCGTCACCTAGCTCGCCGTCTGTGTTGTAGCCCCAGGCGAACACCACGCCGGTCGAGGACAGCGCCAAGCTATGCAAGGCGCCAACGGCAACTGCGGTCACCTTCGTGCCCACGGGCAAGCTCACGTTCACCGGTACAGCGCTGGATCCCGTGCTGTCGTTGCCGAGCTGGCCTTCGTCGTTTAATCCCCAGGCGAGCACCGTGCCGGTCGAGGTCACCGCCAGGTTGTGCCCAGCTCCAGCGGCGACCGCGGTCACCTTCGTGCCTGCAGGCAGGTCCACCTTCACCGGCACGTCGCTGTCTGTCGTGTTCCCGTCACCGAGCTCGCCGTCGTCGTTCTTTCCGCAGGCGAACACCGCTCCGGTCGAGGTCAGCGCCAGGCTGTGGGCGAAGCCGGCGGCTACACCGGTCACCCTCGTGCCGCCGAGCAGCTTTACTTTCACCGGCACGTCGCTGCCATTCGTACTCCCGTTACAAAGCTGGCCAACTATGTTCCAGCCCCAGGCGAACACCGCTCCGGTCGAGCTCAGCGCCAGGCCATGGTACAAGCCGCCCGCGACCGCGGTTACTTTCACCGCTACGGACGTCTCGCGCTTCAAGCCGGCGCTCGCTGCCCCGGACGCAGGTGCCACCACGAAACCCAGCAACACCATGACAATCACAAGCCCCCACGTCGGCGTCCGCAAGAAACCGCTGCAGATCCCTACGCGAAAGCTTGAGCGATCCTCCCCCCCAGACGCCATGAGCGCGGAAAATATCATCACCGGCCTCGCCATGCAACGTCTCGCGCGCCACGCAAGCCGGAACTCGAGTACGTCCTCCGAGCCGCACAGTCTGAGCTGAGGACTGCTGGCTGCTTCCGTATCGCACGCCTCGCCACCCTTGCGTCAGCCAGAGTCCGGTCGACATGAATCCGAGGAGGCCAAGCTGGGACTGCCCCCAAGATGTTCGGGAGGCAGAGTTCTCCATTCCAGGCCGCCACGAAACCGACTGACCGAGCGGCCTTCGTTATCGTCCCGCGCACGCGAGCATGAGTAATTGGCAGTCGAGCGCATGCGGGCGACGCTCAAGTCTGGCGCGAAGTAACGGCTCGGCCTCGTCGGCCCTGCCGGCGGCGATGAAGGCGCGAAGCAGGGTGTCTTCGACTACCTCTCGTTGGGCATCGCTCCCGCCGAGTCGAGGTAGGTCACCCAGCAAAGGTCCCAGGGAGGCGACTGTATCACCAGGTCTTCCGTCGACCATCGCCAGGAGCCCTCGAGCAATAGGCGCGATCAGGTCGGCGAATGCTGGCCGCGCGTCCGCCTCCGCACGTTGGGCAAGCGCGCCTAAGGCGCTCGCGTCGCCGGCAGCCGCCAACGCGAGACAGCCGTTGAATGCCGCGAAGGGAAGCGGTAGCGCCTCGAGCACCGCGGCCGCGCCTATTGCGGCCGCGATTCCCTCCTCCTGTACTTGCGCATTTGCCAGACGGCACCGCCACAAGAGGCTGCCGGCATCGATCACGGCCGCCGAACCAATTTCCCCGTGGAAGCGTGCGAGCGCCGCATCGATGTCGCCGAGCGCAAGGGCGTGGAGCGCGTTGTGCCACGGAAAATGGGTGCCGTAGAAGAGAAATGTTCGCTCTCGACGCCAATCGTCGAGCCACGCGATCCCGGCGGCATGCTCGCCCGTCTCGTAGTTCACGTGAGTGATGACGTGGGCAGCCGGCGCGCAATCCGGTTGTTCGGCGAGCGTTCGTTCGGCAATTTCGCGAGCCTCGTCGTAGCGTCGCGCCTCTTCGCGGACCATGGCGAGCATTGCGTCGAACCTCCAGTCCCCGCCGAGTCGACCGGCGTCGGATTCAACGAGGGCGACAGCGCGTTCTCGGTTTCCAGGCACGCCGCTCACGACGAGGGATGAGAATCGAAAATACGCACCGAACAGGTCATCGGGAAACGCCTTCGAGTGTTCGACGAAGCGCTCAGCAGCCCGATGCGGACCTCCGATGAGGAAGATTTCCAAGGCTGTCGCAAGCGAGTCGTCAACCGGTTCGCAGGGCAGTTCCCGAGCCCTGGCGACTTCGGTCAGCGGGTCGATGGCAATTCCAAAGATGCGACCTGCTCCTGCCCGCAAAAGGTGGTGCCGAGCGGTGGGGGATTCGCCAAGCACCTGTTCTGACAGCTCGAGGAAATGCCCGTCATAGCGAAAGAGGGCATCCTCCACGTCCCTGTCGTTCATTCAGCCTGTCCTCGACGCCTCGAACCCGTACAGGAACACCAGTGTGCACCTTCTCGGACGGCGTTGCCTCCCCCTCCGACGAGGCGACCTAGTGCACTCAAGACGCCCGAGAACACCGGGCAGATAATGCATCCTGTCACCCACAGTCGTCTGATTGACCAGGAATTTCGTGCAACCACGGACACCTCAACTGGAGTGCTCAGCGGGGGGCAAGGCGGTGTCTGCTTGGCCATAAGAGAGCCTGGGCGCTCACACCCAGGACTGACACGCTTCCTTGTCGCTCCATCTCGTCATCACGAGCCCCTGTTGACACGCGTCGGTCTATCCAAGTGCCTCGAAGTCCTCGGAACCCTCTTGGTCATGGACCGCACCTGTCACTGTGATGGCGTCGGTCTTGATGATCGTCATGTTCCAATCTGATCAGACACCGAATCCATTGTTCATACCCAGGCGTTATCACTCGCCATCTGAGAGTACTTACCGGGACTAGGCCAAGAAATTGGCGTGACCGTGCTCGCTCCGTTCGAACCAGCGGACCGCCATTTGTTGTCCTCGCGATCACCGGCCGAAACAGCGTGCCTCCGGGTTTATTCTGCAGAATCGTGCCGAGCTCTATCGCCGAGGCGCTCGCGCTCTTACTCCTCGTCGCGACGCTCGTATGCGCCGTCGCCCGTCCCAGGGGATGGCCCGAAGCCGTGTTCGCTGTCCCGGCCGCCCTCTTGCTCTTAGCGCTACGGGTGCTGCCGCTGAGCCAAGCCGGCACGGAGACTAGGAGCCTCGCCCCGACCATAGGCTTTCTTGCTGCTGTCCTCGTCTTGGCGGATATGTGCGACCGCTACGGCCTGTTCGAGGCCGCTGGGACCTGGATGGCGACCGGCTGTCGGGGCAAGCCCGTCGCGCTGCTTGGTTTGCTGTTCATGGTCGCGAGTGTGGTGACCGCCGTGCTCGGCCTCGACGCAACGGTCTTGCTGCTCACCCCTGTCGTGCTCACGACGGTGGCACGTCTTCGGCTACGGGCCAAGCCCCACGCCTATGCGTGCACCCACCTCGCGAACTCCGCCTCGCTGGCCTTACCGGTCTCGAACCTCACCAACCTCCTGGCGTTTCGCGCCAGCGGTCTGAGCTTCGCCCGCTTCGGAGCGTTCATGGTCTTGCCGTGGTTGGCGGCGATCGGTGTCGAGTGGATCGTGCTGCGGCGGTTCTTTGCCACCGATCTCGTCGGACGCAGTGAGACCGAAGTCACAACGACGCTTCGGATCCCGGTCTTCGCCTTTGCGGTGGTGGTGCTAACCCTCGTCGGGTTCTTCGTGGCCTCGGTCCTCCATGTCGACCCCGCCTTTGCAGCACTCGGCGGCGCCATCACGCTTGCTGTGCCAACGCTGGCGCGCCGACGCGCAAAGGTCCGCGACATCGGCCTTGCTCTCGACATCCCCTTTCTCGCCTTCGTACTGGCCCTCGGCCTTGTCGTGAAGGCCGTCTCGCTCCACGGTCTGAGCTCGCTGGTGGTTCACCTGGTGCCGAACGGGACATCGCTCGGGTCACTCCTCCTTGTCGCTGGCATCGCGGCTGTGCTCGCCAACGTCATCAACAACCTCCCGGCCGTTCTGTTGCTTCTCCCGGCAGCAGCGGCGGCAGGCCCGGGCGTAGTGCTCGCGGTTCTCATCGGCGTCAACATCGGCCCCAACTTGACCTACGTCGGATCACTTGCGACTCTGCTCTGGCGGCGTGTCCTGCGACAGCGCGGGGAGGAGCTGTCCACCTCGGAGTTCCTCCGTCTAGGTGTTGTGACCGTACCTCCCGTGCTGGTGGCTTCGACTGTCGCCTTATGGGTGTCTTTGAAACTGGTGGGATGATTCAACCAGTGAGGGCCGTCGTCTGGTTGGTCGAGGGAACATGGCAAGGGTGTCTCGACGCCGCCGCTCAGATCATTCCCCCCGGCGCGCAGGTCGCGCTCTTCCACGTCACGCCCTCCGAGGTCGGTGAGATCGGCGACGTGGCAAGCGCCGGACTGCTCGGTCGGGCCCTTCGGCCGCACCGCCCCGTCCGCCAGTTCGACGAGGTGGCGGATCAGCAAGCCTTGGAGATCCTCGAAGCCGCGGCAAGGCGGCTCGGACGTGAGAACACGGAGCTTGTTCATCGTCGGGGACGGGTGGAGCGCGAAGTCCTCAGCGTCGTCGCCGAGGACGTCGATCTCCTGGTTGTGGCCCGAGATGGTGATCGTTCGCGTCTTGGTCCTCACAGCTTGGGCCACGTCACTCGCTTCATCGTCGACCACGCCCCGTGTCCCGTGCTGCTGGTGTGGCCGGACGAGGCACCGGGCTTCGAATCGATACCGCCGCTCCCACCGCACGGGCCCCACCGTGCCGGGCCGTAACTGGGCAGTCTGTTCGAACTTATGGCAGTGGGGCGCTGCCATCTTTGATCCCTGACAATCGGCGTCCTCGAGTTTGGCACGCGACATCCTTCGTCGACGATGGCGCCGCCACCCTTGCCGTTCTAACTGGGAGGACCCATAATGACGCAGCCACGGCTGGGGAACCGCGGTTAGACCAAGGGGGGATCACGGTGACAGACACGCAGACGACCGCCAGAGCCACGTTCGAGCCACCAGGTCCCGGGTTCTGGTCACTGGACCCCGTTCACTTCCCTCGCCCGGTTACGCGCTATTGGGCAGAGACCCATCCCGAGCCGTGCAAACGAGGCGCCCAAGAAATGGCCAGTTTTTACGGGATGCTCATCGGCGGTCTCGAGATGGCGTACGTGCATGGTTTTGCCTACACCACGATCACGCCGGCTGCGGAGGAGGCCCTCCCAGCGCGCTTTGCCCGAGCGGAGGAGGTCTTTCGAGGCAAGCTCTGGCGCGAGCAGCTACGCGAGTGGGACGAGACCTGCAAGCCCTCTTCCATAGTGGCGCATCGCGAGCTCCAAGCGGTTGAGCCGGAAGCACTCTCCGACGAGGAGCTGGTCGCGTATCTAACGAGGTGCCGCGACCACCACGCGGCGATGATGTTCCAGCACTTCCGTTTCACAGGCACGGCAGTGGTCCCGACCGGGGACTTCCTTGCGCACACCGAGGACTGGACCGGTTTACCGCGCGCCGAGCTACTTGGTCTCATGCGGGGCTCGGCATCAGTGTCCGCAGGGGGATCCGATGAGCTCGAGCGCCTAGTCTCAGCGATCGGGGGGGGACACCGCTGCTCTTGAGCTCCTCCGACCGGGCGACGACGCCCGCGGTGCGCTCGCTGCATTGCGCTCCCTCGAGGGTGAAAGGGGCTCAGCCGTGTCGGGTTATCTCAATCTTGTCGGATACCGGCCCCTCGACGGCTTCGACATCTCGGAGCCCGCTGCCCTTGAGTTGCCCGACGCGCTACTGGCGGCAATCCGAGGCGCAGTTGCGGGGAGGGGTGAGCAGGCCTCGGACATGGAGGACCGGATCGCCGATGTCCGCCACAAGGTGCCCGATCAGCATCGGAGCGAGTTCGACGAGCTGCTCGGAGAGGCCCGAGCGACCTACCGGCTCCGGGACGAGCGGGGGATCTACAGCGACATCTGGGCGTCGGGACTGATGCGGAGGGCCGTGCTTGCGGGTGGGCGTCGCTTAGCTGGTAGAGGGCGCATATACGACGCCGAGCATCTCGTCGACGCAGGCCTCGGAGAAATGTGCTCGCTGCTCTCCGGATCAGAGGGACCCTCGGCAGACGAGTTCGCGAGCCGGTTCGAGGACCGTGCCTCTCACACCGCCAAGGAGGCTCCCGCACACCTCGGCCCGCCCCCTCCTCCACCCTCGGACCCTTCTGAGCTGCCACCCACCGTGGCCCGCTTGATGCGTGCGACCTCGATCGCTTTGGGCGAGGTGTTCGGGAGCTCCGAAGCTCAGCACGACGAGCACCTCCTGCGCGGGCTGGCCGCGAGCCGTGGCGTGTACGAAGGGCCGGCGCGTCGCGTCTCCGGTCCCGCCGAGTTCGGCCGGATCGTTCAGGGAGACGTTCTCGTGACCGAGGCGACGTCAGAGGCCTTCAATATTCTTCTGCCGTTGCTCGGGGCCATCGTGACGGACAATGGCGGGCTGCTTTCTCACTCCGCGATCGTCGCTCGTGAGTACGGAATACCGGGCGTGGTAGGCACGCGCGATGCGACAGAACGCATCGCGGACGGAACACGGGTCCGTGTCGACGGAGATGCCGGCGAAGTAGCAGTTCTCGCGTGAAAGAAGTCGTCTCTTTAGCCAAGGCACGCGAAACCGCCGTTTTCGGATCCAAAGCAGTCGGGCTGGGAGACGCTGAGCGTGAGGGCCTTAACGTCCCGCCCGGCGTAGCACTGTCAGGCTCCATTGTGGAGGCCGTTGCCGCGGGGGATGAAGGCGCCATCGCGAGGGTCACGAAGTCGGTCCGGGACTTACGGGCGCCACTCGCTGTCCGATCCTCCGCGGTGGACGAGGACGGCGCTGCTGCCAGTTTCGCCGGGCAGCACGTGACGCTGCTCAACGTTCCGTCGGTTGACGACCTCGCCTCCGCGTTGCGGGAGATCTGGTGGTCGGCGAACTCGGATTCTGCCATCACCTACCGACAGCGCGTTGGTCTGTTCACGCGCCCGAGTGTCGGCGTCGTCGTCCAGGCACTGCTCGATCCGGATGTCGCCGGGGTGATGTTCACGGAGAATCCCATGACTGGGGCAGACGAGCGGGTTATCGAAGCCAGCTGGGGACTGGGCGAGGCGGTCGTCGCCGGCCGTGTCATCCCTGACCACTACCGGATCGACCGGTCAGGTCAGGTGCTCGAACGCAAGCCAGGACGTAAGACGCTCGCCATCCGCACCGCCGCGGGTGGAGGCACGGTCGAGGAGCAGCTTCCGGCTGATTTGGCTGAGAAGCTCTGCCTGGATGACGACCAGCTCGAGGAGCTGGGCCAGCTGGCATCCCGTTGCGAGCAGGTATACGGACCTGCACGCGACGTCGAATGGGCGTTTGCGGGTGGGGCGCTCTACTTGCTTCAGTGCCGGGCAGTCACAACAGGGCGCGCACCGGATCAGGATTCCAAGCTCGCTCCCACGCCAGGCGCCCCCGTGGAAGCCCTCCAGCGCGTGCCACTCTTTGCCGAGCTCGACCGTAGGGAGGTTGAACAGATCGCGCGCTCTTTCAAGGAGCGCCGATTCTCCGAAGGTGAAACTGTCGTCATGGAGGGCTCGGGCGGTGCGGCCTTCTTCCTTATCGACTCCGGGGAGGCGACAGTCTCGATCCGTGGCGAGCCAAGAGGAACTTTAAGAGGGGGCGATTACTTCGGCGAGATCGCACTTATAGACGAAGGCCCGCGTGCAGCGACCATCACTGCAACGAGCGAGCTCGTCTGCTACGGGCTCACCTTCTGGGACTTCCGCCCACTAGTACAGGGCAATGGTGTCATCGGCTGGAAACTGCTGCAGTCCATGGCGAAGAAGTTACGCGAAGCTCAGGAAGGATGACCCGTCTCAGTTTCCTGAATGACCACTTCAGTTTCCTGAATGACCCCAGTTTCCTGAATGACCCCAGTTTCCTGAATGAATTGTCACACGTGCGTGGTTCGCGGACGCTGTCTCGTTTGAGGGCACAGCTTGACGCCGGAAGCGTCCGCGCGTGGCAGCTGTCCGACGCAGACGGCGAGCGGCTGAGTTCTCCCGTCGAAACTCTGTTGGGCCGGATCTACTGCGCCTGGCAAGGGCCCGGGTCCTGTCGGTTTGGTGACATTATTCGGCATGGCTAACGGGCCGCCCGAGATGAACGCGCTCCTGAGCGGTGCCGGCGAAGGCGACCGAGCAGCGCGGGCCGGCCATCGCTACGGATTACGTCTAGCGACTGCGGTCGCCACGGCGGGGGTGCTCGTCGGGCTGGTCGCTTGCGACATCTGGGTGGCTGGCGTGCGTGCCTGGTGGGACCGGCATTCTTTCACAAGCTGCGTCGTCTCGAGCCTGCTCGTGCTCGGGGTCACGGTCCTGATCATCGACGAGGTCCTCGCCCGCCGCCAACGCAAGGAACGGACGGTTTCCGTGGCGGTCCAGGCGGTCATCGTCTACGGCCAGGCGCACCACTCCTACGAGGCCGTCATGGCCGAAGTCATGGCCGGGGCCGGTGGGGGCGGAACCGACGGGGTCGGAGCCGAGCGAGACGACGCCGAGGTCGACGCGCATGACGAGGTGCGCAGTCTCGCAAGCATGCTCCTTGTAGCGTCGCCTGCACTTTTCGACGACCCCGAGGCGCGCCTGTTCCTGGAAGACGTGCAACGCCTCGCCGCCACCATGTACGGGGCCTTGGCTCTGCACAAGATCTCACCCGCCGCGCCACCGGAGGACGGTGACGGTACCGTAGCCCGCCTGCATGCGGGCAGGTTGAAGATGGACGCCCGCGTGCGTCCGCTTGCGGCCCGGTTGGCGGACAAGGACAGGGTCCCGCTTGAGGCGCTCGCCGACCTGGCGAGCCGGCCCGTTCCGGCCCCGGCGCAAGAACGAAGCGAAAGATGACGGAGCCCGCTTAGGTGCGCCGAAGCTGCTCAAGTGCCTAGCTCGTGACTCAGAAGGAATGGCGTGACGTCTTCTGTACCCTCAAGAGGCGCAGCTGATTCAATTGCGCCGATGGGCACGGTTAAGCGCGCCTCGAGCAGCTCAGATTCGCTCATCGAAGTTGCCGAGACGTGGCGTAGAAGGGGCCGTCTGGTTGAGGCACGCCAAAGCTTTCTCGACGCAGCCGCAGCAGCCGATCAGAGCGGAGACAAACAGTCGCTAGTCGTGACGACCCTCGGCGCGGGTGGTTTGTGGGTCAACGAGGTAAGAGACGTCGTGGAGCGCGCCAGATTCCAAACGCTCTGGGAGCGAGCTCTAGAGGTGGTCGCTCCGGGCTCGTTAGAAGAGGCTCGGCTCCTCGTGCGCACGACGGCCGAAGCGGTCTACCACGGAGACCCGATCGAGCCCGTCGTCGCCGCTGTCGAAGTGGTACGCGCTTTTCGCGACGACGGGGCCGTGGCCGAGGCCTTGGCCAACCTTCACCACGTTTTGCTAGGCCCCGAGCATGCCCACGATCGCTTGGAACTTGCCCGTGAGCTGATCACCAGCGCTGTCCGGGCGAAGGATTCGCTGCTGGCGCTGATGGGCCTTTGCTGGAGGACGGTCGACTTGTTCCTCCTCGGCGACTCGCGAGCCCGTCAGTCGCTGACCGAGCTACGCGAACGGTCGGTCGCAGCCGATTGTCTGGCGATTAGCTTCGTGGCAGAACTGTTGGACGCGATGTTGCTCGCCCGTGCCGGCAAGCTTGAGCAGGCCGAGCACGCCGCCGCGTTCGCGCTCGAGCAGGGCACCTCTGCGGGAGACCCGGATGCCCCCGCGTACCACGGCGCCATGATTGCGGCGCTCAGGTGGTGGCAGGGCCGCGCAGGAGAAATCCTCGACCTCGTTCGTACGATCTCGGCATCACCCCGCCTCCGGCTCAACGACCCTCCTACGTCGCAGCTGGATGACGCCGTCGCCAACCTGCAATCCGCCTTGCGCGTCGACCGTCGCCTCGGTAGCCGGCCGCTGGCGACGCTGACCGAGCACGCGCTTGGCGAAGCGCTCAAGGCGCGGGCGGCGCCCGGCGACGCTGAACTCGGCGACGAGCTGGAAAGGCGAGCGCAGGAACCGGCGCAGAGGGTGGGTCTCATCCTGCCGGAACACCCGGCGTGGTTGTGCACGCGACGACGCCAGTCGGACCCGAATCCCACCCACCACGCGGTGATCGAACGGGTGGGAACGGGCCGTTGGCGCATCGAGGTCGACGGTGGCAACACCCTTTTGGACGACCGCGTAGGAATCTCGTACCTCGCGCAGCTGCTCCGCAAGCCGGGACAAGACATCGATGTCCTCCTACTGGCGACCAACAGCCAGATCGCGAGAGAGCTAGACGTGCCGATATTGGACGGCGAGGCGCTTCGCCGCTACCGGCAACGAGTGCGGGAGTTGCGCTCCCTTCTCGAACGCGGCGCGGCGTCCGGGGAGGAGGCGAACCGCTGCCGCGATGAGTTGCGGACCTTGACGGAAGGACTCCGCAGCGTCACCCGGCTTCATGGCCGGTCCCGGAACTTCGTCGGCAGTCATGAGCGAGCCCGCACCGCGGTGAGAAAGGCCATCGTCAGGGCCATCGAAACCATCGCCAGCGCCGAGCCGGATCTCGGTGACCTCTTGGCCAAGTCGATCAGTACCGGTGCTAGCTGCCGTTACACGCCTGACCCGCATTGGTCGGTCACTGCCGAAGATCAACACTGAGCTTGAGGATGCGTGCCACACGACGGCACGCGGCTGGCACAGAGACGTCACGCCATCTGGTTGGAGCTGCCGTGATCTGCGAGCTGCTCACCCGCTTGGGGGAAGAAAAGGGGGGACGGGTTATGTGGATTGCTCTGATGGCCACGTTGATGATGCTCGGGTGCGTGATAGCGATCGTGCCGGTCCTTTACGGCTCGATCAGAGACTGTCGATCCGAGGCGGCCAAAGACCATGCCAGTACGAGTGCTCGGGCGCCAGCAGGAGCACTCGAGGTTGAGGGGAACCCATTAGTTGATCCACTCGCTATGCGAGCACTAGCTGTTGTTGGTTGAGCCAAGCCTCGACGAACTCGACCGGGGTGAGCCAGCCGTGCGCGC
>Ga0187867_10002186_pt1 | contig 16388 bp, 14 predicted proteins | sample June2016WEW_13_1_FD_132976 | JGI IMG/M metagenome (GOLD analysis project Ga0187867, IMG submission 132976) | Peatland microbial communities from SPRUCE experiment site at the Marcell Experimental Forest, Minnesota, USA - June2016WEW_13_10 | ecosystem: Environmental > Terrestrial > Soil >...
CTACGGCCACAAAGACGAGACGGCCGCTTTGGCCACCGAGAACGATGCCGTGCTGGCCGCCAAGCAGGCGTTCATCGAAGAGCATCACCTGGTGGTCTGGCGCTTTCACGACCATTGGCATGCGCGGAGGCCCGATGGCATCCAGACCGGCATGATCCGCGCGCTCGGCTGGGAGAAGTTCAAGAACGCCAATGACGATCGTCTTTTCGTCATCCCCGAGACTACGCTGGACAGCCTCGCCAGCAACATCAAGGAGCGGCTGGGGATTCGCACGCTGCGCGTGGTCGGCGATCCGGCCCTGCGGGTGACCAAGTTGGCCCTCAACCCGGGCTATCCGGGATTTCCGGGCGAACGCCACATGCTGCAGCGCGACGATGTCGAGGTGCTGGTAATGGGCGAAGGCCTGGAGTGGGAGACCATCGAGTACGGCGCGGATGCCGCCGCGGAGGGCAAGCACAAAGCGCTGGTGATCCTGGGCCATATTCCTTCGGAGCAAGCCGGCATGGAGGATTGCGCCGTCTGGCTGCGAGGGTTCGTCACTGAAGTGAAAGTGGAATTCATTGCCACGGCCGAGCCGTTTTGGCCGGCGAAGTAGTCAGCCAGCCAGCGCCAGATCGAGCCTGCGCAGGCCTTCGCGGAACATTTCGGTGTTCACGCCCATGCCGATGCGAAAGTGATCGGGCATCGCGAAGAAGCGTCCCGGCACCGCGGTGGTTTCGTAATCCGTGCGCAGGCGCGCGAGAAATGCATCCACGTTACCGCCCTGCAATCGCAGGAACGACGTGGTGCCCCATGCGGTGGGCGGCGCGGATAGCGCTGTCTGGTGCGCGAGGAATTCGGCGAGCAGCGCGCGATCCGCCTCCACTACCTTGCGCGCCCGTTCGCGGATCGAATCCAACTGTTCGAGCGCCGCCACACTGAGCAACTCCGCCGGATGCGCGGGGATCGAACCGAACAGATCGTTCAGCCGCCACATGGCCCGCGCCAGATCCGGACGGGCCAGAATCCACCCGCAGCGCAGCCCGCTCAAGCCATATACCTTCGTCAGGCTGTTGGTCACGATGAACTCCGGACCCAGATGATACGACGTGCGCGGCGTGTTCTCGTAGACTGCGTCGAGATACACTTCATCGACCAGCACGTGCGCGCCTACGCTGCGCGCCAGATCGCCGATTTCGCGAAGCACACGATCCGGAGTCAGTGCGCTCGAAGGGTTGTGCAGATTGGTCACTACGATCAGCTTTGTTCTACTGGTCAGCATGCCGCGAATCGTGGCCGGATCGAGCGCGTAGCCGTTCTCCTCGGCGCGCGCGAAACGCCTTACGTCAGCGCCAAGGAAGAGCGCGGCCGAAACCATCAACTCGTAAGCCGGATGCTCGATCAGTACCTCATCGCCCGGATCGATCAGCGCCGCCATGGCCAGATGATTCGCCATGGAGGTGCCCGCCGCGGCCACTACGCAATCCGGATCGACGCCACACTTGCGGGCGATGGCTTGTTGCAATGGAGCGTACCCATAAGTGCTGTCGCCATTGATCTCCAGCGTGGGTTGACGCGGCAACTCCGCCAGTGGAAACGATCCGACGCCGCTGGTGGCCAGGTTGAAGCGCCCCCGGCTTTGGGTCTTGGCCCAATGCATGTAGTCGGAATGTCTTTGTCTCATCGGATACTCGTTGCCATCGAGCTGCTCTCAATCATAGTGCAGGCAGTCCCAGCCTGTTCAAGCTGTCGTGCAACAGTTTGAGATCCAATCGAATCCCTTGCCGCAACAAATCGATGTAAGCCTGACGCAGATCCGGAAGAATACCGTTCCGCCACCCGGCTTCCAGAAGACCAATGCAGCCCACGACTGAGAGGCCTGCGTCCTGGGCAATGCGGAGGGCTCTCGATTCGTCTAACAAGGTCAAGTCGGCCTTCGACGTTTTCGCCAGGAGGATTGCGCCACGTTCTCCGGCCCCAAGGGTCAGGCACGCACGCTCGATGAGTGGATCGGCTGGTGATCTCTGGGAAGACACTTCAATCCAAGAGGCGCTACGTACCTGCTCCGCGCCGGGAAGGCCCCGACCCATGACCGTGACTTCGTGGTGTACTTCAGGGGGTATGAGGATTCGCCTGTAGAGCTTTGTGAGAAGATCCAACCGGCCAATCCGCGCGAGCGCGATGAGCGGCGAGGAGTCCGAAACGACAATCACAGACCTAGCCGTTCGAGCGTTCGCCGGTCTTCTTCGAGATCTCGAATTCCGTAATGCAGCGGCACGTTGTGGCGAGCGGAGAATTCCATGAACCGTTCGATCGCCATCTGGCACAGTTCAGCGGCCCGCCCTAGCGAGATCTTGTCTTCCCGGTACAGTTCCAGCGCGAGCAATGGGACGGCCTCCGACGAGATGTTATCGAGACTCCAACCGGCCGCGCGAACAAGCTCAGGAATCTCCAGGCTGACTGTCTGCATGCCTCTAATGTACTACCAATTTGTGCCGGCTCCAGTACCAATATACGGGAATGCCGGCCAGCAGAATCAGCAAGCCGATCGCGCTATTGCCCGGATACGCGGCGATGGTGCTGGCCACGATCGCCGCGCAAGTCAGCACGAACGCCGCCGTGGTATAAGGATGTCCCGGCGCGCGATGGATGCCTGGGGTTGGCGCTCCGGCGTCCCGCCGCCGGAAGACGAACAGCGCCGCGGCCGTGAATGCGAAGGAGATGAAATCCACGGATGTCACAAAGTTCAGGATCTGTTCATAGCGCCCCGAAAGAGCGATGACCGTGGCGAAGATGCCCTGCAGCACGATGGCCACCACCGGCGCACCCGTGCGCGGCGAGAGCGAGCCTACGCGTTCGAAGAACAGGCCGTCCCGCGCCATCGCATAATACACGCGCGGCGCCGTCAGAATGCCCTGGCTCAGAAAGCCCAGCGTGGAGACCGCGATGCCGACGGCCAGGAATTCCGCGCCGCGTTCGCCCAGCGCCACGCGCATCACCGAAGATGCCGGCGTGTGCGATGCCGCCAGGCCCGCGGGCCCCAGCACACGCAGGCACACATAGTTCACCGACAGGTACAGCACGATGACGCCGATCACACCGGCCACCAGGCCGCGCGACAGATCGCGCCGCGGGTCGCGCATCTCTCCCGCCACGAACGTGGAAGTCTGCCAACCGCCGTATGCGAACGCCACAGGGATCATAGCGGCGCCCATGGCTCGCAGCAGTCCGAAGGAAACCGGCCGGTCCAGCAGCGGCAAAGGATGCAGCACGCCGCCGCCCCATACGATCCCTACCGCCACCAGCGTCGCGATGGCGCCGGACTTCAGCAGCATCATGGCGCTTTGTACGTTGCTGCCCGCGCGCACGCCCAGGCAGTTGATGGCGGTCAGGCCGAGCAACGCGGCGGCGGCGATAAGACCGTCGCTGGCTTTTACGCCCGCGATCTCGCGAAAGTACCGGGCGAAAGTCACCGCCACCGCGGCCATGCCGCCGGTCTGCGTCACCAGCAGCAGCACCCATCCATAAACGAAGGCCACGGCCGGATGGTAGGCCTCGCGCAGGTAGATGTACTGGCCGCCGGAATCCGGCATGCGTGTGGCCAACTCCGCCCAGATGAAAGCGCCGGCCATGGCCAGCGCTCCGCCGATCGCCCAGACGCCCAGAATCAGCAGCGGCGTGTGCACCTGCTCGGCGACCACGTACGGATTGATGAAGATGCCCGAGCCCACGATGCCGCCCATCACGATCATGGTGGCGTCGAAGAACCCGAGCTGGCGGCGCAGTTGGGGAGCCGGCAAGTTTCACAAGGGTAGCATGAGCCGCGCCCCGCGCGGGCGTGGTTGGTGATTGGACGTGATTGGGCGGATTTGTGCAAGGCGGGTCATTTTGGAGCCAAATGCAGATTTGCACGAACAAACCCGAAAGGTATGAAATCATTGGTTTTGCATGCAGCAGCGCTCGAACTTCCGGCCACTGCCACAGGGGCAAGGCTGATTGCGGCCGGTCCGAGTAGAGCGCTGAGGAGCCGACGCTGGGGCGGCGTGGCGCGCTGACGGGCGGCCTCGGATGGCGAGCGCGGCTTCGAGGCGTACGGCGGCCGGGGTTTTGGGGATCGGCCGGGATGGCCTGAATCGCGCCGATCACCTGGCCCGCCAGCGACGCGGCCTGCTCCCGCCAGGCAATATCGTGGGCGCACTAGGCTTCGGCGAGGGGCTCGCGAAAACGGACGAGCGATGCCAATTTCCCACAGTATTACGGGCGCCGACGGATCGAGCGGCGGCGCTGGCGGTGGAACCAGTGGACATCAAGGCGAGAACGCGCTGCTGGGCCTGGGTCAGGCTGGGATCGGGCACGATAGGGCCCCCTTGATTCCAGAGGAGCACGGGAGCAATCGCGGAAGGTGGGGCCTAAAGCGGCAAATGGTTGATGGGTAGGGAGATGTTTCTTGGCGGATCGAGTGAATGAACCGAGGGGACGCCGGGCATTGGACGCTTCGGGTGTGATCGGGGCCGGGATTTGCCTCCCGCGTCGAGCAGCGGAATTGTATACATTCTTGCTAACAGAATAGTAGACAAGCATGCCCAATGTGCTACATCGGGAAGAGGGTCAAGTTGACGTATGGCCAGCACTAACGTTCGGATCAGTTCTACATCGCACGAGATCCTTCGCCGGTTGGCTCGCGAAGAAAAGCAGCCAATGCAGGTGATTCTGGACAAGGCCCTGGAGCGATACCGTCGCGCCAAGTTTCTCAACGGCGCCAATGCCGACTTCGCCGCGCTTCGGAACAACTCGCGTGCCTGGAAAGAGTTACTTGCGGAGCGGCGGCTTTGGGAAACAACCGCGGCGGACGGGTTGGAGGACGAGTGAACCCAACACAGCAGCCGGCGCGAGGCGATGTCTGGGATCTCGACCTCGACCCAATCAAAGGCAGGGAGCAAGCGGGCCGGCGGCCGGCCCTCATTGTCTCGGTGGCTCCCTTCAACCGCGGACCGGCGGATCTCATGGTGGCTGTTCCACTGACCAGAACAGAGCGCGGCGTCCGTTGGCACGTGCCAGTCAGTCCGCCCGAAGGCGGGCTGACCGATCCCAGCTTCATTAAGTGCGAGGACGTTCGGTCACTCTCGAAGTCGAGGCTGGGAAGCTACCGCGGCCGGGTCTCGCCGATCACGATGGCCGAGGTCGAAGATCGGCTGCGGATTCTGCTCGGGCTATAAGTCGCCGATCGAACGCAGACCTCTCGTAACCGAGTCAGTGTGCTGCTATACCGCGCAAAACGGCTTCGGTGCCTCCGCCTACTCCCACGCGCCTTTTGTCAGTTCTGCCTCCACTGCGCGGCTTTCTCGGGCTTGCCCCACGCGTCGCAGAGTTGGACGAGGCATTCGCGGGCGCGGTCCAGGTGATACCGGTCCGGGACTTCGATCCGGTCTTTGCGCGCGACCATACTCTAATAGCCTTCAAGCAGAAGAGATTCCGGGTAATGTTCCGTTATTCTGGGTTGCTGAGTCCTCAGCCGCTCGCCTGAAGGGTGCATTACAACGTCGCCGTTCCGCTTCTCCGTCATCATCACGAGTTCGCCAGTCTCGCAGAATACGCGCGGGTGTCTAGCGGGCGGGACTGGGAGTCCCGCCGCAGGCTACGAGCCTGCCCCACTTCGCCGCCCTGAAATCGCCATTGAAGCCGGAAAAGCGGCCGGTCGCTCCCTGCAACTCAGAACTCCTACCGTTTGTGTGGTTTAATAAGAAATTCCGAATGCTGGACATGGCCCTATCGATGCGTAGAAGGTGGCGGGCGGCGCACCTGCGCACGCGCGAGCTGCGCATGATCTCGAAGGGGCTGGTCTCCACGGACCATCCCATTCTGGCCCATATCATCCCCATGCGGCGCTGCAATCTGGCCTGTGCTTACTGCAACGAATACGACGACCACTCCAAGCCGGTGCCGATCGAGACCGTCCGCCAACGCCTGGACCTACTGGCGGCGCTGGGCACTACGATCGTCACCATCAGCGGCGGCGAACCCCTGCTGCATCCCGACTTGGACCAGATCGTCGCGCACATCCGCCGCCGGCGCGCCATCGCGGGCATGATCACCAACGGCTATCTGCTCACCGCCGAGCGCATCCAACGGTTGAACCGCGCCGGCCTGGACCACCTGCAGATCAGCATCGACAACGTCACCCCCGACGATGTCTCGAAGAAAAGCCTGAAGGTGTTGGACAAGAAGCTCCAGCTTCTGGCGGAACACGCCGATTTTCACGTGAATATCAACTCCGTGGTGGGCGGCGGTATTCGCAATCCCCAGGATGCGCTAGTGATCGGGAAGCGCGCCGTGGCGTTGGGTTTCACCTCCACGGTGGGCATCATTCACGATGGCACGGGACAGTTGCAGCCGCTCTCCCCGGCGGAGCGCGAAGTCTATGCGGCCATGCGCAGCATGGGAAAGAGCAGCTACGCGCAGATCAACTATTTCCAGGACAACATCGCGCACGGGCGGGAGAATAGCTGGCGCTGCCGGGCCGGCGCGCGCTATCTGTACATCTGCGAAGACGGGTTGGTACACTACTGTTCGCAGCAGCGTGGATATCCTGCCAAACCGCTGGCCGAATATACCGTGGCGGATGTCCGGCGCGAATACCTGACCGGGAAATCCTGCGCGCCGCGCTGTACGGTGGCCTGTGTACACCAGATTTCGTATGTGGATGGCTGGCGCGCGCCGCAGACTTTCGACTCCGCCGGCATGCCGCAGACCGGCGATCGGCTTGTGCAAATCCGTTAAAGCCACAAAAGCTTGTGTCCCCAGGAGTGGGGACACGGCACGCAGGAGTGCGTGCGCCACGGTGGCGTTGGCGGCGCTGGTATACGCTCACTTTCATCCGCATTCCACGCAGCTCGCCTATGTCGGCCCCGGCGCGGGATTCGCCTTCCTCGGTTCGTTTCTCACCCTGGTAGCAGGCTTCTTCCTGAGCGTCTTTTCGCTCCTGTTGTGGCCGTTTCGCGTAGCCTGGCGCGCCGTGCGCCGCCGCAAAGGATACCGCCACGCGCGCGTGAAACGGATCGTCTTTCTGGGCCTCGACGGCCTCGATCCGCGTCTGACGGAGCGCCTGATGGCCGAGGGCAAGCTGCCGAACTTGGCGCGCCTGGCGGCGGAGGGCAGCTACACGCGGCTGCGTACCACCTTTCCGGCGCTCTCGCCGGTGGCGTGGTCCACGTTCGCCACCGGCGTCAGCCCGGCCAAGCACAACATCTTCGATTTTCTCGACCGCAGCTTGAAGACCTACGTGCCGCAGCTCTCCTCGGCACGCGTGGGCAAACCGGCGCGCGTGCTGCGCCTGGGCCGCCTGCGCATTCCGCTCTCGCGGACGCCGGTGGAGCTGCGCCGCAAGAGCCAGCCGTTCTGGAACATCCTGGGGCGGCAAGGTATCGGCTGCACCATTCTGCGCGTGCCGATCACCTTTCCGCCGGAGAAGTTCGATGGCCGGCTGCTCTCAGCCATGTGTACGCCGGACCTGAAAGGCACGCAGGGCAGCTTCTCGCAATTCACCACGCGGGTGGAGCGGGCGACGTACGAAAACGGGAGCCGCTACCCGCTCACGCGCGTGGCAGACGGCTTCGCAGGCGAGATCGAAGGCCCCGGCGACACTTTCCTCGAAGGCTGCCCCACCCTGCGTATTCCGTTCCGCGTCGAGCGGCGGAACGGCGCATTCGAACTGCACCTCGAAGGGCGGCACTGCACGCTGCGGCCCGGCGAATATACCGCGTGGCAGCGGCTCCGGTTCCGCACGGCGGTGGGCGCGACGGCTACCGCGATCGCACGATTTCTGGCCACCGAGACGGAGCCGGAGTTCAGCCTTTACATGACTCCGCTCAATCTCGATCCGGAGCGCCCCGCGCTGCCCATCAGCCATCCGCCATATTACGCGGCGTATCTGGCGAACCTACTGGGCGCATACGCCACCGTGGGAATGGCCGAAGATACCTGGGCGCTCAACGAGGGGGCCATCGACGAAGATGCCTTCCTGCGCCAGGCATGGGACATCTTCGCGGAGCGCGAAGCCATGTTTCTAAATGCCCTCGAGAACACGCGCCGCGGCGTGGTGGCCTGCGTGTTCGACACCAGCGACCGCGTGCAGCACATGTTCTACCGCCGCTTGGGCACGGCAGACCCGCACGCGGATACGATCGAGGAGATGTACCGCCGCATGGACTCGCTGGTGGGAAAAGCCATGGCCAACGCCGGTCCTGGCACGGTCCTGATAGTGCTTTCGGACCACGGATTCTGCGCCTTCCGCCGGGGCGTGAATATCAACGCCTGGCTGCGCGACAACGGTTATCTGAGCTTGCGCAACGGCGGCCGCGAGAGCGGATCGTTTTTCGAGGGCGTGGATTGGAGCCACACGCGCGCCTACGCGCTCGGGTTGGGCGGTTTTTATTTGAACATGAAGGGTAGGGAAGCGCTGGGCATCGTCGAAGGCGGCGAGGCGGAGGCGCTCAAAGCCGAGATTATTGCCAGGCTGGCAGCGCTGCGGGACGGCGATGGAGCCGCGCCGATCCGCAAGGTTTATGCGACATCCTCGCTCTATCGCGGGCCGTACCTGGATGCCGCGCCCGATTTCATTGTGGGGTACAACGAGGGCTACCGCTGCTCCTGGGAGGGCGCGGTAGGCAAGGTCGCCGCCGAGGCTGTCGAAGACAATCGCAAAGCCTGGAGCGGCGATCATTGCGTGGATCCCGTGCTGGTGCCGGGTGTGCTGTTTTCCAATCGCAAGATCGATGCGGCGGACCCTGGAATTGAAGACCTGGCGCCTACCGCGCTGAGCTTGTTCGGAGTCGCGGCGCCGGCCTGGATGGACGGGAAGCCGTTGCTATGAACCGCGCGACACTAGTACCCCTTTTTTGGAAAAGGTCGACCGTAGAGCTTGCAAACGCCGATACGCTGTGCCAATCTTGAACAAATTTATGTGCCCATGGATTCGCCTTTCATCCCGGATGCTGTTGGTTCCGGCGGTTGCGATATTATTGTTGGGCCTCCCGGCCAGGTCGGCCGCACAATCCATCACGGAGTACGCCATCCCCACCGCCGGCAGTGACCCATTCAGCATCGTGACGGGACCCGACGGCGCGCTCTGGTTCACCGAGTGGGTCGGAAATAAGATCGGCCGCGTGACAACTGAGGGCGTCTTTACCGAATATCCACTTCCCAACCCGGATAGCACGCCCATTTGGATCAAACCAGGGCCGGACGGCGCACTCTGGTTCACGGAAGAGAAAGGCAACCGTATCGGGCGCATCACCGTCGATGGAGAGATCGCCGAGTATCCGCTGCCGACACCGGCCAGCCAGCCCTGGAATCTCAATGTGGGGCCGGACGGCGCGTTCTGGTTTACCGAAAAGGCCGGGCGGATTGGGCGCATTACCACTGCCGGAGTGCTGACCGAGTATCCGGTGCCGCTCTCTCCCTGGGACATTGCGGCGGGGCCGGACGGAGCGCTGTGGTTTACGGAACGGACCAACAACCGGGTCGCCCGTATGACCACGGCCGGCGCGATCACCCATCAGTACACAGATCCGACCGTCGGGAGCGGTCCGGATGTGATCATCGCGGCGGAAGACCAGCCGCTGTGGTTTACCGAACAGTTTGGCACGAAGATCGCGACCTTGAGCGTCTCGGGCGTATTCGCCGAGTATCCGGTACCGACGCCCGATAGCCAGCCGGGCGGCCTTACCTTCGGCCCCGATCACGCCCTCTGGTTCACGGAGCACACCGGCGACAAGATTGGCCGCTTTTCCTCCACTCTGGTGTTCACCGAATACCCCGTTCCCACGGTCAATAGCGATCCCATGGTGATTGAGCGGGGTCCCGACGGCGCTTTGTGGTTCACGGAGTTTTACGGCAATCAAATTGGTCGCATCACGACGCCAGATTAGGCAGGCGGTTCCCGTCGTGCTGTAATCGAATCTGGCCGTACCCCAAGCGGCCTGCTATGACTCTCAAACTGAAGAAAGATCTTTGGGCCAAGGTGGCTCAGGCGGCTGCGGCGGGCGGATACAGCTCGCCCCAAGAATTCGTCGAGCACGTGCTGGAGCGGGAGTGCGCCAAGCTTGCGGACGACCAGACCGACGAGGAAGTGGTGCGCCGGCTGAAGGGCCTCGGCTACATCGATTGATGCCGTCCCCGATGCTATCGGCGGCGCACACCTGGAGCCTGACGGCGATCGCCGTGATCGCCGGTGTTCTTTTGCTATGGGTCTGGAAGCGGTTCTCCAACCAGGAGCGTATCGTGCTGGCGAAGCGCCAGACGCGCGCCCAAATTTATGCGATCCGTCTGTATGCGGACGAGCCGGCGGCCATCCTGCATGCGCAAGGGCAACTGCTGCTCTGGACGGCGCGATACCTGGCGCAGGTGCTGCGTCCTACCGCGGTGGCGCTGGCGCCGCTGCTGGTTCTGTTCCTGCAACTGGAGGACATATATGGACACCGTTCCCTCCAGCCGGGCGAATCGGCCGTGGTGACCGCGCAGTTCGGCGGCGGCGCGGACCTGCTTACCCAGCCCGCCACGCTGGAGGGACGGGGCGTGCTGGTGGAGACGCTGGCCGTGCGCATACCGGATCGGGGCCAGGTCTGCTGGCGCGTGCGTGCGGTCACGGCGGCGCCCGGCAGCGTGCTGCTACGGGTGCGCGGAGCCACGATTGCGAAAGCTGTTGCCTGTGGCCGCGGGGTGCACATCCCGGCAGTCCCCTGGAGCGGGTCGCCGTCGATTGCAGTGGCCTGCCCCGCGGCCACGCTGGACGTCTTCGGCTTCGGCATCGACTGGCCCGTGTGGTTCGTGCTGGTGAGCGCGATCGCGATGTTCGCGCTGCGCAGGCCATTCGGCGTCGTGTTGTAAGCGGATCAGGGTATACCCGGCCGGCCGGGGTGTAACATTCAGCTCGCTTTCCAGCATCTTATACTGAGAATATATGAGCCAGGATCACCCGTCTGCCCTCGACCCGGCAGCGCCCCCCGACACGCGCACCAAACATGCGCCCACCTTGCCCAGGCACGATGCCGGCGAGGCTTCCAAGCGCTCCGGCCATGGCTGGATCTGGCTTCTGCTCCTGGTGCTGGTCGCCGCGGGTGCATACTATTTCTGGTCGAAGAAGAGTGTCGCGACGGGTACCAACGGTTCCGGGGGAGCCGGCGGGGCGCAGAAGAAGGGTTTTGGCGCCATACCGGTGGTCACGGCGAAAGCGCGCAAAGGAAATATTCCCGTCTATTTGGTGAACCTCGGTGGGGTGCTCCCGATCTATACGGTGACGGTGCGGAGCCGCGTCGATGGCCAGCTAATGGAAGTGCATTACAAGGAAGGGGACATCGTGCAGAAGGGCTCCCCGCTCATCGAGATCGACTCGCGGCCTTACGACGCGGCGCTGGTCCAGGCGGAAGGACAACTGATTCGGGACCAGGCTTTGCTGGACAACGCCAAGATCGATCTGGCGCGCTATAAGACGCTGGTGACGCAGAATGCCGTTCCCGAACAGCAAGTGGCCACGCAAGAGGCTTTGGTCAAGCAGGACGAAGGGATCGTGAAAACCGACCAGGGGATGATCGATACCGCGAAGCTGAACGTGGTGTACAGCCATATCACGTCCCCTATCACCGGACGCGTGGGCCTGCGCCTGGTGGACCCCGGAAACATCGTGCACGCCGCCGACACCAACGGCATGCTGGTGATCACCCAGTTGGACCCCATCAGCGTGCTCTTCCCGCTGCCGGAGGATCAGGTGCCCGTGGTCCTGCAGAAGCTGAACGCCGGGCAGAAGCTCCCGGTGGACGCCTTCGATCGCTCTTCGGACGTCATTTTGGCGCACGGAACTCTGGCGACCGTGGACAATGAAATCGATCCGACCACCGGCTCTCTGCGTTGGAGGGCCAACTTCGCCAACCCGAACTACAAGCTCTTTCCGGGCCAGTTTGTGAATGTGCGCGTGCTGGTGCAGTTGAAGCAGGGGGTCACGCTGGCGCCCACTGCCACTATCCAGCGCAACTCGCAGAGCACCTACGTATATCTGGTGAAGCCGGATTCCAGCGTGACCGTGCGGACCGTGCAGATCGGCACGGTAGAAGGCAACGACAGCGAAATAACCTCCGGTTTGCAGCCCGGCGACCAGATTGTCATGACCGGGGTAGACAAATTGCAGGAAGGCACCAAGGTGGCCCCGCACCTGGCCGCCGACACCGGCACTGGCGCGGCGGGCGCCAGCCGTTCCGGCAGCGCTCCCTCTAGCGGCGGCGCGCCGGCAAAAGGCACCCCCACGGGGAGCGGCAAGCCGGGGCATGGCAGCGGGACTCACAAGGCAAGTTAGATGAGTCCGTCCCGCCTATTCATTCTGCGGCCTATCGCCACGTCTTTGCTCATGGTGGCGATCATGCTGACCGGCATGGTGGCCTACAAGCAGTTGCCGATTTCGGCCCTCCCCGAGGTCGACTACCCTACCATCCAGGTGATCACTTTTTATCCCGGCGCCAGCCCCGACGTGATGGCCTCGTCGGTGACCGCGCCATTAGAGCGGCAGTTTGGCCAAGTGCCGGGCTTGCAGCAGATGACCTCCACCAGTTCGGATGGAAGTTCGGTGATCACGCTGCAGTTCAGTCTCAGCCTGAATATCGATGTGGCCGAGCAGGAAGTACAGCAATCCATCAACGCTTCGGGCACCTACCTGCCGGTGGATCTTCCAACGCCGCCGATCTATAGCAAGTCGAATCCCGCCGATACGCCGATTCTGACTTTGGCCCTGACTTCGGACGCGATGCCGCTTTCGGCGGTGGAGGATTACGCCGATACGCGCCTGGCGCCGAAGATCTCGCAATTGCCGGGCGTGGGTCTGGTGAGCATCAGCGGCGGCCAGAAACCCGCCGTGCGGATTCAAGCCAACCCGACAACCATGGCCGCCTACGGCATGAACCTGGAGGACTTGCGCACCGCCATCGTAGCCGCCAACGTGAACCAGGCCAAGGGAAACTTCGATGGCGCGCACCAGGCCTATCAAATCGGCGCGAACGACCAGTTGCTTTCGAGCGCCGACTACAAGCCCATGATCGTGGCCTACCGCAATGGCGCACCCGTGAAATTGACGGACGTGGCCAAGGTGGTGGACGACACCGAGAACGTCAGGCAGGCCGCCTGGATGAACGATGTGCCGGCCGTGATTCTGAACATTCAGCGGCAGCCGGGCGCCAACATCATCGCGGTGGTGGATCGCATCAAGCTGCTGTTGCCCACGTTGACCACGAACCTGCCCCAATCCATTCAAGTCAAGATTCTGACGGACCGGACCAACACCATTCGGGCTTCGGTGACGGACGTGCAGTTCGAACTGGGCCTGACGGTGGTGCTGGTGGTGCTGGTGATGTTCGTGTTTCTGCGCAACGTATCGGCCACCATCATTCCCAGCGTGGCGGTGCCTCTGTCGCTAGTGGGCACCCTGGGCGTGATGTACCTGCTGGGTTATAGCCTGAACAACCTGACCTTGATGGCCTTGACCATCGCCACCGGCTTCGTGGTGGACGACGCCATCGTGATGATCGAGAATATCACGCGCTATATCGAGGAAGGCGAGACGCCCATGAAAGCAGCCCTGCGCGGATCCGCGCAGATCGGGTTCACCATCATCTCGCTGACCATCTCGCTGATCGCGGTGCTGATCCCGCTGTTGTTCATGGGCGACATCGTGGGCCGCCTGTTCCGCGAATTCGCGGTGACCCTGAGCGTCACGATCCTGGTTTCCGCCGTGGTTTCGTTGACGCTGACGCCCATGATGGCTTCCAAGCTGCTGAAGCACAGACCCAAGGGGAGCGAGGGGCGTTTCTACGAGATTTCCGAGCGGGGCTTCAACGGGATCATCGCATTCTACGGCAAAACGCTACAGTTCGTGCTGCGCTTCCAGACCATTACGCTGCTGGTGGCGGTGGCCACTCTGGTGGTGACCATTCTGCTGTTCTACCGGATTCCCAAGGGGTTTTTCCCGATTCAAGACACGGGAGTGATTCAAGGCATCTCGGAATCGGCGCAGACGGTGTCGTTCAACGAAATGTCCAACGAGCAGCAAGCCCTGGCTAAGATCATCATGAAGGATCCGGCGGTGGATAGCCTGTCTTCGTTCATCGGGATCGACGGCACCAACACCACCCTGAACAGCGGACGGATTCAGATCAACCTGAAACCGCTGGATGAACGCAAAATCAACGCCAGCGACGTGATCCGGCGTCTGCAGCCGGAACTGGCGGTGGTGCCGGGGATCACCTTGTTCATGCAACCGGTGCAGGACATCACCGTGGAAGACCGCGTGAGCCGCACGGAATTTCAGTACACGCTCGAGGACGCCAACGCGGAGGAACTGAATCGCCTGGCGCCGCAAATGATCGAAAAGCTCAAGCAGCGTCCGGAGTTGAGCGATGTAGCCAGCGATCAGCAGGTGTTGGGGCTGCGCGCGAAGCTGGTGTACGACCGGTCGACGGCCTACCGCCTGGGGATCACACCCTCGGAGATCGATCAGACGCTCTACGATGCGTACGGGCAGCGGCAGGTGTCGACCATGTTCACGCAGTTGAACCAATACCACGTGGTGCTGGAAGTGCAACCGGGGTACGAGAAGAATCCGCTCAACCTGCGCGATCTCTACATCCGCACCGGAATGGGGGGGGCCTCCAGCTCGACGGGACTGGTTTCGGGCGGATCGGCGGCCACCCAGACGTTCGGACCGCAGGCGGGCTCCTCGTCCTCCCTGGCGAGCGCCTCTACGGCGTCCAGCGCGCTGAATTCAGCCATCGCTTCCAGCGGCGTGTTTGGCGTGGCGCCGCAATCCTCCTCGGCATTCGCGAACAGCGGCCAGGTACCGCTGAGCGCGTTCACGCATCTGGAGATGACCAGCGCGCCCATCACGGTGAATCACCAGGGGCAGTTCCCGGTCATTACCTTGTCCTTCAACCTGGGTCCGAACGCGTCGCTGGGAGACGCGGTGAACGCGGTAAACCAGGTGAAAAACGAGATGAACATGCCCCCCAGCGTGCAGGCGGATTTTCAGGGCACGGCGGCGTCCTTCCTGGCGTCGCTGGCGAATGAGCCGGTGTTGATCCTGGCCGCGCTGGTGACGGTTTACATTGTGCTGGGGGTGTTGTATGAAAGCTACATTCATCCCATTACGATTCTTTCGACGCTGCCTTCGGCGGGCGTGGGAGCGCTGCTGTCTCTCTCGCTGTTCAACCAGGATTTCAGTGTGATCTCTTTGATCGGCATCATCCTGCTGATCGGCATCGTGAAGAAGAACGGCATCATGATGATCGATTTCGCGCTGGATGCGGAGCGCAAGGAGGGCCGGCCCCCGGAGGAGGCGATTTATCAGGCCTGCCTGCTGCGATTCCGTCCGATTATGATGACCACCATGGCGGCCTTGCTGGGCGCTGTGCCGCTGGCGTTCGGCAGCGGCGTGGGTTCGGAGCTGCGCCGGCCGCTGGGCATTACCATGATTGGCGGCCTGATCTTCAGCCAGGCCTTGACGCTGTACACCACGCCGGTGATCTATCTATGGTTTGACCGCCTGGCGCGGCGATTCTCGCACCAGGAAGGGCGCGAGATCGATCCGGGCGCGGAGCCCATGGGGGCCCAATGATGTGCATGAATTGGAGGGCGGCCCATATTGGCCGCAGCCGCCTTTTTAGGCGGCCGGAGCCGGCTGAAAGCCGGCTGCAGGCTGCGAGCCTGCCCCACCATCCATGAATATTTCCGAACTATTTATCCGGCGGCCGGTGGCCACCACGCTGCTCACCAGCGCCATAGCTTTGGCCGGCATGGTGGCCTTCCGCATTCTGCCGGTGTCGCCCCTGCCGCAGGTGGATTTTCCCACCGTATCGGTATCGGCATCGTTGCCCGGCGCCAGTCCCGAAACCATGGCCTCCTCGGTAGCCACCCCCCTGGAACGGCAGTTCGGCCGCATTGCGTCGGTCACCGAGATGACCTCTTCGAGCGCCCTGGGATCGACCAGCATTACGATGCAATTCGATCTCAACCGCAATATCGACGCGGCGGCGCGCGACGTGCAAGCCGCCATTAACGCGGCGCGCGGCTATCTGCCGGCCAACCTTCCCATGAATCCGACATACCGGAAGGTGAACCCGGCGGATTCTCCCATCGTGCTGCTAGCCCTGACTTCGGATATCCTCTCCAAGGCCCAGATGTACGATGCCGCCTCGTCCATCATGGCGCAGAAGTTGGCCCAGGTGAACGGCGTGGGACAGGTAGTGGTGGGTGGAAGCGCCTTGCCGGGCGTGCGCGTGGAACTCAATCCCACGGCATTGAACAAGTACGGCATCGGCCTCGAGACCGTCCGCGGCGTACTGGCAGCGGCCAACGCCAACAACCCCAAGGGGCACTTC
>Ga0187867_10002188_pt1 | contig 16385 bp, 16 predicted proteins | sample June2016WEW_13_1_FD_132976 | JGI IMG/M metagenome (GOLD analysis project Ga0187867, IMG submission 132976) | Peatland microbial communities from SPRUCE experiment site at the Marcell Experimental Forest, Minnesota, USA - June2016WEW_13_10 | ecosystem: Environmental > Terrestrial > Soil >...
CGGCACCCCAAAGAAAACCTGCTTGTCTGTGAAACTTCAATCTGGCGGGTGGTCCACTTTTACTCCGCCACGTCACGCCGCTAACGCGGCGTCACGTGGTCTATTTTTGCTCCGGCGCGTACATTTGTGAGGATAAGCTGAAGGGCAAGTACCGCATCGAGGTCGTTGACTTGCTTGAGAGGCCGCAACTGGCCAAGGGCGATCAGATCGTCGCTATTCCCACCCTGGTGAGGAGGCTTCCGCCGCCGGTTAAAAAGATCATTGGGAACCTTTCAAAGACCGAGAGTGTCATTGTGGGGTTGGATCTTCAACCGGTACGCTGAAGTAAAGGCGCAAATATCAGATGGCCAACAAGCGAGCGCATTCCGATGGCAGGGTAATTCAAAGACGGTTGACCGCCAAAACCGGTGCGACGCAAGGAACTCGCCGAATCCCCGGAGCTGCTCTTCGCAAACTGGCGCCGTCCACACCTCCAGATCGGCAAACAAATCTTCGCGCCCAACCGGATACCGCGGAGGAAACTCTTCGCGCCATACTGTCCGGCGAAGTGGATGCTTTGATGGTTTCCGGCCGCCACGGGGAGCGCGCGGTTCCTCTCAAAGGCGGCGAACCCAACTATCGCATGCTGGTGGAGGCCATGAGCGAAGGCGCGGCGACTCTGGCGCGCGATGGCACTGTGCTTTACGGCAATCGCAGATTTGCGGAAATGATCCGCAGGCCGCCGGGTAAGACGATCGGAATTGCGGTGCAGTCGCTGCTTGCGGAAACGGAGCGAGACAGATTCCAAACTCTGCTTACGGATGCTCGGAAGGCGATTGTAAAAGGCGAATTCAACCTGCGTTGCGCAGATGGAAGTCTGATTCCAGTCTATCTGTCGCTCAACCGGCTTCGTGGATTCAAGGGCCAGGCTCTGGGAATGGTGATAACCGATCTGAGCGAGCAAAAGCGCAAGCAGGCCGAGGAGATCACGCAAGCCCAAGAGCTGCACCGGCTCCTCCTGGAACGTACGCTTTCGGCGCAGGAGGAGGAGCGGCGCCGGATTGCGCGCGAATTGCATGACGAAGCCGGCCAATTGCTGACTGCACTCTTGGTTGGCCTGCGAACCCTGGAAGACGCCCGGAAACTCGCGGATGTCAAATTACAGGGACAGCGGCTGCGGGAGATCACCGCCCAGGCCATCGACGAGGTCGGCCGGCTCGCCCGCGGGCTTCATCCAACTGTGCTGGACGATCATGGCCTGGGCGTTGCACTGAGCCGATACGCCGCCGAGTACACAAAGACCCACAACATATCCGTGGATCTCACACTCAATGAGATTGACTCATCCAGCCTGCCATCAGGGATTCAGATCGCGCTGTATCGCATTCTCCAGGAGGCCCTGACCAACGTAGCCAGACATTCGGGAGCCAAGACGGTCAGCATTCGATTCACCCGCCTGGCCACAACTGTGGAGGTGGCAGTAGTCGATGACGGATGCGGCTTTGACCCCAAGGCCGTGGCTGTCTCCTCGCACCGCCTGGGGATTCAGAGCATGCGGGAGAGAGCGGAAATGCTGGGAGGAACGATCGGTTTCACTCGCCTGCGCAAGGGAACAAAAATTCTGGTGCAAGTCCCACTTCCCAACCAGAGCTTGCAGCCCTTGCAGGGACCGAGGAGCACTTGAGATGCCGGCGCGAACACACAAGATCAGAGTCATGATCGCGGACGATCATGCAATTCTCCGCGCCGGGCTGAGAATGCTGGTCAATGCCCAGGCCGATATGGAAGTCGTCTCGGAGGCTTCCGATGGAGAGAAGGCGATTCAGACGGCTCGGGAAACGAAGCCGGATGTGGCCTTGCTGGACCTCACGATGCCTCGGGTTGGGGGAATGAAGGCTCTGCAGCAGATGGCGCGAGAGTGCAGCGAAGTCCGGGTGCTGGTCCTCACCATGCACGATGACCCTGCGTACTTGAGGTCGGCACTGGCTGCCGGGGCGTCCGGCTATCTGTTGAAAAGGGCTGTGGACGCGGAGTTGATTGCCGCCATACGAGCGGTGCATCGCGGAGGGGTCTTCGTGGATCCGCGTTTGGCCAATGTTCTTGTCCAGGACGTGCTGGCTAAGAAAAGTCGAAAGGCTGGTTCAGCAGAGCCGGCAAACATCCTCAGCCACCGCGAGTTGCAGGTGCTCACACTCGTGGCGCGGGGTTACACCAGTGCGGAGATAGCGAAGCAGATCTTTGTGGGCGTGAAGACGATCGAGACATATCGTTCGCGTCTTGCCGAGAAGCTCGGACTTCGGACGCGTAGCGATGTGATTCGCTTTGCCGTGCAGATGGGTCTATTGACCCCAGAAACGCTGGAGAACGAGCCGGGCGGTTCGGCCCGGTAGAAACTCCGTCTCCGGCCGTCTTTCTGCCTCGATGTGTAAGGCAAGTGCGCCTCTGTCAGGGATTCCCCGGACAAAGCCCCTCATTATTGGCAGCTTCCCCGATATTCCGATTATTCCACTTGCCGGACACTATGTGCAGGCTGCAAAAGTGTAGCTTCTCCACGCGCTGTTGGCGCCAGGTCAAGAAGGATGCTCCGCTTTTGTCTCTCTGAAGCGCCCCTGCGTGGTCTTTGATCGGCCAGTCACAGTCCACATTCCCCATCCGGACCGCCTCGAAGGAGGTTCTATGTTCATGACCGAAGAGAGCAGATCGACGTTCGACCCATCCGCCCTTCTTGCGCACGCCGGACTCGGTCGAAGAACCATCGACGTGAAGCCGGGCCAGACTTTCTTTACCCAGGGAGATCCGGCAGACTCCGTCTTCTATCTCCGGAGCGGCCGGGCAAAGGTAACCGTGGTTTCGCAGAGCGGCAAAGAGGCCACAATCACGCTTCTCACAGGCGGCGACTTCGTTGGGGAAGAGTCCCTCGCAGCGGTGCCTGGACAGCGCCTGGCAACGGCCACGGCCATAAACCCCTGCGTGGCGCTCAAGATTGGGAGGGCTGAGATGGTTCGCGTCATGCACGACGAACCTGCATTCGCTGACATCTTTTTCAAGTTCTTGCTGGCGCGCAGCATGAGAACCCAGGCCGATCTTGTCGATCAGCTCTTCAATTCCAGCGAGAAGCGCCTGGCGCGAATCCTCCTGTTGATGGCGGAATTTGGCAAGCCGGGTGAACCGGAAACCCTCATCCCTCCGATTACGCAGGAAACCCTGGCGGAGATGATCGGCACCACCCGGTCCCGTGTCAGCTTCTTTATGAACCGCTTTCGCAAGCTGGGACTTATCGATTACAACGGCCGCATCCAGGTGCACAAATCGCTGCTCAATGTGGTATTGCTCGATCAATTGCCCGAGCACAACTCTGAGAGGCCGGCGATTGCCGCTATCGCGTGAGCAATTCCCGGCTGGCGGTTTGCGAGTCAGCCGCCGCTATCTCAATTGGAGAATCGAGTGATGGGATCAGCGCCGAGCGCGGCGCCGATGCGGAACTGTTGAGATCGGTCCTGAAGAGTTTGCGTACCTGATCGAGCTCCGCACCAAAACGAGAACATGGATCACCGCTGGTGTGACCGGCATGCGTTGTGGCTTCGACAGCCTGAGTGCACAAGTGCGAGAGGACGCTACTTCTTCTTATCCTCTTCCTTTTGCGGAGCAGCCTGGTGCTGTTGCGGAGCAGCCTGGTGCTGTTGTTGCGGCGCCGCCTGACGTTGCTGCTGTTGTGGAGGCGCTTGGCGCTGCTGCTGTTGCTGAACTGCTTGGCGTTGTTGCTGTTGCGGAGGCGCCTGGCGCTGCTGCTGCGGTGCCGCCTGACGCTCTTGTTGCGGCGCTGCCTGTCGCTGCTGCTGCACAGGAGCCGCTTGGCGTTGTTGCTGCACAGCCTGGTGCTGCTGCTCTTGCTGGACTGCCTGACGCTGTTGCGGCGCATCCTGCCTCTGTTGCTGCTGTTGCGGAGCCGCTTGGCGCTGCTGTTGCTGCTGAACCGCCTCACGCTGTTGCGGCGCTTCCTGCCTCTGCTGCTGTTGCGCCACAGCCTGATTGCGTACTTGCAAAGCCGCCGGAGCCCTTACGTTTCGGTCCGCCGCGAGCGGCTGGTTGACCGCCACGCTGGCCGGACGGCCATGATTGACACTTGCAAACTGAGCTCGGTTGGCGCCGGCGGCGCGCTCATTCTGCACCTGCGCCGCCATGGGAGCGGCGCGAGGCGTCCGGAGCGCCGCCAGTTCCGCGGGTCTGGCCCGCACCTGGACTCCGCCCGATCCCCCGTTGAAGCTCACGCGGGCGCCGCCCCCGGCGCCGCCGCTGACGGAGCGGTCGTAGACGTTGTGTACCACGCTGACGTTCACGTTGTTGACCGAGCGGTTGTAGTTGAAGTGCCCGCCGCCCCAGTAGCCGCCCTGGTAGCCGTAGCCGACGTAGCCAAAACCGTAATCGACGCCGCCATAGAAGCCTACATACTGACCCCAGTAGCCGCGGTAGAAGCGGTAGTGGTTATGCCAGTAGCCCCAGTAGCCGGGCGTCCACAAGGCACCCTCGTAGGGAGCCTGAACCCACGCGCCGGGCACCCAGTAGTAGTCTCCCTGAGCCCAGGCCCAGTAGCCGGGCGTCCAGAGATAGCCGTCGCCGGGAGCCTGCGGCTGGTCGTAATCGGGCAGCGGCGGCGGCGGCTGGTCGGCGGTATACTCCGGCTGCTCGCCGTAGCCGGAATCTTCCACCGGCTGATTCGATGCCTGGTTGTAGCTGCCTCCCGCATCCGGCGGCGGAGAGCTCTGCTGATCGTTGTAACCCGCTGGTGCGGGCGCCTGAGCGCCCGAGTCCGCGGATGCAGGAGCCATGTTGGCCGACGCCGGGTCAGATGCCTGGTCCTGCGCGGCCGCTACCTGGTCTGGATTCGCGTGGCATCCTACGGTGCAGAGCATTGTCGCCAGGACAAGCAGCGGCAATCGTCCAAATCTCGGAAAGAGGTTCATTTCACACTCCAATTGGATCGAATGCTATTGGAAAGGTAAGGAACCATGCTGCCCTCTATTGACCATCACTGAATCGCCCTCACCGCCGCATGCCAGGCGGCACTGATTTGCCCCGGTCATTGGCCGGCGCAAAGTCACGGGCTTGCGCTCTATGCGCGGCTTCACCAACTCCAGGCACATGGCCGAATCCTGCCCGCGAGCCGGCCCCGGCTGCGCTCCCTGCCTGCTGCAAAGCCGCGTATCGCCTTGACGAGCCGATCGCTCCAGTTCATCAACCAACTCGGCCCTGAGGTCTCTTTGATTCTGACCATGCAGAAGGCCAAATCCAGCCGGCTGCCGCGGGGCGCTTGCCCGGCGATTACTCCCTGTGCGCATGCACTACGAATCGCTTCGGAGCTGCGCCAATATAGTGGAACGGATAGCAGGTTACGAGCGTAATGGCGGATTCGGCCGAGGGAGCCAAAACTCCAATGTCGTCTGGGGTGACGATCCGTACCCAGTCGACCTCGTAGCGTGAAAGACCTGTTGCCGTCTGAATCTGAATCTCGTCGCTGGCGCGAATATCCTTCAGATCCCGGAAGTATGTATCGCGATGTCCGGCGATTCCGATGTTTCCCGGCTCTCCTGGAAGGGCAGTACCGCCGATATGTCCAACACCGAGCCGCAGTGTCGGCGATTTGGTTCCTTCCAGAATCGCCACCGTCATCCCCAGCCTTGGGATCTCGATTCGGCCCAAAAGATCGCCCTCTTTAGCCACCGCCCTGGGCAGGCTCGCCTGGCGCTGTTCTTGCGCATCTATCTGCTTCTTCAGAGCGTTGCCTGCGGCTTTTTGGTAGAGTTTTGCGTGGAGCAGGGTCAGTGCAACATAGGAGACCGCAAGCGCGCCTGCAATGAAAAGGAACCACCGCGTCCAGCGAAGGAAAAGGCGGCCTCGCATTGCGCCCCCCGACTGCTCAGTTGCGGGTATCATGGCCGATTGCCTTTGCTGCCGCTGCCGGCAATGTTAGAGGCACGGAGTATCCGGCCCGGGTGCGCACCGACAAGCGTCCACGGCCGGGCGCGCTTGCCCTCACTTCGATGGCACGATATCTGCCATCCTGCGATGCAATCGTGGGAACATAGGTCAAAGTGTACTGATTTCGGATATCGCGAGCGATCCCCTCGCAAATTGAGGTGACGTCTCTGGACGATTCGGGAAAGAAGGCCTCGCCGCCTGTCTCCTTCGCGAACCGCCTCAGCACCACGGGGTTTTGATCGCCGTCTTGTTCATCGAAGATGCCGATCGCGTAAATGATTGCCGTAGACTGCTTGGCCATATCAATAACCTGCGCCAAAGTGTGCTTGCTGGCGTTGTCGCCGCCGTCGCTGATCAGGATCAGCACTTTCTTGTCGCGGTTTCCCTGCTTGAGACGATCGAGGGCGGCGGCAATCCCATCGTAAAGAGAGGTCTGACCGATCGCCCTTATTCCGGAGAGGGCCCGTTGCAGTTCTTCCGGCCGATCGGTAAACGGCGTGTCCGCGGGAAGGCCAAAGGACACGCGGTCATTGAAATTGACCACAAACATTTGATCCTGTGGATTGCTGGAGCGGGCAAATGCGAGCGCCGCCGCAATCACATTGTCGCGCTTCGGCGCCATGCTCCCGCTGTTATCGACGAGAATGCCGGCTGTAACAGGGATATCTTCGTGACTGAAGTGCCTGGTCTGTTGAAGCACCCCGTCCTCGAAGATCTGGAAATCGTCTTTGCCGAGCCCGGAAACGAGGGCATTGCGGCGATCCAGGACGGTTGCGCTAAGGATAACCATATTGGCATTCAACTCGAGCGTATACCCGCCGCCAGAGCCGCTCTGCGGCGGTTGGGATGCCTGTGCCCCGGAAACAAATGGTGCGAGGATCAGGCCAACTAGAGCAGTCAGACATCGGTACACAACGGCGTTGTTCTTCGACATGCGCATTCGAGCGGTGCAGAGCTGTGAGGCCTCCCTGCTCGCCTTTCTCTGCACTGGTCTCGCGCTTGCGATTATCTCGGCCATACATCCAGTCTTTCAAAGCGACCCAGCGCGGACGCCCCGGCAGCCCGCTTATGCGGCCGAACGAGCAACGAAGGCGATACTTGCGTACCGCCTCCTTTGGCTTATCGTTACCGGCTAACTTGAGGGAGCGGTTGACCCGCCCTCGATTGCCTTAGGCCGTGTGCTTCAACAAACCCGTGAGAGCGAAGCCGCAGGCCAGCATAAGCAGCCCAGCCAGCCCGATCAGGGGTAGATAACTGGCTGTTTGTGGCAGAGACGCGACAAGCACGGGCGCCGGCGTTACAACCTGAGCTGGAGCAGCGGTAGCCACCTCGGCTGGGGGAGCTTCAACAACAGCGGATGTTTCAACGGTTTCTCCGTTGGGGTTGACTGCCTCAATCGGCGCGGCCGTCAAAACGTCCACGGGCGCATCCGCCAGCACGGCGGGGGTCGAGAGCACGATCTCATTGGTTTCCTTGGCCAGTTGGATGGCTCTGGGCCTTTCATAGACGAAATGTTCGCCCCAAGTGTGCCCTGGATAGAACCATGCCTTCAATGCCTCAGGCTCTCCAGCGGGCCGTTCGCGAAAGGTGATGACCGTTTTGTCGGTAGCCTTCAAGCGGTAGTTGGGGATGGCGAGAATGGTGGTGAACACGTGGGTTTCATCCTGGTTGAAGATCTGGACGATGTGGCGGTCGGAAGGTGAATCCAGAAGCTTGAACACATAAGTTCCCGCCGGCAGCAGATGTTGGCCTACGCCTGGAACTTCGACAGGCTCGCTGAAGGTGACAACAGTTTTGTGGTTCCATTCGTCCGCCTTCGCTTTCGGCGCGGCGACTAAACCGAGCACGGTAAGGCACAGCCCTATTCCCAATCCTTTGAGCAGTTTCATTTGTCTCCGCTTTTCTCTCCGACTCACTTCCACGGCGGTTATGATGCAACCTCTTTATGTTGTCGGGATCACTAGAGATCGCACGCCGGGTAATCCGGCAGCCTGGGGTCCGTGGCGTGTCATTCAATAGCCAGTGTCGCGCATGTGCGATGCGATTGCTGGCCAATATTGACCGCGGCGTGACCGCCGCCCGCCTTTATCGGCTCGGAAGGTTTGGCGCGAGGCGAGCGCTCAAGCACTCAGGAGCTGGCTCGCAGTGTTCTCCTCGATCGCCTGAGCGTGAAACCTCAGATGAGCGGGTTGCAGATGACTGGCGCGAGCTCGCGCGAAGGAACGCATATAGGACTGCGCTACCTGGCTCCAGACCATCTGGCGCCCATGAGAGTAAGCGCGCTGGCGCATTGTCTGGCGCGCCGCATCGTCTTCCAGCAGTTCAATTGCCGCGGCTGCAATTGCTTCCGGATCCTCAAAGGGAACCAGCGCTCCGCGTCCATCGTCCAATAGCTCGGCCGCGTGCCAGTACGGGGTCGAAATGATTGCCTTCCCGGCGCCCACAGCGTACGCGAGGGTTCCAGATACAGCCTGTGCCTCATAGCGGTACGGCGTGATGTAGATGTCGGCCGCGCCCACCAGCGAGGCCATTTCCTGGGGACTGACGAAGCGGTTGTGGAAGATCACTTCTTTCTCAACACCCCGTTCCCTGGCCAAGGCCTGCAACTGGTCCCGATATCGATCACCCTCGCGAGCCCAGACATGCGGGTGAGTGGCGCCTGCGATCACGTAGACCACATCCTTGTGCCGGGAGAGGATGCGCGGCAGGGCTTGAATCACGCTCTCGAATCCCTTGTTGGTTGACAGCAGGCCAAAGGTGAGCAATACAGTTTTTCCTTTGATTGCGAGCGATTCTTTGTAAACATCCGGCTCCGCAAAGGGCAAGTCGGGGATGCCATGAGGAATCCGGTCGATCTTTTCGCCTGGAACCCCAAAAACATCCTGGAGAACGCGGGAAGAGTAATCGCTCATCACAATTAGGCGATCGGAGCGCGCGGCGATCTGTTGCATGACAATTCGCTGGTCGAGGTCCGGCCGGCGAAGCACAGTATGGAGCGTTGTTACCACCGGCATGGTGAGCTGCTGCAACAACTGAAGGACATGACTCCCGGCATTCCCCCCAAAAATCCCATACTCGTGCTGCAGGCACACTAAATCGACATTGCTGGAATTAAGAGAATTGGCGGTTGCTCGATAGGACGATATCTCGCGCTCGGCGATCTCGAAGCGCACCCGCGCAGGATATGCGTAGGACGATTGGAAATCGTTGACGGCTGTTACCGACAGTCCGGCGGGGCCATACTCGGCGGCGATCGCATCGCACAAATCGGTCGTGAAGGTTGCAATCCCGCACTGTCGCGGAAGGTGGTTCCCAACCACCGCTATCCGGAGTGGAAGCGGCCGTCGCGGCATCGGCTGCAAGGAGGGCGCTGACTCATGACCGAATGACCGAGGCCGCGATTCGTGCCGAATGAGGGTGTGCGGGTGCCAGTTGAGGGAGATGTTCGGTGCAGACATGGCAGGCTCCTGACTATAAGCACGTGTGCGCCGGTGGGCGCGGAGGTAATTCTACAAATCGGTATCAGCGGCCAAGCGCCCGAATCACCGCCAGCGCTTCACTGGTGGCGAAGGCCAGAAGAAAGAGCGCGGCGCCGATACCCGCCAACGGCTTGCGGAATCTGCCGGCAAAGTAATTGGATGACCCCGTGTCCGATCCTTCGTCTCCTCTTGCGATCAAGCGAAAACAGCGCGTAAACGCAAAGCTCCCGGCAGCGGACACGAATAGATCCCGCGAAAGCGGTCCGAGTTTCAGAATGCGGCCGGGGAAGGAATTCATCATCGCCTGACTCTACTCCGGCCAAATTGGGATGGATGTGCAATTCTGCACGTATTGAGCAGGTTTGGAAGGACCGGATCCTGACCGGCTCTTTCGATGCGGCGGCAGCGTAGAAGGGGTGCTGCCTTCAAGGGGATATAGCCGTTCCATCTGGCATCGCGGCCGCCGCTTTGGTGTGGGCACCTTTAGAAATAGTGCGGCTGAGACGCCATGCGCGCTGTGCAATTTTGCTCAGTGACGGTCGGACGGCAAGCGGTCACGAAAACTGGGCCAATTGCGTCGGCAACCCGGCGGCCGGTTCAGGCCGTTATCCCCGGCGAATCGAGAACATTGACCAGCGCCCATGGACTGCCGGCCAAGTCGTAGTGAAACTCTCCCTGCTTATCGACGACGAGCTTGCTTGCCGGATACAGGAATCCTGTGCTCTTGGTCGGGTCGGTGTCATTGAGGTCGAATTGACCGACGGCCAGGTCAAAGGGCGGGGACGACGCAGGCGGGTCTGCCTCATCGAACAGATGCGGGCGGCTGGTGATAAAGGTGATCCTGCGGCCGGTTGGCGTCAGCACCAACTGGATGAAGGCGACGTCATAGCTGAGAGCCCCTGCAATCGAGCATTGCCCGACCGCTTTGGTCTTGGAAAGCGCGGTGGCCAATCCTCGATCCATGCCCTCGCCAAATGCCTGTGAAAGAATCTGCAGGTCCGATGGAGTGGAGTAGTTGTAGATGACCAGGGTTACGCCGATCGTGCTGCCTGCTTGAGCATAGGTGGCCTGAATGGTCTCGGAAGCTGGGTCGCTGGCGAATCCCGGGGCGGCTCCCAGGGTGAATGCGCCCGCCAGCAGCAGGCTGAGGAATCCTGGCTTGCGGACACATCGAATTACGCTCGTGAGTGGTCCCATTTTGTGCTCCTTGAGGACGGCCTCATGAGGGCCTGTTCCCGCTTCTTGGGCGATTTCGCCCAGGAAGCGTCAACAGGCCCCGGCAAGACTGACTTCTTTGGCGCCGCGGGCTTCCCGTTATGCGGCGGCTCTGATTTCGCTGGGTGTTTGGGTTTGGAGAAGGTCGTCGAAGATGGCGCGATATTGGATCATTGCGGTGCGCAGCTCTTCGGTGGTGGCTTTGGCCTCGTCGAGGCGGACCGCGATCGAGTGCGCGAGGCGGTAGTTTTCCATGACGCGGGGATAGTGTACGGAGACATCGGCTGCGCGCTGCTCAAAGCTGGCCCTGGGATAGCCGCGGGCCTCAAGGAGCGAATTGATGAGGTCGTCGGCTTCCGTAACAGCGGCTTTGGGATGATCGACGAATCGGGATTGGACGGTACGCCACTCGGCGACAAAGCGCTCCCGCTCGGTGACGCCCAGCTCGCGGATTTTCAGAGCTTCCACGCGGGTTTCCCGGTCGGCCAGTTTTGCCTCGGCCTTTTGCGAGGAGCCGTGCTTGAGAACCGCGCGATCGTATTCGGAACCGAATCGATTGCGGAAGGCCAGGGTGCGGGCTCTGCGGCGCTCAACGAACACGCCGACGGCGACGAGAACGACGACGACGAGTACAACCGAGGCAACGATGAGCTGGGTCTCGGTGAAGTAGTAACCCATGAACTGGTAATTCATTGCGTTCTCCTATGCGGGACTGTGCGCGACGGCAGAGGTTGATGGTGGGATTTCCGGGTCGAGATGTCTTACGCAATCCATCATGAGCGGTGAGGCGCGTGAAAGCTGGCCAGAATTGCTCGCTCTGGGATTTGAAGCCGGCAGAGACAGAAAGGTCGGTCAATATTGCCCAGGCAGGGGATTTGCATGAGAATGAGGGCGAAGTGTGCACTATTGAGCAGCCAGCGTCCCGCAGACCGCGCCAACCTGACCTCAGTTCGCTGAAGAAGCGATCAAGTGCAAGAGCTTGCTCGATAGCGTGGTGATAGAGATGGAAGATCCTCGGTGCACGATCGCGGCGATGAATATGGAAGACCCTCGCTGCAAGAGCCTGCGCAATGGCGTTGTGCTTGAGATGGAAGACCTCCGCTGTAAGAGCCTGCGCAGGAGCGCGGTGGCTGAGATAGAAGACCCCCGCTGCAGGACCGTGGCATTCGAGATGGAAGACTCTCGGTGCAGGAGCCTGCGCATTTGGTGATGGAGACTTCAAATGGGTCCGCGGCAATCCGCACGCTCTTCGATGAACTCGCCGGGTTGAAGAACGCGGCGCGACCGAATCGGTGACATAACACGGGAGTTCCAATCCCGAAGAAAAGGAGATTTGAGATGCTCATCATACTCATTGTTCTTCTGGTGCTCGTATTCGCCGGAGGCGGAGGATACTACGGCTATAACCGCTGGGGCCCCCGCGGAGGAACAGGCATCGGGCTTGGCACAGTGCTGGTGATTCTTCTGGTGTGCTATCTGCTTGGAGTTTTCTGATAGAGCGGTTTGCCCCAAGTTCGGCTCGTTGCCGGGAGATTGGCCGCGGGCCGGAAACCACCGTCCAGGTGTGTGAGGCGGGCAATGAAACCGGTGCGCGGAGGGAAGAGATGCGGATCGCAATGAGCAATGCGCTGGCGCTGATGCGTTGGCATGATTCTCGGTTCTTACAGGATTTCAGCGGCCGCGACTTTGGCTGGTTGCTGATCGGGGTGTTGCTGGCCGTGATAGCGATCTGGGTATTCTCGCGGCAGAGGCGGCGCTGGTTTTAGATACCCACGCATCAAGCGGGTCTATCCGGTGAGAACCGAGCGCTTGCGAAGCGACTGCTCGTTATTCGGCAATGCGCCCATGAGCCCTCCGCGCAGCCTCGGGCTCAGAAGCGGCAATGCGTATCTCTGCCAAAACGAGCAATTGTGAACAGACCCGGCTGCCGGCAATGCATTAAACGGTTGCGTGGGGAATCCAAAATGGAAATCCCGACTCAAGTCCATCGGAGAGAAATTACTGGAGCGGAAATGAAAAAGACTTTGGCTTTGCTGTTACTCGCCGTGTTCGCGCTATCGACGGCGACGCCTGCGTTCGCCTACCACCACCGGAGACACCACAGATACCACAGAGGTCAACCTGTTGTAGTGGTTCGCTTCTAGCCCTGCTGCCTCTTCGTTCGGCGAGAAGCCGGTCCAAAGCCGAGTGTTGGCGCTCGGAGCTGGCTCTCACCGCGGAGACGCGCCTGGATCTGCGTCTACCGGCCGACTGCGGTATTCGCAGGTTTCGATTCATTCCTCTTTCGCATTCTCCCTTCTGGCCCCCTGGAGGTGGGCAGACATGAAGAAATGGTTTTGTTCCGTCGCCGGATTGTCCCTGGCGCTGACAGGCTCTCTGGCCGCACTCGCACAAGCTCCGGCGGTTCCGCCGCCCAACATCCTCAACATCGAAACCGTCAACATAAAACCCTACACGGATGGGCCCTTCGACAAGGTCGCTTCGGAATACCCCGGCTTGTCGAAGGAACTCAAGGACCCGACGCACGTCCTGGCGATGGAGGCCCTGACGGGCGCGCCGCGAGCGATTTTCCTCTCCGGATTCGATTCATTCGAGGCGCTGCAAAAAAACGAAGAGTGGCTTCCCGGCGACGCGGCGACCGACGCCAAGTTTGACGCGCTGGATGCGCGCGAGGCTCCTTACATTTCCGAAGTCCACCACACCATCTGGCATTACCTCCCCGACCTCAGCAACAACGTCGCCGCAGCGGACATACCGCACTCCCATTACTGGGAGGTGATCGTCATCCACATGCGCCCCGGTCACACCGGGCAGTTCGAGGAATTGACGAGGCTTCATCGCGACGCCTACCTCAAAAGCGGCCAGAACGTACCCTGGTCGACTTACGAGGGAATGATGGGCGTGACGGATAGTTACCTTATCCTGGTCCCGATGACGTCCCTCAAGGATGAGGACGTCGGTCTGGCGCATAAGAAGGATTTCGGCGCCGCGCTGGGCGACGACGGGAGGCGCCAGCTCAACAAGCTTTCCGAGGAGAACGTGGCCAGCGTCGAGGACAACCTCTGGATGGTGAATCCTGAATGGAGCTACGTCGAGAAATCCTGGATCGACGCTGATCCTCAATACTGGGGATATGAGCCGCCCGCAAAGCACGCGCCGAAGCCCGCCGCCGGAGCCGCATCCGCGCCTAAGGCTCCGCCTTCACAGTAAGTAAACAAGGAACACGACGGGAAGCGCGAAGGGCGTCCGCCGCGGCGGACGCCCTTCGTCATTCTTATTCACACACGCGATTCGACATGGACCAGCCCGCGAGCCTCAGCGGGCAGAGCATAACCATTCTTACCCGGAAACGGAACAACGGGGACACGCATTTCATCGGTTCGACTGGAAAGCAGATCGCTATTCTGGCGATTCACAACTGCTCGATCCCAAGCATTCCTGGAAGCGGCGGCCGCTTTCCGCCCCCAGGCCTCGATCGACTCCGCAGTCCCTACTGCGATGAGCTGGCTTTCCGGTTCTTGGTCACCTGCAAATCGTTCACTACTTGCTGTACGTTCGGCACCCCGGTCGCCACCGCCTCAGCGCGGGTGCGAGCGGCTTCCGACTTCACTTCTCCACTCAGCGTGACTACACCGTTCTTCACGTCATAATGCACGCTGTCGTGCATCTTGTTCTGGATCAGCGCGGCGTCCAGATTCTTCTCGATGCCCTGGTCCAGATCGGAGTTCATGGCTCTGGTTTCCTTCTCCTGACCCACGGGAATCACGGCGATCTGGTCCGCGACAACCTGTGAGCCGGCAAAGGACTTTGCCAGGGACTCGGCTTGGGATTTGTCGTTCTCATTGGTGACATGCCCGCCGAGGGTCACGATGCCCTTGTCGCGGTCCTCAGCGACGGTAACGTCTTTGAGGCCTGCTTGATCGAGCGACTTGCGGACGCTGTCGGAAACATCCGGCGACTTTGTGGAGGTCCCCCAGCAGCCCACCATGGTTCCAATTGCAAGCAGCGCCAGCGCTGCAACGTGAATCTTGGTCGTTTTCATGATTGTCCTTTCATTGGCATTAGGCCCGAGTTCGGGAGAACGAGCAACTCCTCGCTCCTGGACCCTGCCTCCAGAATTCACTCACTTGCTTTGGCAGTGCAGTTCAGAATCGCTCACCCTGTGAGAAGATGCGTTCCACGGGATCTTCGGGAAGCTTTCTGCACTCCTCCCGCTCTCGTGTCAGAAGGCAAGGAGCACTGATTCATGTTTGAAAAGACGATCAATTCTGACCAGTCGCATGTTGAAAGCGCTCTTCGCGCGTGCCGCCGATTGTGGGTGGGCCACAGGCAACCAAGAATCTGAGACTCAGTTGGCGGAACAGTACGCTGTGAAAACGCGCTGGTCCACAGCGAGACACACGCCCGCCCGGGAGCTGCTTCTCTCGACCCTGTAGAAATCGAAGCAGCGGCGGAGGCAACGAACCCGCTGAAACCTTCGTTGTTAAGTGTCGTGATGGGCATTCGTCGTTGGAGCCAAGACGCGAGAAACAATTGCTCTGGCCCACCGAGCTTCTCATGGTCAGTTTCCTTTTCTTCCTCCCGCGCACGGTTAGATTTGCTTTGGTTGATGTGGCTCGCATTGCCCGATCTCTTTATGCGTTGAATACACTACCCCCGCGCTCGCTTCACCGGAACTCCTGTGGTTACTATCGGTTAGGGAACTTCTGATCGGGTCCTGATATTTTCCATACTGAAGGTTGGAGGCTGTCTTTCTGGAGCGATTCCGCATCCCGACGGCGATTTCAAGGGGAAGTGTGCTTTGCGCGTCCACGTTTTGCGTCTTTGTAGGCCGTTTCCCGGTCCCCGGAGACACTACGCCGCCAGCGGAGCCAACTGCCGAATCAGCCGTTTGCGATGTTGGTAAAGATTGACCAATGCGAAGGCCGCCAGATGCCAGTGGTGATTCTTCACGATGCCGCGATAGCGCAGCGGCGACCACGTCGACGCGATGATCGCGGAAGGCCCGCTGCCGACGACATTGGCACATGTTTTTCGTGGCGTTGACGGGCAGTTTCTACAGCAACAGGCTACCTGCCGCCTCTTTCCTGCCTACGCTGGTGCGGATTCGCCATTTGTTGTTGCAGTCGCATGGCGTGTTGCATCTCAGGTTCGGTGAACTGGGCAGTGACGCAGTGTTTAGCAGCCGTCTTCACGACCATCCGCTTCCACTCTACGGTGCCGGTACACGCGATGCGCGATCCGTATTTCTGAATGGCCATCTCCAAGCCAAAGAGGACTGCCGCTTCATCCTGGTTGAGCACGGTGACAATGCGCCCGCGGTCGATGACCGAGACGCGCCCATTCAACGTGTACGAAACGTCGCCGGTCTTGTGGTCAATTGCCCAGATGCGTGTCGTGGCGATCTGGTTGGCAAGCGCCTGTTGCTCCTGTTGGGCTGCAAGCCGCAGTTGCGCGAGGTCGGCCCAGTCTGCGCCGCCGTCAGGATCGGGCGGTGGGCCAATGTGCAGCGCATCTGATTCCAGCCTTGCATCAAGCCGCCGTTGATTGCGTTGATCTGCATATCGCCATCCTCGAAGTTGTGCGGCCGCCCGCGCATCTCCCTCGCTGGCCCTGTCCGCTACCCAGGTGCGGAGATTCTTCGGGAATGCTTCCTGCCGTCTTTGTTGAATGGCCAGCTTGAGTGCGCGTACTTCGAGAACGGATTGGGCCGCTGCCTGGGAGAGCAGAACCTTC
>Ga0187867_10002189_pt1 | contig 16380 bp, 8 predicted proteins | sample June2016WEW_13_1_FD_132976 | JGI IMG/M metagenome (GOLD analysis project Ga0187867, IMG submission 132976) | Peatland microbial communities from SPRUCE experiment site at the Marcell Experimental Forest, Minnesota, USA - June2016WEW_13_10 | ecosystem: Environmental > Terrestrial > Soil >...
AATATTTTACGGGTTTTTCTGCTCAGCCACTCTCGCGGTCTTGATTGCATACGCTCCAGCGATCGTGGTTGCCGATCCCGCCAGTGACAGTCGCGATGTCGAGCAGCGAATTAATGACCTGATCGCCAAGATGACGCTTCAGGAAAAACTGGGCCAGATGTCGCAGACCGGATTTCCGGAAAAACTGACGGACAAGGTTAAGGACCAGCTGCGCGACGGCAGATGGGGATCGTTTTATGGGGGCGCGCCTGCATCAATAAAAGCCGAGGCCCAACACATCGCAATGAAGGAAAGCCGGCTGGGCATTCCACTGATTTTCGGGGCCGATTTGATCCACGGATTCCGAACCACATTCCCGATTCCGCTTGGGGAATCGGCCAGTTGGAATCCAGAGTTGATCCAACGGGCGGCGCGTGCGACCGCCCGTGAGGCCGCCCGTGAGGACATTCACTGGACGTTTGCCCCGATGATGGATATCTCGCGAGATCCGCGCTGGGGTCGGATTGCCGAGACCCTGGGCGAGGATCCCTATCTCTCAGGCGTATTGGCGGCGGCGATGGTGCACGGATTTCAGGGAGGCTCCCTGGCGGACGCGAATTCGATCGCCGCGTGCGGAAAGCATTACGTCGGATACGGGGCTGCGGAGGGCGGCCGGGATTACAACACGACCTGGATTCCGGAACCTCTCCTGCGCAACGTCTACCTACGGCCGTTTGCAGCCGCAAGGCAAGCTGGAATCGCCAGCTTCATGTCGGCATTCAACGACCTCAACGGCGTGCCCGCCAGCGCGAACGAGTTCACGTTGCGCCAGGTGCTGCGCAACGAATGGAAATTTGATGGCCTGGTCGTGAGCGATTATGAGTCGGTAGAGGAGCTGATTGAGCACGGCTATGCCGCCGATCCCCGTGACGCGGCGATGAAGGGGATCACCGCAGGCGTCAACATGGAAATGGTGAGCACCAGCTACTATGACCACGGAGCATCCCTGATCCAGAGCGGTCAACTTAATCCGCGCCTGATCGACGAGGCCGTGCGAAACATACTGAGACTTAAGTTGCGGCTTGGGTTATTCGGCGCGAAGGGAGATCGCGCGCCCGAAGACCGCGAGGCTCCGACGGCAGAGGCATTAGCCATTGCCAGGCAGTTGGCCGAGCAAAGCCTTGTGCTGCTGAAGAATGAGGATGGAACGTTGCCGCTGGCGAAGTCCGTCGGGAGAATCGCCATCATCGGCCCGCTGGCGGATAGTCCGAGGGATCAGCTTGGAACATGGGTGGCCGACCGCGAAGGTCCGTCGCTCACGCCGCTGGCGGCGTTTCGAAAAGCCCTGGGTGAAACACGGATAACCTATGCGCAAGGCTTGAAGAACAGCCGGGACGAGAGTCGGGAAAAATTCCCCGCGGCATTGGAAGCGGCGCGCGGCGCGGACGTGGTGATTCTCTTTCTTGGTGAGGATGCGGGCATGACGGGTGAGGCCAGTTCGCGGGCATATCTCGATTTGCCGGGCGCGCAGGAGGAATTGGCGACGGAAGTGGCCAAGGCCGGCAAACCGATGATCGCGGTGATCATGGCAGGCAGGCCGCTGACATTCCGTGACACCGCGCAGAAGATGGGCGCGGTCTTGTGGGCATGGCACCCTGGCAGTGAAGGCGGCCCCGCCATCGTGAACACGATTTTGGGAGACTCGGTACCATGCGGGAAACTGACTGTCACATTTCCCAAAACCGTTGGGCAAATCCCGATTTACTACAACCACACGAACACCGGACGCCCGGCATCCGTCAGCGGACCCTACGCCGACGAAAAATTCACCTCCAAGTACATCGATGAGAGCTTTACCCCTGAATACCCCTTCGGATATGGCCTCTCCTACACCACGTTCAGCTATTCAAATCTGAGGGTTTCATCGCCTCGGTTGGACGTCGGTGGCCGGATCACGGTTTGGGCCGACATCGCCAACACCGGCCACGTCGAAGCCGATGAGATCGTCCAATTCTACACGCGTCAACTCGTCGGCAGCCTGACCAGGCCCGTTCGCGAGCTCAAGTCCTTTCAGCGCATCCGGCTCAAGCCGGGAGAGACAAAGACGGTCCAATTCCTGCTGAAGTCCGACGACTTGGCCTATTACAACGCCAACGGAACGCTGATAACGGAGCCGGGCAAATTCAACGTCTGGATTGCCCCCGATTCGGCTTCCGGCCTTCAGGGCGAATTCACTTTGGGAAATCCCGGCAATCACTGAGGGTGATGGGACAGGCCACGATCCAACAGCACTCGGGGCTCCGCCGGTGGGCGCCATCATTGTTTGATTCCGGTAGTCGCAATTCCCTCGATGAATGTTTTCTGCGCGACGAAAAATAGCATAATCGCCGGCAAGATCACCAGAACGCTTGCGGCCATGAGCAGGTGCCACGAGGTTCCCCCCGCCTTGCTTTGGAAATTTTGCAGTCCCAGAACAAGCGTGAATTGTTCGGGTCTTTGCAGATAAACCAATGGACCGAGAAAGTCGTTCCAGATCGCCAGGAAGGCGAAAAGCGCGACGACCGCAAGCGCCGGCCGCGCCAGGGGAAGAATGATCCGCCAGAAAATGCCGAATTCACTGCATCCGTCGATGCGGGCCGATTCGGAAAGCTCGGTCGGAATGGTCATGAAGAATTGCCGCAGGAGAAAGATGTTGAATGCCGATCCGAACCATGCGGGCACCCAAAGCGGCTTAAAAGTTCCGAGCCATGCAATCCCGGTGTGATCTCCGAGCCAACGAAACAGGGAGAAGAGCGAAACCATCGTAACCGGAAACGGCAGCATCATGGTCGACAGCATCAGCACGAACAGCGCATTTCTTCCGCGAAAACGAAGTCGCGCAAACCCATACGCCACGATGGCGCTGGAAAGCGTCGTGCCCGTGACGCCCAGGACCTCAATCACCAGCGTGTTGCGGGTCCACAGCAGAAAATTCGCCTTTTCTTGGCGGAACACATCCGCGTAATTGTGCCATTGAATCGGACTTGGCCAGAACGTCGGTGGATAAGCCGTCGTCGCCTGGAGCGTCTTCAGGCTGGTCGAGAGCATCCAAACAAATGGGAGCAGCGCCGCGATACCAATGGCGACCAGCATCGTGTGAGCGAAAAGCCGTCCGCCTCGACCCTTCCGATTGCCACGTCGAACGGCGCCCGAAGCTGCTTGTAAAGTCGATGCGTGATTTGGAGTATTCGAGCTCATAACGGTATCCGCAAGTATTCGCCGCGTTCAATTTCCCGAGTAATGCACCCATTTTTTGCTGGACCAGGCTGCCAGCGCCGTCAGGACCAGCACGATCAGCAGTTGCACCCACGCCATCGCGCTGGCGTAGCCCATTTTCAGATAACTGAACGCGTTGTCATAAAGATACATGGTATAAAAATACGTGCTTCGTGCGGGTCCGCCGCCGGTCATGATGTACGGCGTGGCGAACACCTGAAGCGTGCCGATGATCCCCATGATGAGGTTGAAAAATATGACCGGCGAAATGGAGGGCAGCGTCACGTGCCAAATTTTTCGCACAGTGGAAGCGCCGTCGATGCTGGCAGCTTCGTAAAGCTCGCGAGGCACGTCCTGTAGTCCCGCAAGATAAATGATCACCGTATTGCCAATTCCCCAGAAGCTCATCAGCACCAGAGCGGGCATCGACCATCGAACGTCCGTCAACCAGCCCGGCGGATTCGTCACGCCGATAGCGCGAAGCCCCACGTTAATCAGCCCCAGCTTGGCATTGAACAGCCAGAGCCACAGCATCGCGGACGCGGCCGTGGGAACCAAAGACGGCAGGAAGATCACCGTGCGGTAAAACGCCAACCCGCGGATTTTCACGTTCAACAGCATGGCCACGCCCAGGGCCGCCAGCATCCCCAGCGGGAGTGCCATCAGGGCGTAGATTGCCGTATTGCGCAAAACCTTCCAGAAGACGTTGTCATGAACCAGTAGATGATAATTGGTAAGGCCTTTGTACAGCGGTGGCTGCAGCAGGGAATAGTCGCAAAAGCTGTAATAGAGCGATAGCGCGATGGGCACGAGCGTGAACGCAAAAAAACCGACGAGCCACGGAGAGAGAAAGGCGAGGCCTCGCAACACCGCCCGAGTTTCAGAATGCCATCGTGCCATCATATTTGGAATTCAATGCCGCGCGACCGCGACGCTCTTCACTTCCGCTCAACGCTCCATCATTTTTCGCTGGTGCTGGTCCTCAATAAACTGATCGTATTTTTGTTGCAAGCGCTGCTGCACATCCTGGAGGCCTTTTTCGGGAGTCACCTGCTGGAGCGCCAGGCGATCGGTAAAATCGTTCAACTCATCGTTGACTTCCGGCAGAATCGGCACCGGCTCAGTTGGATGGGCATTGGGACTTGCGGCCAATGTGTCGAAAACACGGATATAAGGGTTGTTGTGATGGTCCAGAAACCCCTCGCTGACTTTGGCCAGCGGCGAGATTTTGCAATGGAGATTTGCCAATTTCTCCATCTCGTCCTGCCGATTAACGAAGGCGATAAACTCGAATGCCTCCTGTCTATGTTTCGATCCGCGCGGGATCACGAGCATATCGCAATTGCAGTAGGTCACGTCACGCAGTTTTGGATCGTACGATGGAAAAGGAGCCGCGGCCCATTGGCCGTCCATGGACGGCTTGAGATGATGAATGAACCGGGCAAAGAAGGTTCCATGTTGCACCATCGCAACGGTCGGGGCTAAAAATGGATTCGTCGGCGTATCGATGGCGCCGAACCCCGATCGGAATTCGGCCACCGCCTCGGGACCAAGTCGCTTGGAATAACCGTTAATCCAGTGATACGCGCGGAGCACTCCGGGATCGGTGAACGTGAACTTGTGTTCACGGTCATTCCACCAGCTTCCACCGAACCAGATGCAGGTGTAATTGATGTACCAGCCTGGCTCGGCTGGAATATAACCAGCCAAAATGATTCGGCCCGACGGGTCGATCCGATCCAGAGCCTGGGCATATTCATCCAATTCCGCGATGGTGCCGGGCGCCCGTTCGGGGTCGAGGCCCCGGGTTCGAAGGGCTGAAGCGCCCTCGGAAAAAATGGTTTTGTTGTAGTACAGGGCGAGGTCATAAGCGGTGCTCACAAGTCCATAGAGATGGCCATCGTAATGGCCTTCGTCCCAAAACACCTTTTTATATTTGTCCGCGGTGATGCCGCGCTCGGCGGCCATGTCCTCAAGCGGCTCGAGAGAATTCATGGCGCCGAATTGGGGGATGTCCTGGTTGTAAAGTCCCGCCACGTCGGGCGGCACACCGGCAGCGGCGGCAACCAGCGTTTTCTGTTCAATGCTGCTGGTCGAAAGGTATCGGACAAAAATGTGTTTGTCGCGGCCCACCGTGGAGTTGAAATCATCCACAATTTGCCGCATCGCCGCTTCTTCTTCTCCGGTCCATTTCTCCCAGTAATCCACGACAACGCAATTCTTCGGCGCCTCTTCGCCCGCGCGCGGGCCGAACACGAGCACCGCGGCGCCTGAAGCAATCAGCGCGGCGGAGACGACGTGTTTAAGTCCGCTAAAAGCTCTTGCGCTGAAAGATGCCATGCTCGTCTCTGTCCGCGCTCGCCACCCGCGATTAGACGCGCGGATGATGATTGCTCTGGCGAAGCTTGTGACCGTCCTTCTCTTCCGGATTGAGCACCCCGGCTGAAACGCTATCGCTCTGATTCTGATTCAGCAGATTTGCATCGGCTGCGTTGCTGATTGTAGGGGGCGTGGCCGCTGCAACGCTCGTTACAGTGGGAGTCCCTGTCGCCTTCAAACTCAACGCAACGACAACCCCGGTCCCGCTGGCGGGTATCACGGCTGGAGCAGCATCGGACTGCTGGCCAAAATTGGCTGCGAGATCGTTGAAGTCGGCGGCATTGACCAGGCCGTCGTAGTTGAAATCGCCCTGGTCCCAGCCGGTGACGCTCTGGTTGAAGTTCGCCGCCAGGATGTTGAAGTCCGAGCCGTTGACCAGGCCGTCAAGATTGGCGTCGCCCAGAAGGGTGTACATGATCTTAATCGTACCAGGCGCCAAGCCGGCCGGATTACCCGGATCGGCCGAATCAGCATAGCCGATTCCATAGTGGGCAGAATTGTTCTGTGCCGCGGTGGACATGATGCCCGGACCGGTCCACGTTCCGCCCGCATATCCGCTCGTCAATTCCGCCCTGATCGATGCGATCGGGTCGGAAGAGCCGGCGTAATCGATCAGCAGAACGTTATTCTGTAAATTGATCGTGCCGCTGTTCGAGAGGCTGCCGAGTTCCAGCACGGTGCCGTTGCCCGTGAGAGACGCCGTTGCCCCAGGCGCCAGGGAAAGCGCGTCGGCATAGGTGGAATCGGCGAGGACGAGGCTTCCATCGCCCACTACGTTGATAGTCGATTCATAGGTCACGACGCCACCGCCGGTCTGAGTCAACGTGACGCCGGAATTGATGGTCAACGGGTTGCCAATGACCAGCGTAGCGCCCGCGGCGACGTTAAAGGTGGTGTTGCTGGCGAGCGTCGTCGGCAGATCGAGTATCACGGTCCCTTGATCGACCTCCACCAGCGCGCTGTTTGAACCGCTGGCTTGCAGGGTTAGCGATCCGGTTCCGGTGAGCTCATATTCATTGGCGCTATTAAAGTGCAGGGTGCCTTCGGTGATGGCGGCATTGGTATAAACCGTCTGGGCCGGGGGAGTGACGTCCAGGAATTCGGCCGTGGCGCCGATTCCGTTGGGGATCGCGCCGGTGGTCCAGTTCGCCGCGACGTTAAAGTTACCGCTGCCATTGACGGCCCACACGGGGGTGGTTGTTGGGAATGCCTTCGCCACGGCCTGCTGGGCGGCCGAGGTTTGCATGAACCCGTTCCACACCAGATTTGAGCGAGAGTTCTCGGCGGCGATCAGCGTGGGACCGAGATCGATTCCAAGGACCAGGGAGCTCGACCAGCTTGTGAGCGGATTGAACGCATCCACGAGACCGTATTTCTGGTACTCCGACGGATACGTCTGCTTCATATTTTCCAGCACGTCGATGGTCAGGCGAGGTTCAAACTCAAGGCTGCCACCGGCTGCCGCAGGCACAACCGTTCCGTTGATCGGACCATCGGCGGGGGGGCCGCCCCAAACGGTGTATCCGCTCACGCCTTCCGAAGGCGTCAGCCCCCACAGATTCGCGCTGTAGTCGGAGTACGTGGAATTGAGATTAATCATGAACTGACGTTGGGCAAGGGTTGCAGTTTGCGAATTCTGGTAGAAATTGAGTCCCTTTGCATCGGTCAGGCCCTGAAGGTCAAACCAGTCCTGGGGATACTGCTCCGTGAACAATGCGGCATCGTCTGCCTCGACGAAGGTATAGCCGGAATACGTCTCCACGGGTGTCCGCGACCAGGAATACCAGGATGCGACAGACGTGGGATAAGTCGGCGAACCCAAACCGAGCAGGTACAGCAGGGCGGCTTCGCTGAAGTCGCCGTAACCGCCGGAGAATCCGCTTTCGGGAGTCCAAGCGCCGTAGAACACACCGCTGGCTTCCTGCATCCAGGGCCAGTCCACGCGGTTGAAGAGCGCCAGGGCGGTGGTTTGGAGCGGGGTTCCGGCCCAGTATTGGGCAGCGCTCAATACGCCGGCCATGAGTTCGGCGGTGTCGACGGAGGAAACTTCGCTTGTTCCATATCGCGCGCCGGTTGTTTCATTGAGGAAGTGATAGAAAAATCCGTTGACGTTAGCGCCGCTGTTGTAGAGGAAGTCGATGGTGTTCAAAGCGCGCTGATAGGCACTGGCGTGAGAGAGCCAGCCGCGCGCGTCGCCGATGGTCAGCGCCGTCAGGCCGAAGCCGACCGCGGCGATGCTTGAATCGGCCGAGGGACCTCCGCCGTTGGCATTGGCATAGTCGGGGACGAGCCCGGTGGAAGAATTGGTTTCATTCCAGTAGTACATCAACTCGCTGTCTTCCAGATTGTTCAGGAACAACTGATCGGCGGAGCTGTAAATACCCGCGCCGGGCGGGGGATTATTTCCGATGCTGACACTGCTGAAGGTGGCGGTGCAGAGTTCGCCGGTGTTGTGGGACGTAACGGCTATCCCCGCCAGCACCGTGGAGTTGAGCGCGACGGACTGGCTGGGACCGACCTGTAACCAATTGATGCCGTCGGTGGAATAGTACGCGGTGAAGGTGTTGCCGGAGCGGGTTAATTTCAATCCCACGGGAGCGGGAGTCGGACCTCCGGCGGGACTGCTGATTTCCTGGTTGGTAACGCCGCCGGCGGTGGACCGCCACTCAAATGTGATGCCGCTGGTGGGCGAAACCAGCACGGCCGCGAAAGCGGATCCGGCGGTGGTATCGTTTCGGATCATGACGCCTGCCTTGGCCCAGGCGTTGGTGTTGGTGATGGAATTGACGTAGGCGATCGCGCTGCCGTCGCCAGTCATTGTGGTGCTGTTGAAGTTGAATTGGTCGGAGGTTCCCCAGATGTCGGCTCCGTTACCGGAAATCGTGGTGGTGTCGCTGGGCGCGTCGTAATCGGCGGAGCCGGTGATGGCGGGGGAACCGATGTCGGTGTCTGTCCAGCCGCCGCGCGTGAGGCTCACGCCGGAAAACACGGCGGTATTGAGTGCGGAACCGCTGTTCGACGAAGCCCACAAGCCGCCGAGCGTGGTGGCGTTGGGCATGGCGATCGCCTCGGTGGTTCCGATCTGCGTCCAATTGACGTCGTTGCTGGAATAGTATCCGATGAAGTTGCCGCCGGCGTCGGTGACGTCAAGCCAAACAGGGCCGCTGACCGTTACCGGGGTGGAGGTGAACGCGCCGCCGCTGGAACGGCCGGCGAATACGACGGTGTTCTGTGCTGTCAAATCCACTTCGGCAACGAGCGATCCGGCGGTGGTGTCGGAGCGGATCATGACGCCGGCGGCGGCGGAGGGATTCGTGTTCGTCAGGGAATCCACCAGCGCGCTAACCGAGCCGTTGCCGGTGACGGCGTAGTTGAGGAAATTGAATTGATCGGAGGCGCCGCCGACGCCTGATCCGCTGGCCAATACTGTGAACGTGTTGCTTGCGACGTTGTAGCCGGCCGAGCCGGGCAAGGGGGGTGAGCCGATGTCGTTGTCGGACCAGCCGGACGGGAGGATATCCAGTTTGGAGAAGCTCGCGGTGGTCGTGAGCGAATTGTTGGCCGAGGCCGCGGCCAACCCGATCAGGGGGCTGGAGCCAAGCGTAATGGTCTGACTCGATCCCAGTTGCGACCAGGTGACGCCGTCGCTGGAGTAATAGGCGGTGACCGTGGAACCGGCAAGGGAGAGCTCGAGATATTCCGGGGCTAGGGTACCGGCGAGGGTCGTTTGGCCGGCGGTCCCGCCATCGGCGGTACGGGTGACGAGCTCAATTCCGCTGGTGGGGGTGACAAACGCTCCCACGAAGGCCGAGACCGCGCTGGTGTCGTTGCGGATCATCAGACCGGCCTGGGCCGAGGCGCTGGTGTTGGTCAGGGAGCTGACCTGGGTCACGAGCGTGGCGTTGCCGGAGTAGGCTTCATAGGCGAAATTAAACTGATCCGAAAGTCCACCGATGCCGGTGCCACCGGCAATAACGGTGTAGGAGCCGTTAGAAGAAGAAGCTGACCCGGCCCGAGAAGGCGAACCGATGTCCTGGTCAGTGGTAAGCAGACCGATGGATAGAAGCAGCCTGGTTTCCAGGGCTTCGATTACTGCGCGGTGAACGGGCGGCAATTTTCGACGGTTCCAAGGCACAAATCACTTCCTCAGAGCACATCCAGAGGGCTGTCGCCGCCGTCCCCAATTGCGAACACCGCCCGCCGCCTGGTGTGCGCTGCGCCTAAAAACCGGGGGAGGCGCCTGATCACGCATTGCCCATTGTGCGACGATGCGGATCAGGCACCTCCTCCCAGTTCGGAGGGTTTCAAGACGTCTCACTCAGACCGAACTCTTAGCGCGGCGCCGAACAAAGAGTCCAACACTGCCGATTGCCAGCAAGGAAAGGCTTGCCGGCTCCGGGACGGCGGTGATGGTGATATTCGAGAAGACCGCCTGGCCGGCCTGGTTCGGATTGTTGGGATCATTTTGGATTTGGAGATAGCCTCCGAGTGAGTTGCTGCCGACACCGGTGTCCAATGGACCACCGAGGTCGAAGTACGGGTCGCCCGGCGATGATGCGGCGAACAGCCCGTTCACTGAATACTCGAATGCGGGATTGCCAGTGCCCGGGTCGACGACATAGTCGAGCCCTAGGGTATACGTTTGGCCCAATGTGTAATTTGGGACGGTTGCACCGGCGCCGGGATAGCCACCGGCAGCGGGGGAGAATGGGTAATACGAAGGCCCTCCGAATTGGACCACAACTCCACCGTTCGTGACGAGGGATTGACAATCACCGCCGAAAGTCCCGGTCGGATTGCTGAAGAGAATCCCGGCTTCCAGGTCGTAGCTGGGCGTCCCCCCGGACAAGGTCACGCCGAAGGACATATCGAAATACTGACCGTCCTGGAACGTATAGGCGCTGGCTCCGCCAGTGTTGGAGAAATACCAGACATCCCGGTCGGCATAGCCGCTGGCTTTGCTCACGCCCGACTCGCCAAGCGTGATGGACCCGGGATAGCCGTTGATGTACGTCCCCGTCGCGCCGGGAATATCGTTGAAAACACGCGGAACTATGATGGCTGAATTGATTGAGCTGACCTGGGCATAGGCTGCGCTGGCGGCTGCGAGCAGCGCGCAAAGCGAGCCGCCCATGAGAGCGGTTTTTTTGAGACGTGAAATACTACGCATAATTGCCTCCTTAAGAAGGGCGATTGATCGGCGATTCGCCTCAAGTAAACATTACTCGAGTCCTATCGCCTGATTGATAGGTATTCATGAAAAAGTCATGATACCGCAAAACAAGTAAAACGCATCGCGAAAAACGACAACCCAAATCGAAATCCACCTCCTTTCGGCTGGCCACCAAGCCAGCCGCTCTCATAAGTCTTCAGCATCAACCTCCGCTGGCGGTGGTTTGATGAGCGTTGAACAGTGATGTCGTCGGAAGAACGTCCGACGACTCAACAGCCCGGAATCCCGCAGCCTTTATCGCTGCTCGAGCTTCCGGACTCGACATGAATGTTTGCCAAACGAACGCACTGCGGCAATTTTCTGCCATCAGTACCGATGGACCGATGTCTATTCCCAGAACATCCGGGTTATACCAGCCCGCTGCCGGGTTAAACGCGTCCACGAACCCGTATTTCAGATACCCCTTTTCTCCATAGTTGGCGCGCATGTTCTCCAGATCATCCAGGCAAATGCGCGGCTCGAATGCCAGGCTGCCGGCCGCGGCTGCGGGCACCACGCTGCCGTCGATACGATCGTCCCGCCACGTGGGCGGTCCGCCCCAGCCCTTATAACCGTGCTCGCTATCGGAGGCGGTCAGTCCCCACATATTGGGACCGTAGGTCGGGAATTTAGTGCTCAACTCATCAATGGTCCACTGCCGCTGCGAAAGGGTGGCCAACTGCGAATTGTGGAAGTAATCGGCGTAGTCGTCCCTCAGGCCGCGCAAATCAAACCACACCTGGGGATACTGCTGCGTGAACAGCGGGGGATTCTGGATGTACGTCAATCCGGCGTAGGTGAGGATCCGCTCCCTGCGCCAGGCACGCCAAGTATCGGAAGGTATGGGATGAGATTGGGAGCCGATCGCCAGAAGATAGAGCAGTGGTCCCTCGTTAAAATCCCGCCAGCGGGCGCGGGAGAAACCTGTTTCGGGCTTCCAATGCATGCACAGCATTCCGTCGCTGCCCAACATCCAGGGCCAATCCACCCCTTCGTATAATTCATCCGCAACCTTCGCCAATTCCGTTCCCGCAAAATGCTGGCGTACGGTGAGAACGCCCGCCATGAGAATCGCCGTATCGATGTCGGAGACTTCGCATTTCCACGCCCGCTCGCCCGTGTGCATGTCAAGGAAATGATAGAAATATCCATGCTCCTGCGGGCCGTGGTCCCGTAAGAAGCGAAGAACGCGCAGCGAGCGATCATAGGCTTCCTGGCGTGGCACCCAACCGCGGTAATCGCCCACGCACAAAGCCGTCAGACCGAATCCCACCGAAGCGGTACTGGCAATCTCGCCGGCCCCGCCATTGGCCTTGGCGCGATCGGGCATGAGACCGGTAATCGGATCGGCCGAGTCGATATAGAATTGAATTCCCCGTGATTCCAGATCGTCGAGGAATTTTTCATCTTTGGGCGTTAGAGTCGATTTGCCGGGCGGAAACGCGGGGTTCTCGATGGCTTGGTCTTGGGCCGCCAGTTGTATGGCAGACAGCGATGGTGCAGCGGGAGTGCTCGTCTGCTCGGCATCGGCCAGCGCATGGGGCGCTCGAGCGATTACCGCCGCTGCGAACGCGGCTGCGGCAAACCATCGAAATGTTGCATCTTTCAACCCCATCCTCGTCCTCTACTCCTATGGGTTCACATTAATATTGCTTTCGAGCATGTCCGTCGATTGATTATGCGCGTTGTAGTTAAAGCTCTGCACATGGCCATCGAGCATTAAAGCGTTGGCCTGGGTATTGCTGGCGTGACGAAATCGAATGGTGGCCCAATTATCATAGTTATCCGAGTTGTAATCCTGAGGAGGTTGAGCTGCCGGGGTGAATGGGCTGTTGCCATTTCCGGAATAAGTGCTGATCGGCAGACCGGCATTCTCAACCGGATTTTTATTGGTGGGCAAGCTGTATTGGTCCGTCATGTACGTCCTATTTCCCAGCCCGCCATTATCAAGACCATCGGCATCGGCCGAGGCATTCCACAGTCCGCCGCGGCTTATAACCGAGGCGTCGAAAATCACCGCGATTTCCGTGGATCGCTTGATGTGTGCCAGTTTGGGCGGCCTCAAGAGCAAAGTTACCGGGCTACCAAACTTCGAGCCGTATCCCGGCTCCTGAGATGTAGCGTAATAATCCTGCATCCTAAGATCCGGCATAAGCCGGGGATTGGATGAGTAATCAGTGAAGATGGAGTCCACATAGGACTGTGGCGCGGTCGGGCAAATGAAGACTCCCCGGTACCTCGGATTGTTGACGCCGGCCAACTGGCCGGTTGACACCATGGCGTCGGACGTCTGGGCTGCCTGCGAACTGATCTCGTGCGACAGGAGCATGGTCCAGTCCACGAAAAGGCCATTATCGGTCGGGTTTGAGAGATCAACGTAGTTTTGATTGTTCGCCCCGCCTGGTTGGTTATTCACCACGAAACCGAAAGGCATGATTCCTTGATTCTCCCCGGCATACATGATCAGCGCCTGGCCGAGCTGGCGGAGATTTGACATGCATTTGAGCTGATTGGCCTGTTCCCTGGCTTTGCTGAGGGCCGGGAGCAATATGCCGATCAACACTGCGATAATCCCAATTACCACCAGTAGTTCAACGAGCGTAAACCCCTTGTCCGCCGACCGGCGAGAACTGGACTCATCCTTGACCAATGCGGAATGGAGTGTTTTGGAGCGCACCATCGTTTTCTCCGGCAGAATTGAGCTATTCTCCGCACGCCGCGTAGAAGCACCGCCAAGCGCACGGCGTAACTTCTTCAGCGGCTGACAATCGTCCCGCACCTAAACCTCTCCAACTGCATCCAATTCTATTACGGTTTCTGAACCGGATCCTTCGATTTCTTGCCCGCCGACGAATGGCGGATCACCAACCGAACTTGAAGCCGATGCCCAACCTGTTTCTGATCTCGATTGACAAGCTCCACCGCCCAGCGGGCCGCCACCTGGCCCATCAACCGCATGGGGCATGCGATGCTGGTCAATGACAGATGTTCAGCGGCATCCAAATTGTCATAGCCCGCAATGGCGACGTCGCCGGGCACCGATATCCCGGAACCATGGAATTTGTTGATCATGCCAATTGCCATGGAGTCATTGAAGCAGAAAATGGCATCGGGCAGCGGCGCCTTGGAATCCAGGACTTTTTTCGCGGCATCCACGCCGCTCGTCATCGTGAAGCCGCCAGTCCAGATCAAACTTTCTTCAAAAGACAATCCGAGCCTTGCAAACGCTTGCCGGCATCCCAGCAGACGCTGCTCCGAGTCGTAGTTCCCTTTCGGTCCCGTCAACAGCGCAATTCGGCGATGCCCTTGCTCAAACAAATGCTCGATCATCGCTTCGGCGCCGCCGACGTTATCCATCCCCACGACCGGCAGATTTGAACCGCCGATTTCGTGGTCGATAAGGATGATCGGTAGCTGCTGGACGTCTTCGGCCTTCAGGTCGCGCGTGTCATCAAGGTTCAACAGCAGCAATGCATCTGCGCGCCCCTGGCGAAGCAGCCTGTTGACAAGCTCCGGCCGGCTGCGACGCTTCCCGACGAACGCCGCCAATACGTCAAAATTGCTTTCGGCCGCAATTTCATCGATTCCCGCCAGCACATCCGCATAAAACCCGCTGGCGATTTCCGGGAAGATCGCGCCAAGAGTGTGCGTCTTTCGGCCCGCAAGCGCCCTGGCGGCATAACTTGCTTCGTACGAAAGCTCCTGTGCCGCGCCCAAAACCCGGTTGCGAATTTCGTCGCTCACGCGCGCTTTTCCGCTAAATACCCGCGAAACCGTTGCCGTCGAAACACCCGACAGCCGGCTGACGTCGTAAAGCGTCGATTGCTTCTTTCGTAAGGGGGCTGTCGAAATCATGTATTTGAAATCCAGAAAAGGAACGCCTTGTAACCGCTTACATCTTCCGCTGCGCTTCAGAATTTGTCAAGCAAAATGTTCGTTTTGACTATTGAAACCAAAATGATGCGGGAACATAGACTGCCGCGAAACCAACCGGTTGGCCGAGAATCCCATCGCTCAAAACCCCTGAACAAAGGCCATTCCAATGCGAATCACATGTCAATTTGAATGATGTTCTCAGGCAGCGCAAGTGCCGCTTCGAACTCGGCTTTCTTGATTCGAATACCTCCGGGCCGGTAACGGCTATCCGCTCTGGTAAATGAGGACACCTCGACTCCATTGATCGAGATACGCTTGACCGACCCCGCGTCACTTAACCGCCTAAACTGGTAACGCACCTTGCGGTCGTTATGCGCCATCTCGCAGCAGATTCCGTTGAATTCGGGCGGCAAAACGGGATCAAATTCCATGCAATCGAAGTATCGGCGTAATCCAAAGAGGTGGCGTACGACCAGATTCGTATAAATCCCGGGTCCACTGGAATAGATCCGCCAACCACCGTCCACCGGGATTTTTCCGTCGCGAAGTTTGTCGTAGTCTCGGGATGCTTCATATCGATCTTTGAATGCCGCGTCCGAGCTGCTGAAATAGCAATTTCGCTGTCGCGGCAGGGCGTTTTTGACCACTTCCGTCACCGCGATTGGATTGACTACGGATAGCGCGTGCAGAAGCTCTTCCGAACGCCCCATGGCCGCCAGGGCCTCCGCATAACGCAGATGTGCATGAACGTATTGGAGCCCGATTTCGCGCCCGAAAAACGACGCGGATTCAGAACGCCGGAAGACCGATTCCCGGCCGCCCTGATACCTCGTCGGCCAGTCCATGAGGCGAGCGCCGTCCGGAAAAAGCAGGTGTTTATTCACCAAATCGAGATGTCGTTTCGCCTGCTCCGTTGAGAGGATGCCGCTGAGGATACCCCGCGTCATCGAAATCAACCGATATCGCAGTCCCGTTCGCGAATCCGATGGATGCAGCAAGTAGTGATCGATGCGCCTTGGCTCGGATCCGAAGACGGCGAAACCGGCCACGACGCCGTCTGGCACCAAATAGCGTTGGAAATCAGCCTGCATTTGGCTGGCCAAGTCGACCACCGCATTCGCCCGCTTTTCCTCTCCGAAACGACCCAGCGCTACGGCATAGCGTCGCAGCGTTTGGTAGATAAGCGCCACCGTCCACGAGCTCACCATCCGCTCAGCGATTTCTTCACACTTGGGCTGAAGCGAATCGTCCCAATCCCCCTCGCCGTAGGGCGGTAATGACAAGCCTGGCAGGCACTTCTGACGCATCCTCTCCAGCATTTGGTCCACGTGTTCCAGGATCGTTTCAGACTCTTGGCCCCGCTCGAACGTCTCATCGTCGGTGTATGGCAATTGATGTTGAAGAATGTCCCCGTCGTTGGTGTACTCCAAATAGTCGCATAAAGCCTTGAGTGGCCAGATTAAAATATCACTGTGACAGGTGCTTGATTGAACGTACTGAAAGGGGGGGAACATGAACCATTGGGGCCAATCACCACGCCGGCGATATTGTTGGGAAAAAAGCTCCCGAATAATCGTTTTCACGACGTCGGCGCGGTCTTGGCTCAGCAGGAATTCCACTGGACCCTGGCAGACGTCCCGCACGCCCCACGCGCCGCCGTTGGCCTGCTCCAGCCCGCG